>Ga0326727_10021235_pt1 | contig 12748 bp, 13 predicted proteins | sample MB2enrmetagenome_FD_207643 | JGI IMG/M metagenome (GOLD analysis project Ga0326727, IMG submission 207643) | Lab enriched peat soil microbial communities from McLean, Ithaca, NY, United States - MB29MY | ecosystem: Environmental > Terrestrial > Soil > Wetlands > Peat | place: USA: New York...
GGACGTTCAGGACTTTGAGTTGGGGAGCCAGAATCCGCAGGTCCAAGCGGGCGAATTCCAGAAACCGGTTGATGAGCTTTTCCAGCCCTTCCATCTCCTGATCGATGGTCTGGAGGTAGTTCATTTGCGGCTCGGTCAGGAGGCCCAGTTTGCCTTGCAGCAGGCGCCGGATCAGGCCGGCGGCTCCCACTACCGGGGTCTTCAGGTCATGGGCGAACATGTTGATCAGTTGCTGACGCTCGCTCTCCCGGCGCTTTACCGGGGTCAGGTCCCGGATAATAATGGCCCCACCCTGGGGGTCCCCGCCATCGCCCCGGAGGGGGAAGGAACTGACCATCACCGGCACTTCCTGCCCTGAACGGTTGCGCAAGGAGAGTTCCTCGGTGACCTCTTTCCGCCCCTTCAATACCTGATTCCAAATGCCCAGGTTCACCCCCTGAAGTTGCAGGATTTCCTCGGCCAGGCGTCCCATGGCTTCGTCCCGGCTATAACCGGTCAGTCTTTCGGCCGCGGGGTTGAACTCGATGATCCGCCCCTGATGATCCGTGGCAATAACGGCGCCCGGGGTGTGCTGGATCAGAAAATGGGACCAATCGTAAGACTTGGATGGATTTGGCGGTTTATCGGACATCGTCGGCTCCGGATCTGAGGTTAAGGGCCTCGGCGCGGCTGCTATCATTTTAAGGGAAATCGCACCCGCTCCTAAAACCACAACATTGGCCACTCAGGAAGTGATAATGGCATTCAGAACACCTGCCAGAACCATGGAGTAGAAGAAAAATGAGACCAGGCTGTGGATGAGCACGGTGCGCCGCATCAGTTCGGATCTTACATTGACATCGCTCAAAGAGTAGGTTAGGGCCAGGGTAAAGGCGACGTAGAGGAAGTCCAGGTAAGTCGGCTGGTCAGTTCCCGGAAAGGCGAAACCTTTGCGCATTCCTTCTTGAAAAGGGCGCCCATGGATATCCTTGCCTTCGTAATAGAGCCGGGCGTAATGCTGTCCAAAGGCGGTGTGCAAGTCAAACCAGGCCAACAGCACAGCCAGAACGCTCAGGGTCAGTAAGAGACGGGAACGGCCGAGAGAGTGTTTGCCCACCGCGGTCAGCAGGAAGCCCACGACCGCGGTGCCGAAAATCGACATAGAGACAGTCAACACCGTCAATTTCATCCGCTTCGGTTCATCTTTGGAGACGCGCTCCTGGGTCATGGGTCCGTCGGCACTAACAATGACGATACCCAGGAGGACCAGGTAACTGGCTAACCACAAAATCCAACCCACCAGGAAAGAGACTTCCCACATCCAACCGAGCAGCCGGTAGGCAAGGACGGCAGCCACCAGCCCCAGAGAGCTGCATATAAGCGCCCGCCGCCGGTCATGCAGGTTCCAGGCGAACTGAAAGAGCCGCCCCTTCATTGTGCTCATTAATACCCACCGCAAGTGAAGATAGGGGCCTTCCCTTAATGGTTATGAAGTCCTTGGGGTTGCCTTATAGGCCCTGATCACGGCACCTATTGTGGCATAAAAGGCGTCCTGGCCGACCAGGTCGGCTATCCCCGAGCGCTCCAGTTGGGCATAAACCTCATCCGAGACCGCATAAAATATCAGCCTTATGCCCTGCTCCTGGAGCATGGCATAGAGCGAGTGCAAAGTTGCGGCCGCGGTGTAGTCGATGTCATCCACTGCGGAGGCGTCGATGCAGAACCAGACCAGGGGCGGGTTCGCCTCTCTGGCCAGCCTGGTGACCTCCTCGGACAGCTGCTCGGCATTGGCGTAATACATACCGTGAGTGAACCGGTAAACCAGCAGCCCTGGGAGAAGCTGGCCCTGGGTAGCCACCGGCGCGGACTTCCAGCCTTCCGGTGGGGCCGCCACGATCACCGCGTTTTTCGGCAGGTAGCCATGCCGGGTGTGGCTCACCAGTGACAGGAACATGGCCAGCAAGATGCCCTGCTCCACCCCCACGAGGACTACGGTGGCCGCGGTTATGAGGGCCACCCCGAACTCTGCCGGCCGCTCGCGAAAAATCTGCCGCATCCCCTTCACATCGATAAGGTCCACACAGATGAGAAAAACGACCGCGGATAAGACCGCGACCGGCAGGTAAGCCAGAGGCCCGATCAGGAAGAGGAGCACCAGAAGGACGATAACGCTACTGGTGATCTGGGCCAACTGACAGCGACCGCCGGCGCTGTCCACCATCTCCGAGGCAGTGGGGCTGCCATTGACCACGAAGGCGCCAGAAAGTCCAGCCCCGACGTTGGCCAGGCTCAACCCCACCAGATCCGGATTCTCGTCGAAGCGCTCGTTGTGGCGGGCGGCATAGGCCCGGGAGGTGGCGGCGCTCTGGGCCAGGATAACCACAAAGATGGAAAAGGCCGTAGGTGAAAGGCGCATCAGAAGACTGGTGCTCAAGTGTACCTGAGGTAGCCCGAACCTCGGCAGGCCGCGGGGGACCGCCCCCAGGGTGGCCACCCCAGAGGAAGCCAGATCAATGGCCCAGCTCACGATAATGGCGCCGATCACCGCAATGAGCGCCCCGGGGATTTTTTTTGAAAATTTGCGGAACCCTTGGATGATGGCCAGGACGGCAATCGCCACCGCCAGGGTGTGGAAATTCGTCTGCTGGAGATGCTGGAGATCGTGGATGAGGTAGCCGATTGGACTATGCCCGCCCTTGGGCAGCCCCAGCATCCCGTCAATTTCCCCCAGGGATACCTGAATGCCAACCCCGGTCAGAAAGCCCACAAGTACAGTGCGGGACAGGAAGTCCGCCAGGAACCCCAGGCGAATCAGGCGGGCGATGATAAGCATCACCCCGGCCATCAAAGCCAACACACCGCACAGGGCCAGATATTCGGACGAGCCGGAGGCGGCCAGGCCCGTGAGGCCACCGGCCAGGATGGCGGCGGTGGCAGAATCGGCTCCCACCACCAGGTGCCGGGATGAGCCAAAAAGGGCAAACAGGGCCATGGGAATGAGGATGGCGTAGAGGCCGGTGATCACCGGAGTGCCGGCGATCCTGGTGTAGCCCATGGCCTGAGGGATGTTCAAGGCAGCCAGGGTGATGCCCGCCACGAGGTCAGCGGGCACCTGGGAGCGCTGAATGGGCAAAATCCCCTGAAGCATAGGGAATTGAAAGCCCTTGGCCGCGGTCTTGGCGGAGGCCATGGCTGCTCCTGTTGAAACTCGGAACCTGGGTGAGCCGGGTGTTCTGTGCCGCTGCCCCTGCGGCTTCAGATAATCTCCGCCACGCCCTTGATGATGGCCTTGGCCGTCTCTTTTTCTAGGGTCTTTTCCTTCCTTGCCAGCTTTTGGGCAGCTTTCTCCTCTGCCGACAGGGGGCATGTCGGTTCCGCCATTGCCTTTTTGGGCTTTCGGAGTTTCTCCCGTGCATCTATAGCCTCCGCCATTTCATCGGCCAGTTCGAGATAAAGATTGGTCACCGGCCCGATAGCAGGCTTAAGAAGAAAACCAATGATGGGAAATATCACGGGAGCAAGCACCGCAACCCCGGCTACCGTCAACAACGTTGCGATCGGACGAGCAAATAAAAAGTTAAACATGGCATACCCATCCTTGCTATGAAATTGATACCGCCCAAACGGTCAATCCGGCAATGAGATCATTGCACATCCAAACGCGAGCCCGTGGTGAGCAAGCCACTTGCCTGTAAGGACATATTGTTTCAGGAAGCGGAAACCTGTCTAAGGCAGTGGTTTGCCAGGTTGCAACGGGCGCCGCCCGTCTTATGGACAGGAGCGGATCAGAGCTTGAAAATTCAGCCTCTGGCCTAGATACCGGTATTTCGGCCTGCGGCAGCTGCAAAATCCCCGGTGGGTTGTCTCAGGCTTCGGGCCTGGCGTAGTGCTCGGCCTTGGCTTCGGCCACCAGGTCGCTCACCTGCTCCCCGGTTTCCTCCACGAACCCCACCGCCATGTCCTTGACGGTGAGGCCGGTCTTTACCACGCCTTTGACCAGAGGCCGCACCACATAGCCTACCGCCGGCAAGAGCACCGGCGCCAGTACCGCCAAGCCCACTACCACCAGGACGTTAGGCCAGGAAAATTTAAGGGCGTTATCATACCAGGCCATGGCGATTCTCCTCCAAAAAATTCCCCTTTTTGCTCTTTGTTGGGTTTCCCGGTGAAAAGCCTGAGACCGAAGAGCTGGTCATTGTTAGTGAGCTTTCAGAGCTTTATTGGTGTTTAAGATAACCATCTCCAAGTGGTCTGTAAACGCCTGAGCATTTTTCGCCGCGGCCGGGTTACCATATTTCTGCTATCCCTTCCGGGACGATCTCGGCCATAGTCTCTTTCGTCTCGATCTCCAACCCGCCAGCAATTCCGCGCTCCTCCCAGAGAGAAGATTGTGGAAAAGGCCAGAATGGTTTCCCCGCCACACCTGATAGTGGGCCACGACTTCCTGAACATCGTCCGCCGGGTCGAAATATAGGCTTGGAGGATATTAGGCTCCGAGCATTCGCTTTATCAGGCTCTCCGTATCAAGCCCGGGGAAAACCCGGTGCATGACCCCAGCCAAATTGTTACGGGTCTTAACCGTAGCCAGATCCCTGGGGCTAAAAGTGATGAGCAGGGAACCGGTGGCAATGCTGGTCTCCACCGAAGCAATCCCTGGTACGGCGGCCAGGAGGGACGTGAGCTTTTCGGCCAGGGCCTCGTTGTGCAGCATTTGCTGGAGGCGCAAGCGAATGCGCCCAGGGATAGCATGTTTCACTGTTATGCCGAAATACGCCAAACCAGGCTGCGGGCTGCCGGAGATGTCCAAGGCCGAAGCAGCGCGGGGAACGGCCGGTTGTTCCTTGGAGGCAGGAGGGCGGGAAGGCGTTTTCTGTCGGCCCCTTTCCTTGGCTGACTTTTCCCGGGGGGCGGCTTTTTGCCTCTTCGGTCCTGCCCTAACGCCTTTCTGGCCCTCCGGGGCGGCCGGAGTTTCTTCTCCGCCGCCTTTGTTCTGGACTACCTGGGTTACGTCATCCATGGCCCGCCGGGCTTCTTCCAGGAGTTTCGGCACCTTATTAAAGCCCTCTAACAAGGCCCGCCTTTTTGTTTCTTTGTTTTCAAGGTTGCCCATGATGCGGCCTCCCTGCCGTTTCCCCGGCAAAAATGTCCAGGAGTTCTTGAGCCAGTTCCCGGAAGGCTCGGGCGCCGGGGGCGCTGGAGTTCCAGCGGAAAATCGTGGCGCCGGCAGCCTCTGCCTGCTCGAAGGCGGTGTTTCCCGGGATAGTGGTCCTGAAAATTTGATCCTCCCTAAACGCCCTAAAAATCTGCTCGGTCAGGGTTCGGCTTATGAGCGTCCTCTTATCCACGTGATTAATCAATAGCCGCAAAAATCTCAAATCTTTATTGTCCTGGATCCTCACCTCGTTGATAAGGCGAACTGCTTGCAAGAGGCCTGTCACACTGAAGGCGCTTCCGGCCTTGACGGGGACCAGAGCGAAATCGGCGGTGTTCAGGGCGCAGCTGACAAAAGAGCCCAGGTTGGGCGGGTTATCGATGATGACGAAGTCAAAGTGCAGGAGGGCATAATCCCTCAAATGGCGGCGAAGCCGGAAGAGGCTGGCCGGTGCGCTCAATATCATTTCCGGCTCCAAAGAGGCAGTCTCCGGGACATTGGGGAGGCAGCAAACTCCCTCATATTGGCTGGGATAAATGAACCTCGTCAGAGGAGGCCCCAACGTATCGTCAGCCAAAAGTTCGTACAGACTGCGCTGCCGGTCGAAACTAGTGGAGAGCAGGAGGGAGGTGGCATTACATTGGGGGTCCAGGTCCACCACCAGGACGCGCTGGCCCAGCAGTCCCAAAGCATGGGCCAGATTACAGGTAGCCGTGGTCTTGCCCACGCCCCCCTTGTTGTTGACAATCGCAATGATGATTCCCATGGGACCCTCAATCGACCCCCGCGGCATTGGGGACCATCCAGGCGCGCCCCTATCTTTCCATCTCTGGAGACCTGAAACCTGACTTCACCCTCCAAATTTTATTAACAAAATTTTTATAAAAGGGAAATAGCACCTTAATAAATAAATATTAAGAATTAGGCAAGAAGAAAGTCTACTCGGATGGAATATGGTAATTATGCGAAACTTGAAAAAAATTCAGAAAGATATCTGGTTAAGCAGGCTAAAGAGGTATTTTAACGTTCGCCTGGCCATTATTGAGGTACGGCCGGGAGAAACTCGGGAAGACTCCTGGAAACGGCATTTAACTGATAATCCGGAAGCTAACTATGCCAACATTAGGATTTTCAACCGGACGAATTATGACCAGGACCCGCTAAACTCAGGAACCGGCCATCTTAACTGATGCCGAGCATTTTTTGCCAAAAAGGTGATTCACCATGACGATGAATCAGATCATAGAAAAAGCCCGCATCCTGGGGGTGAAAAATTACTCTCGGCTTCGGAAAGCCGACCTTATTCGCGCCATCCAGAAAAAGAAGGGAACTCCCCTTGTTACCAGGCCATTTCCGGCTGCCAGGAACAAGATTGCTTGTGGAAGCCGGGTTGCCCTAGTTAAGCAATCAAATAATCCCCAAAGTCTAGAAGCTCCAGCCACCTCCCCCTGACTCAGGGCCACCTCCAGGGCTGCAGCATCCAGTCTCCCTCTGATTACCACTTGGGGTTCGTCTTCAGCGGCAAGTTCAGTAGCTGATATGCCGATTGGTAATCTCCGCGGGTCGCGTACTAACCCAAATGAAAAGCGAAAACGGCTTGAGACATACACTGGTGGACATTTCCTGATAAAGGAGGTGAGATAAAGATAATTCCCTCCTTTAAGGACCTTTTCAAGGTTCGCCCCCTCTTCCGTCATCGCACCGACCTCATGGAAAAACTTAAGATCAATAATACCGCCGAGCTACCGGGCATAAGTGGGTCAGGGGGATAAAGCCTTGATAATCCGGGGCGCGGTGAACAGGATGAAAAGAAGACGGGAACCAGTAACCGCCAAATCCCCCAGGATGCGATCTGAGGATGGAAAACCAGAGGTATAGAGTTTTGCTTGGTTAATTATAGGTATTTTTGCCAATAGATTTTGGGATTTCTAGTGGTTATTTTTTTAAAATGATCTTTTGGAAATAATTCCTGCGATCACCATTAAGCCCCAGGCCGAAAGAACCTGGGCACGTCCTCTTTAGGGAGGATTATCCCGAGGATGGCGAGCTCCTCCGAAAAAAGATGGAGAGAGCCGGCCTGGCGGTGGAGCAGGCCCGGGACAGTGAACAGGGTCCCTGCCAGCCGGCGCTAGGCGGCGGTGGGGATCGCTCCTGGCCCCGCGCCGAAGGGGACCCGGCGACCATGGATCTCAAAAACCAACCTGCAGGCCGGCAGCAGGGGAGCGCCGCCACCGATTCCCCGGGGGACCAGCGTCCTCCTGATGTTCATCCCCATCCTCCACACCCTGGCGGACCTGGGTTCCCTGGGGGAGGCGGTGAGGAAAACCTTCTTAAGTAAATACGGGGCCCTGACGGCCAGACGCAAGGAAGCCGCCCTGGAGAAGCTGTGGGAGGAGATCGGCGGCATTATCCTGGGCCTGGGGCTGGACTTCTCCCGGGCCCGGCTCTACCAGGACGGCTTGCCGGTATGCGGCCGGGAAGAGGAGATCGTCCTGGACCTGGCCGGCCGCGGCAGCCATAATTATCGCCTGCTGCTGGAGCTGATGGCGCGTGGGGCCGCCTTGATGGGCACGGAATCTCCGGAACTGCTGCTGCAAGAATATGACCTGGCCAGAGAGGCCGTGGCCGCGGCCCCAAGGCGCCCCGGACCCCAAGGGCAGCCCGCCCCCGGCGCCACCCTGCTTCTGGCGCGGGACCGCTTCATCGCCTCCCGCATCAATGCCACCCTGTCCCCCGGAGAAACGGCTCTTCTTTTTTTGGGCCTGCTCCATGCCCCCGAACCCTACCTGGACCGGGATATCCAGGTGGCCTATCCTTGCCGGCGGCTGCTGCCGCGATAAACCGGGGTGTCCAGGCAAAACCTGGACAAAAAATTTACTCGTTCCCAAGCTGAGCTTGGGAACGAGTAACGAGTAAAGAGCTTGGGAACGAGTAAAATACCCCGCGACCGCGGCTGGCTCAAACCTTTCAGGAGCCGCCGAAACCGATACTCACCCGGCCGCCTTCCACCAGCACCGGCACATGGCGGTCTCCCCGGGTGAGGCGCAACATCTCCGCCATGGCCTGGTCATCCTGGATGACATCCCGATAGTCGACGGTGAAACCCTCTTCGCTTTTGGCCGCCCGGGCCTTGGTGGTAAAGGGTCACGTCTGTTTGCCGAAAATGGTAATCTCCTTAGCCACAGTCCACCTCCTTAGGGGGAACCCAGATAGAAGACCTTCACATAAAGAAAATCCACCTGATTAAGAATGATCAGGGGGTTTTCGGAAATGGTATATTGCACCCCTTCGAACCTCGGGTTCACTTTCTCCCGCACGTGGGCCATGACCTGGTCGGCCACCTGGGGGTTCCCGGAGGAGGCGGCCTTCAGGAAGTTCTGAAACACCACCGCATCCCTAAGGGCCAGGGCCCTGGTTTCTTCCCGCAGCTTCACCCTCAGGGGTTTCAAGGCATCTTCGAAGAAATCGCCGATATCTTCGTAGTGCTTCTTAATCCTGGAGAAATCCCAATGGCGCAAATCCTGGTACTTGGAAGCGGTCTCATCCTGCAGATTATCGGTGGTTAAATCGATGATGCCGATATTGGGGGTGCCCGGCGCAGCGGCGGGCAGGTAGAGGATCTTCACCGCCAGCTCCGGGTACTTCGGGTTGGCCAGGACGAAGTCCCGGCTGAAGCGCTGGCCCGGGCGATCATAGGTATGGGATTCGGAGACGGTCCAACCGTCGTTTTCCAGGCTCTGTAGCAACCCCCCGGCCCTGAGCGGCAGGCTCTTCAGCTCGCCAAAACTGCCGGGAACCACGTTTCCGGTGGACGGCGCCTGTTGGTAATCCGACGGTGGCGGGGTTTCCCATTCCGGTTCCCTGGTGGTTACCGGCGGGCTTTCTGGTTGGCTGGGGGCCGGCGGCGGGAGCTGCGCCCGGCCGGGAGCCGAGGTCTCGGACTTAAGGCCCAGGAGGTAGAGGGTTTGGCCCCCGACGCCGGCTTGGCTCCGGCGCCAATAACTATAAGCCTGATCCGGATACAAATCCAGGATGATGCGGACTCCGCCCACGGTGGCCTGGGTTTGCACCTGCTCCACGATGAGATCGTCACCCTCCAGGCGAGTCGGGAGGCGTCCCATCCGGGCCTGGGGAAATTCCACCACCAGTTGGGGTTTGCCCGGGGTTTGGACGGCAAAGATCCGGGACTCGGCGGGCCGGTCCAAAATGATGGTCAACAAGGTGGTTTCCCCGACCTTGCTCAAGCCCAAACGCCGCACCTCCACCTGGGAGGCGCCCCAGCCAGCTAACGGCAACCAACAAATTAAGAAAACCAGGCAAAACCACCACAACAGCAACCGGGCTGGGTTATACGGGCTGCGGCCCGCTGCCCGGCAGAAAATCTGCTCTCCGGTAATAATCTTAGCCTCCTTGCGGGACCCGTTTAAAGACCACACAGGAATTGGGGGGACAACCGAGGTGCCATTCGCCGGTCATGTCCGCCGACAATTCTTTGCCATCTTCGCTGGGGGTAAAGATGATGATGGCGCCGGTTTTGAGATAAACCCAGATCTTGCGGTCCTTCACCACCCAGTTGAACTCCGTGGTCTTTCCGGCCAGCGTCCAGGTTCCCTTGCCATTCTCTTCGAGGGCCAGATCGGTGTAATTTTTTTCGCCGACGGGGTTTACGGAGCGATAAGCGCCGGCGTAGCGGGAGCGCGACTCCCCGCAACCTGAAAGGGCCAGCCCCACCAGGATCAGACCAAGGACCGCGGCCAACTTCAGAAAATCTTTATTCATATCGATTTATCCCGCCAGATGAAGCCTCCCCGATCCAATACTAGGAAGCGATCGTAGAGGAAAATTTGGATGGTCATGACCACCGTCCCGGTATTCTTGAGAACCTTCCACCAGGTCACCGGTTCCCCCACTTCCCCGACACAGCCACAGTTGATGGGCAGATGAAGATAGATGGCATGGACCAGACCCACGATGAAGATGAGGTTCATGGCCGCGATCAGGGTGGCCGCGGCCCTGGTGCGGATACCCAGGACGAGAAATAGTCCCACCACCAGCTCCGCCCACGGCAGCGCCAGGGCCCACAGGTCCACCCCCCAGGAGGGCATCAACCCAAAATCCACCACATTCAAGGCGAAGACTGCCGGCCGCAAAATCTTGCTCAGGGCGAAGGCCATAAAGATAACCCCCACGAGCAGCCGGCAGGCTATCGAAAGGTAGGGGCTGCGGCGGATGGGAGGAATCAAAATAAGCAGGAAGATGCTCACCGGCAGCCATTCGAGGTAACCCGGCACACCCAGCGGCGCGCTGGCGGCTTCCAGGGGTTCTTTCCCCTCCAGGGGAAAGACCTTAGGCCAGCTCTGGTAGTCTCGCAGCACCATCACCCGCTCATTCCCCTTTTTCCTAAGCAGGCGGGCCAGTCCCACGTCGAACCGCCGGCTGAGAGAGCCGCCGTAGACGATGAAGGGCTTGTCCTTGGCCCCCTCCGTCTGCGCCACCATGTACTGAAACATGGGATACATCAGGTCGAACAGGATCTCCGGCAGGTCCATGGCGCCCTTGATGTGCTGCTGGCTAAAAAATGCGCTCTTCCGGGCGTCTACGAAGATGGCCTCATTTTTTTGGTACATTTCCAGGGCCTGGCCCAGGCCGATTTCGGGAACCGAGTTTTTTTCGCCCCAACCGTAAATCAGGGGAATCCCGTTGTCGTTGTAAATATTGAACACCAGGGCCATGAAGAGGCTCAAGCCCAACATGAGGGCATAGTCGAACCAGGAGATCTGCCGCAGCTTCACCTGGTGCACCACCTCTTGCTCCAGGCGACGGTCCCCGCTCATCAGCCAGGAGGACAACTGCTGGATGATGTGGCGCGCTAGCTGGGGGTTGTGGTCTAGGAGGTGGTCGAACTCCTCTTTGGAGACCTTGACGAGCCTGGATTCTTCCAAGGATTCCACCGAGGCGCTGCGGGGTTGGCCGGTAACCAGGGCCACTTCGCCGAAATAAGCGCCGGGGCCCAATTCCGTCAAGGGGGTGCGGATGTGGTCCGCGGTCTCCAGAAAGACCTGCAACCGGCCGGACTGGACTATATAGAAGAAATCCGGCTTATCCCCCTGGCTGACGATGCGGGTGCCGGCCGGGACGACGCAAGGCTGCCCCAATTCGCACAGTTTCAGCCCACCTGCCTCCTCCGAGGGAGGCGCCTGTTTGCCTTTCATATCGTTCCCTATGGTGTGGAAATCCGGGTGAGCCGCCCAGGCTCGATAACTATTTATCACAAGATTAGGAAGAAGTGAACTCCGGAAAACCGCGGCTTTAAGAACTTTTCCTCCCGCAGGTGCCGCGGGGGCTCACGGCTTCCGCCTTTCCAAGAAAAATTATTTTACCCGGGCCCCTTCAGGCCCCAGGTTCAGGCTCTCTCTTACCGCTATTTGGTTCGGGAATTTCTTGAACCTCCTCGGGCTCAATTATCACTTTGAGAAAAATTTATCATGTCTGCGGGACCAAATCTCAAGTAGAGAAATTTTGGCTGCCGCAATCCGGGAACAATTTTGGTCTGATTTAATTTATATGTATATTCAATTAGTTATTCACCAGATTTTTCCTAAATTTTTGGCAAGTCCTTTGCATAACAGATAGTGGTTTGCATTCGATTGCTCAAACGAGGTTGATAGAAAGATGCCCAGCGTCACCGTCTCCGCCCCCTGGATCCAGGGAAAGTGGCGGTCCCAGGAAGAACAGCGGATCCAGACATTGGATTTGCTTCTCAAAATCCTGATCCCTTTAATCTTGTCGGTCTGTTTGGTAGCCGCCATCAAGGTCGGCTCTTTCAACAGTTATCTGCAGCTCCTCAGCCGCAAGAGTTTCGGTTCCCCCATCATGGCCCTGGGGGCCGGCTTTACCCTGGCCTATCTGGCCTTTCAATTAGTGCGCACCATCCTCTGGTGGCGCTATAAACCTTACCCGCTGCCCAGCGGCCCGCTCCCCCGGGTGACCATCATCATTCCCTCTTATAATGAAGGGGCCATGGTGGAAAAGGCCATTTATGCCGCCGCCGCCTCGGACTACCCGCCGGACCGCCTGGAGATCATCTGCATCGACGACGGCTCCACGGATGACACCTGGACTTACCTGGACCGGGCCCGGCAGCGTCACCCCGGGCTCATCAAGGCCATCCGCTTTCCCAAGAACCGGGGCAAGAAAGAGGCGCTCTATGCCGGCTTCACCCGGGGCCGGGGACAATTCTTTGTAACCATCGACTCCGACAGCATCATCAGACCCGACACGGTGAGGCAGGTAATCGCCCCCATGCTCCGGGATCCCCAGGTGGGGGCGGTGGCGGGCAACGTCAAGGTCTTCAACCGGGCCCGCTGCCTCATGGCCCGGATGCTGGCAGTACGCTTCGTCCTGGCCTTCGACTTCTTGCGGGCCTCCCAGTCCATGTACGGCTGCGTCACCTGCACCCCCGGGGCCTTATCCGCCTACCGGGCCCAGGTCTTAAGACCCATCCTGGGAAAATGGCGGCGGCACACCTTCATGGGCCTGCCCGCCAATATCGGCGAAGACCGGGCCCTCACCAATTTCGTGTTGCGCCAGGGGTATTTCACCGTTTACCAGCGCAGC
>Ga0326727_10021236_pt1 | contig 12747 bp, 16 predicted proteins | sample MB2enrmetagenome_FD_207643 | JGI IMG/M metagenome (GOLD analysis project Ga0326727, IMG submission 207643) | Lab enriched peat soil microbial communities from McLean, Ithaca, NY, United States - MB29MY | ecosystem: Environmental > Terrestrial > Soil > Wetlands > Peat | place: USA: New York...
TGGCGATACTCCGTGCGGACATAGTCGTAGCCTTCCCGCACCCCGAAGGCATGATAAAGCAGACTTTGACTCACTCTCCCAGCCTACCCGCCCCACCCAAAAGAACAAACCTCGGGGATGAACCCCATTTCCGGAGGCGTTGTGACCCATTGCGGCCAGTACCAGCGGCTTTCGGCCACATCAGAAGCGGGCCAGCCAGACCTGCGTTAGCGGGGCGAAGCGCGATGAAGTCGGGCCATGGGGAACTCACCAATCGCCTTGGCGATGTTGCGCCAAGTTTCGCGGAGCGCGGTCCTGTCCAAGTTCGCGGCCGTCAAAGGGCCAAAGTCGAAACTCACCGCTGAGATCGCCCCGGAAGGCGGCCCCTCCTAACAGAAAATCGAAGAAACCAAAGCCGCCCTCCGCGAGCTTGGCATGAGCGAAGACGTCAACTTCCAGTGACCACGGTACGAACGCCACCTGCAACGCGGCCAACTTTCCCCCGTTCTAGTGCGCCCTGCGCCTCGGTGCGCTTTAGTGCGGACATTTCTCCACCAAAGGGAGGGCCGATCGTTGCGCCGACACTTCAAAATGATAAAACGAGGGGCGGACAACGATCTCGAGAACGAGGATAAGGGGAAGCTGGTCGCGGGGGTTGCGGTCGGCTCAGTGACAATTCCGATCTTCTTTTCTCCGACGCGGGTCAAAGTGTCCAGCTCCGCTTCGCCACCAGACGTGCCGGCAATGGCGAGGGGAAAACCGAATATAAGACCTATGCGAGCGGCACGGACCGGCTTCGCTATTTCACCGAGGAGGACGTTGGCAACTTCGTTCAGGCGAAGCGACAAATGTCCGAGCAGGATTACGTCAATTTCATGTGGGCGCCGTTCCTGCCGCCAGCGTGATCCATCGGCGGCCTGCGGCTCATTTGGGCAGCAGGCTGAGCAGCTTGGCCTTCACGTAAGCCCCGGCCTCTTGCGGATCGTATTCGGCGCCGACGCGGAGGAGTTGATCCATGTCGGAGCAGAAACCACGGTCGGCCAAGTGGGACTGCAGGATCCCGACGAACTCCGCGCGCCCGGCTGAGCTGTCTTCCTGCCGGAGGTAATGCTGAAACGACTCGATGATCGCGGCGGGATCGACTGGTGGTTTGGCAAGCGTCAGCGCCCAATACAAATCGAAGAGATCCCGCCCGCGCCTGCGCTGGAACAGTGCGCGCATTTTGGTGCCGAGCATTTCATGGATGTCGTAGCCTTTGACCCGCGTCTTGACGAGCGCGTCCCTAAATGGGAACTCGAATGGAATCTCCACGATGGGGCGATGCGGTGTGCGCTCGGTCACGTTCGCCTCGACCACAATGTTCAGCGTCGTTCCCGGCTCGCTGATCGAAGGAAGGGAGTAGGTCATCCGCAGCACCCGGCAGGGTTTCACGGAATTGCGGATCGCCAAGGTGATGGCACCCCATGCCGAGGTCTTCGGCACACCCAGCACATCACTCAAGACCCGCCGGAGCGCTCTGCGGATGTGTTGTTCTGGGCGGTCTCCAAAAACCACCAGGTCGATGTCCTCGCTATAGCGGGAAGGTGGAGCAAGATGGACCTTGTGCAGCAGCGTGCCGCCGCGCATGGCGACTTGGCTGTGGAGGAATCTGTCGTTGAAGATGGCCGCCATTGCGCGGCACAGCAATAGATCCTGTTCGACCTGGCGTTGGCTCGGCCAGGGGACATGGGCTTGATGGGCCAGGACGTCCCGCCGGGTGAGGGGAGTCATAATCCAGGCTCACCCGAGTTGTTGAGAATGCGCCAGCGGGCGATTACGGGTGTCACCGTGCGGTGGGCCGTCGATGGGGCCAGCGGGATCACTGGGAACTGCGGTGGCAACCAGGCATGGATGACCTCCGCGAGCTTTGGGTTGCCGGCAGCCTCCAGAAGGTAACCCAACCGCTGCGCCGTGGCCGTCTGGTCCTCAGATTCCAGGACACGCTTGAGCTCGGCAGCGCGCATAAGCGGTACCAACGGTGCAAGCGTCTCGGCCGCCCGGCCGATTCCGCCGATCCGCGATGCGTATGCGACCAGGTCGAACGCCGTCGCCTCCGGCGTGCTCACCCGGAGCGGCGCATAAGCGTTCGACAGCAACTGCGTTGGCGTTCGCTCGATACCGCGCTTCACGAAGAACCTGACCTGAAGCCGTCCCATGCTAATCTCGCGGCGCGCGCTCCCGGTCATAACTTGGGTCACTTGGATGGCTTGGGGATTGGAGCCATACGTGCTGGCTGCCGATTGGAGGGCCAGGTAGTAGGGATGGCCCAGCCATTTGAAATAATCGTCGAGCCACCACATAACGGGAGGAGCGCCCAGCGAACGATGCTCGGGGCCGACGATAAGGAAGAACTGGTGTTTCTGGGCAGGACGGACGACGCGATTACCAAGCCTCAGCAACTGATTCCTTGCCGCCGTGATGGACAGTCCAGTTTCCTTGACGAGGTCGGCCAGCGGAAAGGCAACGCGCCCCACAGCCAATCTTGCATCAATGAACCGGGCCGCAGCCCCTGAGAGGCGGGTGGTAGCGGTTTTCTCTTTCATAATCTCGTTTGCGCAATGTAGCGTTATACGCTTCATTGCGCAAACAGAATGTAGCCAGTCTCCTGTCGGACTCCGCCTCCACCCTCCAGAAACTCGCTGTAAATCCGCCGTACCGCTCTCTCCACCTCATCCTCCGGCCCGGCAACCAGAATCACCCGGTGAGAGTCTGTCGGCGCCGGGGCCGGGGAACTCACCAACCGCCCTGGTGACGTTGCGCCGCGTTTCGCGAGTCGCGGCACAGGCCTCAGCTCAAGTGTCGGTGCCTGTACCGCCAGCGCCCGCCACTGGCGGACCCCCAAATCCCAGTACCGATGCGGCAGCCTCGAGAAATCGCACCGCGCCTCTTTTCCCCGCACATTTTCCAGAATCTCAAACCTATACTGGTGTATGAGACTTGATGCTCAGAGACTGTTGTCCGTGCTGCGTCTGCCAGCACGGCTGACGCTGGACGAGGCCGGCTACCTCCTGGGCTTCCATCCGGAGGGCATCAGTTTTCTCGTCCCCGCCAAGATATTGGAGCCTTTGGGGGATCCGCCGGAAGGTGCTCCTCTGTGGTTTGCTGCCGCACAGATCATGCAGTTGCGCACCGATCAGAAATGGTTGTCGAAAGCGACCAAAGCCGTGCGCCTCCACATCAGGGAAAAGAACGAGAAGGCGAAAGCCAAGCGTGGTAAGCCAAATCCGCTGGTGGATTCCGGCGACAGGGTGGTTTCGGGGGGACGCTGTGCCATCCATTAGCCCCGGGCCATGCCCCCTTACCCAGGATTCCGGCGGGAGCGGGTTCGCTGCGCCGATTGCGCTTGGCATGGAGACAGGGAGGCCCTCGGGAGAAGCTCCGCTGGCACCGCGGTTCCTTGGTTCTCCTCCTCCACGTAATCAGGCCGGTGAGGGCGATGATTCCGGTCCGGCGCTGGCACCCCCGCCGCGACGCCGGCTTTCTTCCGCAGAATTCCAGGGAACCACAGTCACCGAGACTCGAATGTTTTTGAACGCTGTGGGTGTCTTCTCATTTCTGCCGGCCGCCTTCGACCCGGGCCTCGCTCTGCGGGTTTCCCGCTCAAGCACCCTGGGTCTGGGCCTGCTTTGCGTCGCGCGGGCCGTCTCGCTGGCGGTGGAATTCTGGCGCGCAGCCACCCGGTGCTGGGCCCCCGTCCTTTGCCTTGAGACCGGCCGCGTGCTGGCTGGCAGTATGAAGGTTGCTAATGACAAATTGGGGAAGTCCAATCCCGTTTTCAGTCTCTCCACAGGCGGTGTCACGTATAACACGGGTGCAGCGAAACCTTCTAAAAATGGGATTCGTTGCGGCCAAGTGCAAAAAGCCCTGGAAAATCAGGCCAATCCTGCGGGACATCGTCTTTCCGCTATAGTTTGCCTTTCGCCGAATTCAACCGGTTTTGCTCGGGTTTTTCGCTTTAGAAAACACGGGCAACACCGGTGCATATTAGAAGCTTTTGAGGGGGGCAATGACTCAAAGTGGGAGTGGCACGGTTTGTCGTCGGGTGTCGCTATAGACCCGGTGAGCGGACTTGGAAGTGACTGCTCAAAGAACAGTTGGGCTAATTGTGAATCATGAAAATCAATACCGTCAACTACGCTCTCAAGGGCACCATTTGGCAAATCATCTTCTACATCGATGGTCTCAACCCCATCTGGCGGACCGCCGAATGCACGAGCCGCTCCGAGGCGAAGAAAAAGCGCCGGGAGATCGAAGAGCGGCTGCTGGCGGAGTTGAAGGAGCAGGCGGCCAAGGCCAACGCCGGCAACGGGGGGTGCGAGACTTCGGAAGGGGCACAAGCCCAGGGCACCGGCCCTGCCACGACGGCGAGCAAACCCGAGAAACCCCCGCGAAAGATCATCGTCGCCCTGCTCCAGGCCATTATGGACTCCATCGGCATCCACTGGAAGGCCAGCACGCGGTGGAACTACGGGCGCGCCGGCGAGTTGATCGTGGAGGCGCTGGGCGAGCGCGCCCAACTCGAGCCGGAGGAGCTCGATCCTGTCGATTATGTTAAGGTGCGGGAGAAACTCGATCAGGAGATCCCTGACGCTTCCCGACGGCAGGTGGCCGGCATGATCCGGCGGCTTACCCGGGAACTCATCCAGCGCGGTCTGCCGCCCGGCTGCCTCCACCACCTGAACAGCGTCCAAGGCAAAAGCCAAAACGAAGCCTCCGGCGAACCTTTTACGGCCGAGCACATACGCCAGATGCTGGCGCGGTTGCCGCAGGAGCCGGAGTTCATCAAAGGGATGGTCTATCTTGGCCTCTCCGGAGGCCCCCAGATGATTGACGTCGCGACGCTCGAGCATGACGAAGTCAATCGCGAGACCGGCATGGTGCGCCGCAAACGGATCAAAGTGGACGACGCGAAGGTCGAATTTGCCTTGTTGCCGTGCGCGCTAGAATGGGTGAGGAGCCGCTACAAAGAGGGGGATATCTACGTCTTCCCCGAGCTGTATTCCCGGGAAGCCGAATTAAAGGACCCGAACTGCAACCGGAAAGCCGTTCCCCTGGACAAAAGGCGAACGCACCTCATCAGCACCAAAGGCATCAAGGTCTTCGCCGACTTCCTCAGGCGGGCCGGCATCACCTCCAAAAATCTCTCCTTCAAATCCTTCCGCCAGTACCTCGTGTCCCTGCTCAGCTCCCTCGGGATCAAGGAAAAGGTGCGCATGCGGATGACGGGCCACCAGGTTTCCTGGTCGCACACGCGCTACGACTTCCCCTCGGAATGGGAATTCCTCAAAGCCCGCGACATCCTGGACCAAAACCTCACGGCGATTCTCGAGGGCAAGAACGTGCGGTACGTCCTCTCGCACGGGGGAGTGGTGGAGGAGATCGACGGCGCCCTGCGCCAGGAATCCGCCCTGGCGGATGCGCGCGCGCAGCAGCGGCACAATGAGAGCCTGGCGTTCCATGGCGAAAATCATGTCCGGCTGCAGACTGTGGAGCAAAAGATCGATACGATCTGCGTCGAACTCAGTCGCCTCGCGACGGTGCTCCAACTCGACACGCACCCGGATGATCCCGCCAACGACGGGCCGGAAGAGAATCTGCTGGAGGCCGACCAACCGCTTGCCGGCGGGGCCCGCTCGACTCCGCCCAATGGCGAGACGCTTTTGCTGCCTCCGCTGGTTCTGCCTCCCGGCGGCAATCCGAAGCAATGGCAAAAGGATATGTTCCTCGCCATTCGCGGCCGGGATACCAAAGTCATGGCGGACCTGGTCCGGAAGCAGCGATTCCCGAACCTGGATTGCGCCGGGTTGAACAAGACCGAACTCGAAGGAGTTAACGATGCGCTGTGCATCGCGCTCTGGGCCAGAGAACACAACCAATAAGGCGGTCGGCCTCTCGCGCCAGCAAGTCGTTCGCTCCAGCGGGCGGGGGGCCTCACGCGGGCTGGCCGGAATTCGGTTCCTCGTGCCGGCGGACGTAGTTTCTCAGGGAGTTGAGGTCGACGAGGCGCACGCCGGTCCGGGCGCCGCGTTTGCGCAACACGCAGCTCTTCACCGGCGGCTTGAAGCCATTGGCTTTCGACGGCAGGACCAGCGTATTGAGATAGCCCCGGGAAAGCCCGAAGACCGGATCGCGTTCTCCGTACCGGGGAAGGCGAATGAACTCCGGCTCGACAGCGACTTGCGTGGCGAGCGACAGCGGGTTGGTGGTGTAGTTGCTCGGATTATTCATAGTGTTGTTTGAGATTCCTTACGGCTGCCGGCGATATGGCGACCGGAACAGGCCGGACGCATCGGCCGGACGCCGATTCGACGTCCGCTGTGTGTTCAGTCGGAGGGGTTTGTCTTGCCAGGTGTTCGTTCATCTCCTGAAGCACCTGCCGTGATAACGAGCGCAACCGGGCTCGGACCCGCCGCCGCCGGCCTTGCAGCGGAATTTGCTCGGCCCAGAGGAACACCTCCTCCCAGGCGTCAACCAGGTGGCGCAAACGCGGCGGCGCCTTCGCCCTCAACCGCTGGAAAAATTCATCCCGGAAGGTTCTCAGCTCCACATCATTTTCCGGGCTGACGACGGCCATCAAACAGATGCCGTTCTTCACAGCTCCACCGTCGGGGTCGCCGGCCAACGGCCGATGCACCACCCGGTGTTCGAGCTTGCGGCGCTCGGCTTCCACCATGGAATTCACCACCCCTTTGAGATAACGCAGGAAGGCGGGTTTGTTCTCCAAATCAGTCATTCTTGGGTGCCGCCCCTTCCGCTCGCGGCTCAGCCCCGTGAGAACCGCTGCAAAGCTGTCCTGCAACACATCCTCGCCCGGACACGAACCCAGGCCAACCCTGCCCAGACGGTAGGCAGCATAGTTTCGGAGAAGGCCAATGTCCGTGTCCGTGAGATTCTCCAGGAGTCCAAGACAAAGATGCTTGGCGTCCCGCGATTCACCCGGGCCACTTTTCCTGGAAGCTGTGAACTGCCCCCCGCCCGGGCAGTCGCAACACGGCTCCCAGGTCAGCGCCCCGTCCGCATTGGGCGAGCGGTCTTCCCGAAGATCCATTAAAGGCGGCTGATTTCTCATGGGCCGAATCGGTGACTGCCAATGGCGATAGGTCCCGAAGCTTTGTTCCATTTTTCGGAGGTGCCCCCGGGAGTTGTGGACAAGCTGGCTCTGGACCTTGTTAGCGGCAAAAGGACAGGCATTGATCTGAAGCAATTACGTCTGAATTGAGTTTGACTGGATACATTCAGATGAATTGGGGTTCGGCGGCGGCGGTTCTGTCCATCCGCTGTTCAAGGGTCTTGAAGCCCTTATTGAGATCTGTGTTTGGCGCCCTTTCGCGAGGGTCTTGGCGGAGTTGTCAAAACTGAGCACGTGTTGAACGAGGCGAACCTCACCTTCTGCGGAGCCGAATTTCAGCGTTTGCGCGGCGCCTTCCGGTCGGCGTTTGAGGGCGCAGGCTGTCCGGAGCATCCGGCGAGAAGACGCGCGACGCGCTGAACGACCTGTTCCTGCGCGTGCGATTGGGCTCCTGTCACCGCTTGCGCTTGTTTCGCAGCCCCTCGTGCATCCCCAACCTCACCCGCTTGGCCTCCACCTCGTCGGCAGCTCGGCGCAGTTCCTCAGCCATGTGCCTGGCCTCCCCGGGCGTCAGCCCGCACCTGACCTGCTCCGCCCTTTCGTCCTGGAGCTGCACCAGAACGAAACCTTTGCTTTTGAGCTTGCTCGCCTTCCGCCGGCCGTACGTTTTCAGCACGGACGGATTTTTTGAGTAGTCGAATGGCGAGCTGATTCCGACGCCGTAGTGTGCCCCAGTGCTTTCCGGGTAGGAGGATAAACAGAAGTGGATCATACGTGTCCCCGTTTGAAAGGCGCCGGTGAAGATTTATCTCTCTTCCGGCTGCGGCAACTGGTCGGCGCGCCATTCCTGGTCGTGACGCAGCCACTCGGGGTGTTGGTCGGGCCAGAAGGAAGCTCGCTTCAGCGGCCGTTGGAAATAATTGGACTCGAACACCAACTGGGGCTGCACCTGATGCATCGCCAGGCCGGCGAAGTCCAGATGGGTCTCCAGCGCGGCGCCTTTGCGGAATTCGATGGTGTTCCAGAGGTTGAATACCCCCATGAACCAGTCCAGTTGCTGCAGGTAGTAACTGCGCATGAACTGCGGGCCCAGAGTCTTCTCCGGTTCCGACCGCTGATTGGAAAGGCGCAGGTTTCCGCCCAGCCACGAATGGGTAAGGTGCGTGGCCAACGGATAGACCTCGAAATCCGGGTCCTTGGCCAATTCCCGCACCAGCCGCATGAAGTTGGAGTAATAGGGCTCGATCCGCTGGTAGAAATTGTACCCTCGAATCGCGGCATGCTGGGTCTTCAAGGTGAAGCTGGTCAAATCGCCGGGACGATCCAATTCCAGTTCCCAGGCCGTGAGCACCAGAGCAAAGACCGCCGTCTGCATCTCAACCGGAAGTTGGAAGGGCAATCCGTCGTGGGTGACGACGCCGCGGGCCAGGCAGTAAACCTCCTGGAACGCCTCGCGGTCCAGTTTGAGGGCGCGATTCAATTCCGCATCCAGGGTGGCATACGCGCAGGTCTCGGAAGAACGCGCCTGCGTCAACTCTCCATTCGGCAAGATCGTGCTGCCTAGAATCCTTTGCTCGAAGGTGGCATCCTCTCCCGGATTGGTTATGGCATTGAACGGATACCCGTAGAAGTAGTCCGGCCCATCAAATCGGGCAATCTTGCCCCACGGATCGGGTGTCCCATCAATGAGGGGAAAGTTGCTGCCCCCCACGTGAGGGAGGAGATCAGCAAAGATGGGCGCCGGGGCACATTCCCACGGGCCGAGTTCCGCATCCGGGTAAAGGTAGTTCGCCGGGAACAACTGCGCCGGCCCGGCCCAGCGCGAGAGGGCCGCGAAATAGTTGAAGGCCTTGTCCAGCCGGATATGAGGAGTGAGGCTGAAGCCGAGCTGCGGGGTGACGTAAACCAGCGTAGTATGCACTCCGCGCAGGGTTTTGGGCCGGAGCTCGTTCCACAGTTGATGGTGGTAGCGCAGATGCCTGGCGTTGAGGCCGATTCCGCTCGCCTGCGACGGGCTCTGGAACCACGGAGAGTGCACCAACGTGCTGTGTTCCGGGGGCAGGGTCTTGAAGTGCGGGAGCTGCGGCGCGGCGCGGATTTGCGGGGTGTATTCCCAGTTTGCCAACTCCGGCCGGGCTTTGCGGCCGACACTGGCGACCAGGCACTTGTCGGCGTCCCATCGGGGCGGGAACGTCGTATCCGTGAGCCGTTTGGCTTGCGTCAACGGGATCGCGCAGTGGAGGACTTTGGTCCGGCGGCGGTCGGCCCGGCTGAAGACCTCCTGGTTAACTTCCCATCCCGGCTCGGCGATATGGGCCCACCGTTCCCGGAACTCGGCGCTTTTCAGATCGTTGTTCACGTTGTCTTTCTGTCGCGGAGGTGTTTTTCGCGAAGCGTTACGTGTTTCAGCGCCGGAACAGAGCCGTCATCGCCAGCTCAGCACGGGATCGTCCGACAATGCGTGCCCCGCCCGTGTCAGGGGCAGTCTTTGGCGATAAAGGTGATTCGGTGCCAAGGCCACCGTGAGGAGTCTTTAGGACGTTGTCTAGCAGGCCGGGGCTCTCGGAGCAGTTCCTTCGCCATCGCTTGCTGCAATCGCTTCCCGATCCTTCCCGCAGCAATCACGGTGAGCTCCCTGAGACGTTGTTCGGAAATTCCGAGCTTGCGGCCCTGTTGCAGAATCCTGCGCATTTTCCTGATGAAATGTCGGTCGAGCAATCCGTGGCGCGACCTGCTTGTGGCCCTGCGTTTCATTCGTGTTTTCGCTTTTGGTTCTAGCCCAGCCATCCGCGCCCGCGGCGGGCGTAGCTTATGCTTTCGACGTGGCGTTGAGCACGATTGGCTGGCTTTTACCACTGGGGGTGTTCCGCCAGCCCTTTGGGCTCGTGCTGGTGCGAAAGGCCTGGTGGGAAGTGGAGGAAGAACCTGTCGCGCCAGGCTGCGGACTCCTCCCCTATACCTGAGCGGGGCAATTCTCGCGAGAAGTGGCTGGCGGCGATTATTCGAGGCAACGACCCAGCACACGGGTATGGGGGCGGCACCAATTTGGTGACCTCGCCGAGCGCATGAAATCGCCCAGGACTCCTCGAACCCGATGGATCGAGACTCTTCATGGAACCAGCAGCGCCTCCAAATCTTCCTCGCAGTATCGTCGTTCCTGCCGCGTTTCCTCCCCAAGTTTCAGGTGCTTGTAACGAAGTTTTCCCGGTACAGGATCGTCCTGCCAGGGGATCGCCCGTCTTTCAATGGTGTCCACCGAGACGTCAAGCTTTTCAGCGGCGCCCTTTCGTGACAGCCAGTTTCGTGAGAGCACGTTCATAAACAATTGCGGAGCTTTCTTTTCACAAACCTTTCACGGTTTCGATAGGGCCTGGCGTGTGCATCACGGTTTATCTTTCGTGATGGAGTCACTCACTCCGGCCGGCCGCGTTGTGGCCATCAGCTGGATCTTCCGCGCGATGTTCAGGAGGTGACCGGGGCGAACGCCACCGTACACCTCTGCAATGATTGACGGGCCGGTCTTGTCGCCGATGAGTTGCGCGATTTCCGCGTCGGTCAGTCCGCTTTGACGCGCCCGAGTGACAAAGCAAGACCGCAGCCCGTGCGGGGTCACATGGCGGATTTTCAGCTGCATGCACGCCTTGCCCAGCAATCGTCGGAAAGGCGAAGGGTCAAGGGCTTTATGCGGATTCAATGCCGAAGGGAACATCAGATCGCACGTCGCATGTTCCTTCATCCTCGCCAATAATTTCTGCATTTCGGGCAGAATGGGCACCCAGGGCATCAGGCCCTTCTTCGAGCGCTTGACATGAATCATATTCTCCGCCCAGTTCACCGCCTTCCACCTCGCCTTTAACGCCTCGCCGATCCGCGCCCCGGTATAGGCAAGATATTGGGTCAGGTCCGCCGGCTGCTGGCGCCCAGACTTCTCCATCCAATCCACGATCCGCGCCAGTTCAGGTGGAGTCGGAGCCATCTCGCGCCAATGGCGGATCCGGGATTTGTCGCTGTAGGCACCGCGCTCACGAATCGGGTTCATCTTGAGGCGGCTACGGCGCGCGGCCAACGCCAGGGCGTTTGACAATGCCGTCAACTCAAGGTCAACCGCCCGGTCTCCGCCTCGAGTCCGTTTGGTGACTTGCTTGCTTCGCAACTTAAAAGTCGGGACGTAGCCGCCGGAGGCCCGCCAATCGAAGTAGCGGTCGCAGTCGTCCAAGGTCAGGCGCGAGGCCAGCCTGCGGCCAAAAAACTCCCGCACCGGGCGCAAGCAGTATTTTTCATTCTGAATTGTGCGCTGGGATTTCGGTTCGAGCGACCGTTTTCGGATGATGGGGCAACCGGACTGGAGATAATCGTCGATCAGTTCATCCACTGTCACGCGCGGCTGCCGCAGCGTGCGGCCTTTTGACGCGATGCCGTCAATTTCGTTCCGCTGTTCGTTGTCTCGTTTCTCCCTCCACTTGCGGGCTTGGGCCAACTTGTTCGTTCCGGTATTGCGCCAGGTGAGCTTCCCGTTGAGCCGAAGACACGCGTAGATCTTCTGGCCCTTGCGGGCGAAGCCCTCACCCAACGGTTCGGACCGCTGCCGCGCTCCACGTCGACTTTTTCTTTTGCCCATATCGCCATTCGTGTTTGGCGGCATTCCTGGGCGCGGCGCTGGTCGAGCCACAGCGGGCAGATGAAGGTTTACGGGGAAGAGACTCCATCAGCAATCAGAGACAAATAGCAGGCCGCTTTTCTCCGAATGAGGTTCAGAGCCGAAAGAATTCTCGCGCCGTTTTCGTAGTGGCCTCCGCCACCACCGGGACAGGTTTCCCAAGACAATCCGCGACCGCCTGCAGGACATAGGGCAGAAAGGCGGGTTCATTCCGGCCATCCCTCGGTTTTGTCGGCATCGTTCGCGGAACAAGGAACGGCGCGTCCGTTTCGATCATCAGGCGGTCCAGTGGAATCTCCCTGACCAGCTCGCGCAGGTGCGTTCCCCGGCGCTCGTCGCAAATCCAGCCGGTGATGCCGAGGTGCAACCCCAGGTCGAGGTATATCTTCAGTTCTTCGCGTGTGCCCGTGAAGCAGTGAAGCACAGCCGGAACGCTCTTCCTCACCGCGGCCAGGATTTCGCAGAATCGCTGTCGAGCATCGCGCTCATGCAAAAAGAGCGGTTTCTGCAATTCCTCTGCCAGCGCTGCCTGTGCCTCGTACCACTTTTCCTGCTGCGGCCGTGGGGAGAAATCTCGATTGAAATCCAGACCGCATTCGCCGATCGCCACCACCTCCCGGTGCGTCGCGAGGCGGCGCAGTTCCGAAATGATGGCCTCCGTGCAGTTCCGGCTGTCATGAGGATGAACCCCGGCGGTTGCGAAAAGCTGCCCGGATATTCCCGAGCAATCCGCACCCCTTCCTGGCTTCCCACCACGCTGGTGCCGGTGATGACCATCGTCCGCACTCCAGCAGCAAAAGCGCGTTCAACGACTTGCTTTCGATCCGCTTGGAACGAGCGGTGCGCCAGATTCACGCCGATATCAACGATGTCGTGGTAATCCCTCAGTGACGGCGGATTTTGGGCTGAACTTAGGATGAGTCGAACAATAGCTTGTATGGCGCACGGGTTTCGTCCTGCGCCAACGCATCGAGAGCGTGCTTGAAGGCAGCGAAGACGTCGT
>Ga0326727_10021237_pt1 | contig 12746 bp, 15 predicted proteins | sample MB2enrmetagenome_FD_207643 | JGI IMG/M metagenome (GOLD analysis project Ga0326727, IMG submission 207643) | Lab enriched peat soil microbial communities from McLean, Ithaca, NY, United States - MB29MY | ecosystem: Environmental > Terrestrial > Soil > Wetlands > Peat | place: USA: New York...
ACCCGTCCTCGTGAACATGGAATCCCTAGTAATCGCGTGTCATTAGCGCGCGGTGAATACGTCCCTGCTCCTTGCACACACCGCCCGTCGTTCCATCCGAGCGACTCTTGGGTGAGGCGCCGTCCTCTGTGGCGGCATCGAATCTAAGTTTCGTAAGGAGGGAAAAGTCGTAACAAGGTGGCCGTAGGGGAACCTGCGGCCGGATCACCTCCTAAGAAAAAAGCATGAAGAATGCTTAACTGGAGGAGCAAGGAGAACATTTAGCGGAATACGTCAAAGCCCAGAATATAGCAACAATAATGTCGTCACTTCTGAAAAGATTGGGCAAGAATTTGGTGACTATAGGTTGTTTGCAAGCTATTTTTCATGGCTTGCCCAGTTTCTGCGCGACGTGCAAAATTAGTTTAAAGGCAGAAGTAGAAGCTCTAGTGGTTTTAGTTCTCCTGCTACAGGGTCAACTTGTAAGCCAAGTTCTTCAAGCGTGGTGACGCCTAAAACCTCAGCATCGGAAGGCTCGCCGAGAATCACAGTTGAGTAAGTGCTATGCCCTTTGATTTCCATCTCCACTGCACCTACGTCGCGTTCGATAACTCTGCCGTCAGCAGTTTTAAACCTTCTTTTATCCCTGGGCTCAACGCCAAGTCCTAAAAGTCTTTCACGGCTCAGAATAGTATAGATGGCGCCAGTATCCACCAGCAAATCCACTTCAGACTTAAGGTCGGGTTTGTGAATATTGCGAATAGTCACTTTCACTTTCACGTAACCCATCCTCCTTCACGCATACATCTAACACCCAATCGTGTTAAAAACTGTTCCGCTCATCGTTCCATCCGAGCGACTCTTGGGTGAGGCGCCGTCCTCTGTGGCGGCATCGAATCTAAGTTTCGTAAGGAGGGAAAAGTCGTAACAAGGTGGCCGTAGGGGAACCTGCGGCCGGATCACCTCCTAAGAAAAAAGCATGACGAATGCTTAACTGGAGGAGCAAGGAGAACATCAAAACACACAGGATACGTCAAAGCCCAATAAATCAGCAATATAGCCAAAACGGGTTAAATCTTTTCTTTCTTTATTTATAATGTTTATCGTTTTTTTTTGGACGCCCTTATGTCTTAGAGTTATTTGGTTTTTGTTTATATCCAAGTTCATTTGGTCTTCTTTTATGGTGTTGAAATGTGGGTGTCTGAGATTTTTTTTGTCTTTGGTTCTTTAAGGCTGTTGCCTCTGCTGTGTAGTCGTCGGTAGGGCGCTTATATCTTGTAATTTAACTGCTGGTAAATGCTATCCAGTGGGTTCAACGAGTAGAAATGCTCTTAAGTTAAACTTTGTTATAGTATGACTGTGATTGAGTTGTCCAAAGTCAGAGTCAAACGAAAAGGTCAAGTCACCATTCCTTTGGAACTAAGATCGAAGCTATGCATAGAGGAAGGTGCCATTCTAGACATCAAAGAAGAGGACGGTGCACTTATAATGAGGCCTACACCCCCAATAGAACCCGGTGAAGTCGTGGGCGAAGAAGAATACAAAAAAATCATAGCTGAACTCGATGCACGTCGGAGAAACTGGCGTTGACAGGCATAGCTGACACCCGCCTTCTATTCACATTAGAGTTCCCGCCAAGCCCCGAAATAAAGCAAAAAACCAGAGTCTTCCTTGAAAAAGAACTTAAAACGCGTCTCCTAGCGCCAACAATCGTTTTGGCGGAATTTGTCGAAATTGCTGGGGCAAGAATCGGAGAAGAAGCAGCCAAAAATCGCCTCAGACTCTTAAAAGAACGCGGAATGCAAATCGTTCCTTTAGATGAGAAACACACATTAGTTGCCGGCAGTCTACTTCTTACACATCGAAACGTTTCCACCGCTGACGCCATAATCGCTTCGTATGTTAAAACGGGGGCTGGAGAGTACGTTGTGACTGATGACTCCCATTTCAAAGCGTTGGATGTAAAAACAAAATGGTTATAATTTTCAGTTAATTACAGAAAACATCTATTCGGATAATGTTTTGGTGTAGTCCCATATTTTGTCGCCGACGTAATGCAGCGTTTTAACTATGGGTCCTTTCTTGGTGGCTTTGGCGGTTTCTGCGTCCATGAGACTTTCGCCCAGCGCCAGGGCTTTGCCAAACTTCACGTCAACCACGAGGACGAGGTCACCTTTGCCGAATTTTCCTTCAATACGCACTATGCCCGGAGCCATGACATCTGCGCCTTTGCACACGTAGGGGACAGCGCCCATGTCAACCACTATTTTTGGCGCCTTCGCGGTGAACTCGGTGAAGAGCAGCGTGGGCAGAACCTTGTCGCCCGCCTTGAAGAAGAGTGGTTTTCCGCCGATAAGGTAAATTGAGCCTAACTCGGATTCAGCGACTTCAACGTTTACTTTGGCGCCGAAAAGCGCGTTCAGGTCAAGTTTTACTCTTGCTTGGGCTTCGGTTAGAATTTGTTTTGCTTCTTTTGCTTTTACGGCGTATCTTCGTTGCTTTGTGGGCATAATGTTTCTCTCTGTAAGTCACTGCAAGCGTTAAATTTAAATTTGCGCTACATCAGCCAGCCGCTTTTTATGAAAGGAAATTCTTTGAAGATTTTATCCAACACTTAGCCGCATTCACTTATAAGGTGATAAAAAGCTCTGCTTATCAATAGGAAAATCGTCAAATAGCAGTTAACTCTCATTTGCGAAAAAGTTATAGCTGAACCGACTTGACTATTTGGATGGTGTTCAGATTGCTTGAAGGTAAGAATGTTAATCTTAGAGTTGTAGAGAAAGAGGATTTGGCATTTCTTGCAGAATGGTTTAACAACCCTGAGGTCTTCGGTGAATACAATCCCCTGATACAGATATCCAGAACAGAGATAGAGAAGAATTATGGAGAAAAGAAACTTGAAGAAGCCGACTTCTTTATTGAAGGGAAAGATGGACGCAGAATTGGTGGCATATGGCATTTCAATGTAATTCATCCTGCAGGAAACCAATTGGAAATAGGTTATTTCATGGTTTCAACTGAAAGAGGCAAAGGCTACTGCACAGAAGCCGTCAACATCATCGTTGACTATTTGTTTCTTTCAAGAAATATAGAGCGCATACAAGCCCAAACGGATGTGAGAAATGTGGGTTCACAGAAGGTTTTGGAAAAAGCAGGTTTCAAGATGGAAGGAACAATTCGCAAACCCTTTTTCCTCAGAGGGCAGCTCAGAGATACTAGTTTGTATAGCATCCTCAGAGAAGAATGGAAAGAACCAAAAATACTGACAAAAACCGCTAAAGGAGAAAAACTGTCTTAAAGCAAGTAACGAAGGGTTAAAAAATCGATTGCTCGGCACAATTGAAATGACATGTTAAAAGCGTAACTCACCGACCTGGACTAAAGGCACCGGCTAAATACACCTCTAAATCAATCCACGATAAGAGACGCTTGCCGGAAAAGGAAGTTAACTTAACCTAAGCCAGCTAAAAGAATCCTAACTCATGCTAGATAAGGTTTAAATGTGGAGAGTTCAAGTATAGAAGAGATATAGCTACATGAGGATTCCAGAATGAGCGAAATGACAACCGAAATCCTTGAGCAGAACCTCAGCAAAGTCGTACTTGTAAGACTCAAAGGCGGAAAAAGCCTCAGGGGAAGACTGAAGGGTTTCGACCAGCACCTGAACCTAGTTTTAGAAGAGACAGAAGACACAACAAACATTGAAAACCAAAAGAGACTGGGACTAATAATCGTCCGCGGAGACAACGTAGTCCTTATTTCGCCCTCGCCCAGGTGACCGCCGTGGGAAAAGGCACACCATCAATGGGCAAGCGCCAAGGCAAAACCGTCCACATAAAATGCAGGCGCTGCGGAAGACGCGCATACCACGTACGCCATAAGCGTTGCGCAGCCTGCGGCTACGGAGAAACCACAACCATGCGGCATTATACTTGGATGAGAAAGACTCTTCAAAGAGTAAGAGTCGTCTAATCCACAGTTCTAATACTTTATTATTAATTTTATTCGTAGCTAAAAAAGAATCATCAAGCAGTTTCTGCCAAACATTTTTTAGCTTTTTTTCTCCGCGTCTCTTTCAGGGAACTTTTCTACTATTTCAGCAATTGTGTTCATGTTTCGGGTGGTCGCCTTCAGTTTTAGCTTCGACTCAAGAAAAGGGTTAGGTAGCCCTCCTTCACCGCCACCATGAGTCACACTGAAAACCTCGCTGCCGCTCACTGAAATTATTTGCGCCGTCGATTTCGGAATGGTCAAGGGCAACTTGAGCGGAAACTCCAAGGGCGCATCAGCAAGAAACGTTACCAGAAAACTGGTCCCTTCTTTATCATAGCTGTTGAAGGGTTCAAGCTTGACTATTGCTTTGAGTTGGGGAATGGTGCGCACAAACGCTGCCACATCGTAACCCAACAACCCGCGAAGCTTGCTCTCTACTTTTCTTTTAATTTCAGCTGCATCTGCCTCGTCAGTTTCAAGGATTACGTTGCCGCTTTGTTTGTGTGTTGAAACGTTTTGGTATCCTAAGCAGGTAAAGGCTTCTTGCAACTTTGCCTTAGTGACAGCGTGGCCGCCGACGTTAATCGCCCGAAGGAAAACAATGAAACGAGTCATAAAAAACAGTAATGCTGATAGCTAAATAAATTTGCTTTTCCTATAAAAAACTGAAGAGCAAGCGAACGCTTACTCGGTTCCTGAGCTGTAGTAGCCTTTGTCTATCTTGACAAAGATTAGGGGACCTTTACTTTGCGCCATCTCACGAGCTTTCCTCAACGCCTCATTAACTACCGTGAAAACTCTTTCTCTGTCGCTTAGGTTTTGAACGCCGCTTTCTCCGAGCTCCATCTTCAGTAGATTTTCAGATAGGATTTCGGTTCCGCATATTTCTCCGTTTTTAACAAGCGTAGAGACTATGATCTCTTGGAGTTCCTGCTTGTTCTCAATTCTCTTCCATAATGGTTCAGCGTTAGTGAGATTTTTAGAAATCTTATTCCATCGGCTAGCGTTCTGGTCGCCTATAAGGAGTTTGACACGCTCCTTCCATTTTTTGAACCAGATGCCAATCCAAACAGTTAAGAACGCGTCTAGTTCCGATGAATCTTCCTTGAAAACCTTTTCCAATCTTTCAACCAGTTCACAATGGCTTGCTTCTTTCCCCATCAGATCCCAATGGAATTTAAGGAAATTCGTGAAGTCTTGGCAAGCAACCTGCAAAACTTTGCGGTCTGAGCCCATAACATCAAGAGCTGAATCTGCTTCCTTTAATTTCTCCCCTACCATCAATTCAACAAAGTTCATACTGATTCCCGCTCCGAAACCCTTCTCCAATATTGATTTAACATTAAGGGTTTTATTAAACTTTATTTTTCTTGAGGAATATAACTTGCTAGTCAGGTTCTAACAATATTTCAAATTCTGATATATGCCACAGAATTACTTGATAAACTTTGGAAGTGCATTTACATCGTTTAAAATCAAATCTGGGCATTCTTTGGAAAGCTCTTCACATTGAAAAAGCCCAGATAAAAGTGCTACAGTTCTGGCGCCTGCGGCTTTCCCCGCGCGCACGTCGTTAACTGAGTCTCCTGCGATAACGCATTCGCATATTTCAACATCTAGGGTTTGGACACATTTAATTAATGCTTCAGGCGAAGGTTTAGGCTTAGAAGTATCCAGCGCAGTTACGACATGAGTGAAATATTTTGATATACCAAAGCACTCTAACTCTTTTATTATAGCTTGTTTCGGGACATATCGCATGGTTATTAGGGCCAGTTTAGTTTTTGACGATAAGGTTTCAAGTGTTGCTGAAACGTGCGGTATAAGTTTGGTTTTTTCTCGGGTGATCGAATAATAAGCGTCAAAATATGTGCTCAGGAATTTTTTACGGTCGCCCTCAATGAGGTCGCTGATTGCGAGACCCTGCTCAAGCCTTCTCGGAATCTCAAGGGCGGTCTTAATTTCTGGCGGTTTTTGCCCCACTGTTTGGAATGCTATTCTTGCTGCTTCTATGTAGGCTTCTTTGGAGTCGACTATTGTACCGTCTAAGTCTAAGAAAATACCCTTTACTTTAAATCCGTTTTCGTTCATCAGGTTGTCTCTGGCTCTTGAGAGGAGGTTCCTTATTTCTTAAATGTTTCTTATAGTTTTTGAGAAATTAATCTTGCTGTATTATTTCTATATAGAGTATGAAGAGAATCTCTATAGGAGCCTCAACATAATTTCTACTTTGAAAATGAGTAGAGGTGAAAAAAGAATGCTCTCAAGAGATTGCGATGGCTGCACCATGCTTAAGGAATGCAGTGTACGATTCAAAAAAACTTTAAAAGGCGAAAAAGTCTACTGCCCAGACGGAACAGCTCACCTGATTGACAATTACAGCATAAATCAAAGCGCCGATTTAATCTGTTTCTTTGAAGCCTTTCAATGAACCGGAATAGCTTAACTTAATCTGTCTCTAAATAAATGAGAGACAAAGTAGGCCTATAATTCTTTATTTTCTTAAAATCGAAAAATAAGGAAAAAACAAATAAAGCATGTAAAATCTGAGGCGGTAAAACTTGGCGCCAGAATTAGCCTATGTTGCCATCAAACTTTATCCAAATAGGTGAATCACCATTTAATAATCAATAACTTTTAATGGACAAATATTATCTCCAAAATAAACTATCAAACCAACCGTTATTTTTCATTCATATAACCGCAAAGAGATAGCATTCTTAACTGGGCGTAAAGAAAAAAAGTCGTTAAAAAACTAGCTCAGAACTGATTCAACATTTAAGTTTAGCACAACTTCGGAAATGTCACTGGCGTATTCTGCTGTTCTCCTAACGCTCTCAATCAGTAGTCTCAAGTTAGCGATTTCTTCAATCTTGACATTTTGGGTGTAAAGAACTGTTTCTTTCTCCAATTTGTGCACTTGGCTTATCTTTTCAATTACGCTCTCAGCCAAGTTAAAGTCATGCCGAAATAACGCGTCCATTGCGTTCTCAAACATTGAATCAGCCAAAGTGCTTAACTGAACTATTCTTTCCAGAAGATCCGCATTTACCGCCTCTTTTAGGAGAAGAGTGTTTTCAGCGATTTTGGTTGCGTGGTCTGCGGTTCTCTCAACGGATTTCGCTATAAGCCTATAACCCAAACAGTCTTTTTGGTTGTTTAACCCGATTTCTTTGACGATTCTTGGGTTTGAAACTGCCAGCTTCAGCAACCGCACTATGTATAAGCCGAAGCGGTTGACTTCACGGTCGGTTTCAATAACCGATTTTGCAGCTGGATAATCCAGCTTCTTTAGTGCTGTTATGGCTTCTTTATGCATGGAGGAGGCTATTATTGACATTCGGCTTAGTGCATTTTGAACTGTGAGTTCAGGATAATTGAGTAGAACCTGCAGAGTCAATTCGGTCGGGGTGTCTATCACGATTTCTGTTCCAACCAAGTAGTGTCTGGCAAAATTTTTGAGGTGGTTTCGAAGTTTTGAGGAGAGCACTTTTTGTCCTTGCGCTCTAATGTGCAGAATGTTGAAGCCGTCTAAATAGGCGGAAATTGCCGTTCTCATGACGGCGTCAGGATTGTCGTTTAACGATGCCTTGATGAAGGCTTCATCTTGCTTCTCTTTCTTTACAAACTTTGAAGGTGCTATTGATAGGGATCCATCGTCTTCCTCGCGGACCACCATTGAACTTCCTCTTTTAAGCTCATTTCGAATCGCCCAATCCTTGGGTAATGAGAGTATGAATGTTGATCCGCCTGTTACCTGAAGTTTGCGTTGTTCTTCGTTTCGCTTTTCTACTTCTTTAGTCACGTTTGACTCCAAGTTAGCTCTTTTATTGTGCATCATATATTAGTTATATCTATATAGACTATAAATTTTATGGATATTTACTAAATTTACTATATAAAATTTCGCCTCTTCTTCGTTAAAAAAACGAAGAAACAAAAATACGATGAACTAAATACAAAGCTATAATCGCAATATTTGCAGTCGCCACAATAATAGGCACGTAGCAACAAACGCTTACCTATCACAAACCAACCCACTCCCATCGATAACTCAAATGAAACTGGCGCTCGGTGCTTTAAGCTGATTTCGCGTTATCCGTTAATTTGGCAGTGAGAGAAGAAATGCAGATCCACTTGTAAACTGGAGTTTTCTTTGTTCCTTGTCTTCTGTTGCCTTTACAATTGTCACATCGAAGCGTTTTTTATGCGTTTTATAGTCAGATTTCTCTGTCGTTATATAATATTACGTATTATACATATGTCCATTGATTTTATATATATACTATAGTGTTTATGGAGAGCACACTCATATAATAAAACACTAAATAGCCTTTATTGAAGGGTAAAAAAATGAAAACTACTTACATAATTGTAGCAGCAATTGTTGTAATCGTTATCATCATAGGAGGAGCTTTCGCTTACATAGCCATATCAACTCCAGCAAAGACGAAGCCTACGCCTACGCCAACGCCAACGGCAACGCCTACGGCCACACCAACAGCAACACCAACAACTGCACCAACAGCAACACCAACAGCTGCACCAACAGCAACACCAACAGCTGCACCAACAGCAACTCCAACTCCAACAGCAACTCCAACTCCGACAGCAACGCCACTAGCCTCAGCAACATTAAGCGGAAATGGAGGTACACTTGTCTACCCGCTAATGGAAACTTGGCTAGTATTATACGCACAAGCCGAACCCCAAATATCAATTACCTACAATGCCGTTGGAAGCGGTACCGGAATTACTGACTTTGTAGTCGATGGATTAGGAAACTTCGGCGAATCAGATGCACCAATGACCGCGGCACAGTACGCTGAAGTGCCCGCAGGTAAAACCGTTTGCACCATCCCAATAGCTGCCAGCGCAGTCGTACCAGCATACAACCTTGGAGAAGGGTCCTCTACTCCAACTCTAAACTTTACAGGTCCTATTCTTGCAGAGATCTTTAATGGAACCATAACCAACTGGGACAGCTCTTTACTTGCAGCCATCAACCCAGGAATAACATTACCTAATCTACCGATAATCTGCGTTCACCGAGCTGACTCCAGCGGAACCATGTTCGCCTTCACCGATTACTTATACGATGAAACCCTTGACACTGGGTCAAATTCCTGGGCAGCAGTTGTTGGGCCGCCAAGTACGAGTGCAAGCATTTGGCCAACACTTCCGGGCGAACTAGAGGGAACCAAGAATGCGGGCGTAGCAACTGACATTGGTGAAACAACTGGCTCGATCGGTCCGCTTGAAATTTCTTACATACTTGAAAACCCAGGCCAAACCCTAATCTACTATGGCAACGTTGAAAACGCTGCAGGCAACTTCATCCAAGCTACCGATACAACCATAGCAGCCACACTATCGGCAGGAGCAACTGCTGGTCTTCCAGCGGGAAACGCAGTTTGGACAACTGTATCTATAATTGACAACACATACAAAGATACAACAAACACTAACATCTATCCAATTGTGACCATGACATACGCTTTAATCTATGAACAACAGACTAATTATGATCAAGGTGCAGCTCTCGTCAACTTCCTTTCATGGATCGTGAACGACGGCCAGAATTATGGAACAAGTGAAGGCTACGTTCCACTGCCAGCTAACATAGTCGCTAATGCCAACGCAACACTCATGTTGATAACCTACAACGGAGTGGCAATAGAGTAGAATTTAATAGCTATTATTCCCCTATTTTTTTATATTAACCAAAAATACTGAGGCAACAAAAAGTTGCAGTTCAGACTAAGAGGAGACACAATATTAACAATCCTTCTTGCAGCTGCAGCTTTATTCATTATAGGTCTTGTTGTTGCACTTGCAGCTGAGCTTTATCATGTCGCAGCCCCCTCAATATACAAATTCGGAATAGGCTTTTTGTTTGGAACAAAGTGGAAAGTAAATAAGAATGAATTTGGCGCTTTGCCGTTCATTTATGGAACCTTGGTGACATCAGCAATTGCTATTCTCATAGGATTCCCAATTAGTCTGGGAGTAGCTGTTTTTATCTCAGAGAAACTAAAAGGTCATCAAACCTTTGGTTATTCGTTGGGAACAATTGTTGATCTACTGGCAGCTGTGCCCAGTGTCGTTTACGGTTTATGGGGAGTGTTTGTCCTAATCCCCCTTTTACGTGAATATGTAGAAAGACCCCTGCATCATTATCTAGGTTTTATCCCATTATTCTCAGGCAATCCTGAGGGATTTAATTTTTTTAGTGCAGGAATCGTGTTAGCTATAATGATTATTCCAACAATGTCTGCAGTTTCTAGAGATGTTTTAAACGCGGTTCCAAACAGTCAGCGGGAAGCAATGTACTCGCTTGGCGCTACAAACTGGGAAGTTACGCAGAAAAGCGTCTTGCCCTATGCCAGGTCGGGTATATTTGGCGGGTTCATTTTGGGGCTGGGACGTGCTTTCGGCGAAACAATGGCTGTTGTCATGGTGATAGGCAACATTCCTACGATTACTGCAAATTTGTTTTCCTCTGGCTACACCTTATCTTCGTTGATAGCAAATGAATTCGGCGAGTCTTCAGGACTTTATGAGTCTTCTATACTTGAAATAGCACTAATCCTGTTTGCCGTAGCTTTAATAGTTAATGTTATTGCCCGACTTCTGCTATGGAGGATGAGTCGTGGATTACAGGTTAGGGTTTGAGAGGTGTTGCGGTAATGACAAAACCTAATCTTACGGCGAATATTTCACTCTGGCGAAAAATCGTTAACAAGTCAATGACCATATTAGTTTTATTGGCTGTAGTTCTTGCGCTAGTACCCCTAATACTCATACTTGGAGACGTTTTCGTGAAAGGGGCGCCAGCCATAAGTATAGTCTTCCTGACCCACAAGCCTACTGCACCAAATCTTCCAGGTGGAGGAATAGCCCCTGCAATACAAGGATCTCTCATTATGGTGGGTTTAGCCGCCCTTATCTCGGTACCAATCGGTGTTGGGGCAGGCATCTTTTTTTCAGAATGGTCTACATCTAAGCTTTCCACAGTTTCAGGTTTCTTGAACGATGTGCTTACCGGATTTCCTACAATGGTGTTAGGGCTGTTCGTTTTCATTTTAATTGTCTTGACTACAAAAACATATTCTGCTTTTGCAGGTGGTGTCGCCTTGAGTCTTATAATGACTCCTATCATCGCAAGGACAACAAGTGAATCTCTTAAGCTTGTCCCAACGACATTAAGAGAAGCCTCAATGGCTCTTGGAATTCCAAGGTGGAAAACCGTGCTCAGAGTCGTTTTAAGCACGGGGAAAAACGGGCTCTTAACTGGCATACTGCTGGCGGTGGCGCGGGCATCAGGAGAAACAGCTCCATTACTATTTACAGCGGCTACAAGCACTCTTTTTATAAAAACTTTAATGCAGCCTACGGCTTCATTAACAACTCTTATTTACTATTATGCCCTTTCTTCGGTTCCATCTTGGATAAATCAGGCGTGGGGTGCAGCTTTACTCCTAATAATTCTTATGCTGGCACTGAATCTTTTGGTCAAGCTTACTATAGGAAGAAATCCAACAAAAGCAAGAATGGAGCTGTAAGGTAACGACTAAAAATTCAATAGGCAGCATACAAAATCATGTTAGGAGGGACAACTTAAAATAAGTAAACATAAAAACCTGGATTTATCGTCGGTTAAGCTATCAACGAAAGACTTGAAAGCCAAATTTGGCAAAGTAGAAGTTCTGAAAGGGATTAACTTAAACTTCCCTGAAAATAAGGTAACCGCAATAATGGGTCCATCTGGATGCGGAAAAACTACATTGATAAGATGCCTCAACCGAATTCACGAATTGACTCCGAACGCAAAAGTCGAAGGAGAGGTCATTTTAGATGGAGTAAACATTTATTCTCCACAAGTTGATCCAGTTGCAATCCGCAGAAGAATAGGCATGGTCTTCCAGAAGGCCAATCCCTTTCCAACAATGTCTATATTCGATAATGCGGTAGCAGGCTTGAAACTCGCTGGCGTAAGAAACAAAGAGACTCTAAACAGCATGGCAGAAAGAAGTCTTCGGATGGCGTTTCTCTGGGACGAAGTCAAAGATGATCTTAAGAAATCGGGATCCAACTTGTCTGGAGGACAACAGCAGAGACTATGCATAGCACGGGCTCTTGCGGTTGAGCCCGAAGTTATTCTTATGGATGAGCCATGCTCAGCTCTTGACCCTGTCGCGACGGCTAAAATTGAAGAGTCAATTGTTGAGCTTAAGAAGGAGTTCACGATTATAATTGTGACGCATAATATGCAGCAGGCTGCTCGGATTTCGGATTTCACCGCTTTCATGTATCTAGGTCAGCTTATAGAATTCGACACAACTTCAGAAGTATTCGAGAACCCAAAAAGTGAGTTAACAGAAAAGTACATAACTGGAAAGTTCGGATAAAGTGAACATTATGCAAAGACTGTTAGATAAAGGCTTAGAAGAATTAACAACAATGGTTTACAAGATGGGTAAAGTCGCCGAGAAAGCCGTGGCAACGTCAATAAGAGGCTTCCTTGATGGAAAAGACACCTCCAACGTTGTGCATGAACTCTCCGAAATTCTCGTAGGCAACACTGTTGAGGTTGAGGAAAAAGCTTTTAGTTTGATAGCCAAGTATCAGCCCGTAGCTTCTGACTTACGAATCATAAACTCTTACATGAAAGTCGCCTACGATTTTGAACGTTACGGCAGATATGCTTGGGACATATCCTTTATCAGCACGCGTTTCAATGTACAAAGCACTTGTGATAAATGGATATT
>Ga0326727_10021239_pt1 | contig 12745 bp, 6 predicted proteins | sample MB2enrmetagenome_FD_207643 | JGI IMG/M metagenome (GOLD analysis project Ga0326727, IMG submission 207643) | Lab enriched peat soil microbial communities from McLean, Ithaca, NY, United States - MB29MY | ecosystem: Environmental > Terrestrial > Soil > Wetlands > Peat | place: USA: New York...
CCGTGGTGGGACGCGACGGGAACCTTCTGCTCAATGTCGGTCCACGCCCCGATGGCCAGATCGATCCGGAGCAGGTCCAGGTTTTGCGCGATGTTGGCGACTGGCTGAAGCTGTATGGCCAGAGCATCTACGCCACGCGTGGCGGTCCTTACCTGCCGGGCGACTACGGCGTCTCAACCTTCCACGATAAGACGGTCTATCTGCACATCCTGCACGCCACCGGCAAGACCCTCTCGCTTCCCGCTCTTCCGGCAAAGATCCTTTCGTGCTCCAGCCTCACCGGCGGTGACGCCAGATGCACGCAGACCGACACCAGCGTGGAAGTCACACTGAGCGGCAATCCGGAGACAGTGGACATGATCGTCGCTCTGACTCTCGCATCTCCTGCAACGGGGATCAACCCGATCGCGACACCCCTGGCCACCAAGCCAGCCACCGCCGCAGTTGGCGGCGGACTGTAAGCCAAGGACGGCGGCGATCGGGGTTCTCAGTTTATGGATTGTTCTCCTCTTTAACCTAGCGATAGTGATAGAAGGTAACCCGCATCACTGCCGGCGGCTGGGGCGTGTTACCCGCTCCTGTGCCACGGCTGCCTCTGCCCCCGACGCCCAGCGGTATCTGGGAGCCGGGCAGGTTGTTGTTGGCTTCGGCGGAGACGTCGTATCCGCGGCCCATGATATCGTCGCCGTTGGCGCGGCGTTGCATGACCCAGGCGCCGTTCTTGAATGCGCCGCGCTCCATGATGGCGGGCGAAGCGACCCTGGCGTTGGGGATGTTGTTCGGCGATACAACGAACGGGAACGATGCGTTGGTCGCGAAGTAATACTCATCCGGGGCGGTGTTGATGATAAGCACGAAAGGCTTGTCGAGGAAGGACAGCCCAACAATGGCGCCGCGTCCTTCACCCTGAGGCGCAGCCTGGGCAACAGGCTTCGTCGCCGGCGCAGCGGCGCCAGCACGTTCACCGGCTGCTCCGCCGCCACGAGTCCCTGCCACGGGGGTGAAATCGAAGATATATCGGCCCATCACGACCTTCCCGGGATTCTGCCCCGGTTCAAGCTCGATCAGTTTGATCGCATCCGGCTTGCCTTGCGCCTCGGCAATTGCGCCCGAGATCGAGTTGATGAACCCATACGACCGCACGAACGGGTCTTCAGAGGCCGCGTTCAGGCGACCGTCAACGCCCATCGGGGAGAAGCACAGGAGATTGAGTTGCGTGAACCCCATCCACGCGTTGTTGGCGTTCTGTCCGGTTTCGGGATTCCAGGCGGGGTTGCCGTTGCGCGAGTAGGTCTTGATGATTCCGGCGAAATCCGGCAGGTAGATGTCCGGCGCCAGGATGTCGATCGCCGGCCCGCCGGCCCGCCAGATGTCATGCACCAGCGGCTCGGGCCCGCCGCTGGGGTAGTCCCCCGCGCCGATGTCGTTGGGCTGCACCAGCCAGGTGTTCACATACATCGGGATCGGATATTCCTTCTTGCCCTGCGCCGCCACGGTGCCGATGTAGCGGGAGTAGTTCCACGCCATGAAAATCTCATCCGTGTGGTTGAAAAGCTCGGCGCCGGCCGGACGCTTAGAACGATTGGGGCTGTTGGGCACCGGTGGATCGTCCGCCGGACGCTGAACATTCTTGCCGAAAACTTGCTCCCAGGTGCCGCTGGTCCTGTCGCCCGCTGCGTCCCAAATCTTCTTCAGTTCCGGCCGCAGGCGGTCCTTGTTCTTCTGAAGATAGTCGGTCAGTTCCTTCGGGACCGGGCCGGCAAAGGCGGTATTGGCGGCGGGGCCGAAGTCCCGGGTGGTGCCCATGGTGCCGACTTCATTTTCCACCTGGATTGCGATGACAGTGTGGGTCTTGTCCACCTCGCGGATGTGTCGCATGACGGCGGCGAAGGCCGTGGCGTCGGCGTTGCGATTGTTTTCGCTCAGCGTGGAGAGGATCTCCAGCGTCTTGCCCTGAGCGTTGACTACGCGCGGGAAGCGCTCCTGGTTGGCCTTGACCCATAGAGGCGGGAAGTGCGACAAGCCGTTCTTCCAACTGGCCATCCAGAGGAAGATGAGCCGCACGTTGTTGGCGCGGGCGGCTTCAATCTGATAGTCGATCATCGAATAGTCGAACTTGCCTTCTTCGGGTTCCACCAGGTCCCAGGAAACGACCGTAAGGACGGTGTTGAAATTGGCCTGCGCCAGGCGCGCGATGGTGGCCTTGGTGGCTTCGCGGTCCGACGAGGCGGTATTGGACAGTTCGCCCGCAAGGCAGATGAAGGGGCGTCCATCCACAATCAGCTTGGTCATCCCATCGCGCTTCTCCAGGTGGGGGATGTCCTTGACGCTGACCCTGACCGGCGGCTTGTTTCCAACCGGCGCCGCTTGCAGATTCGCCGTCATGAACGCGGCGCACAGGGCCGGAACCAGAAAAGATGCTAAACGATATTTGGCTGACATGTTTGATTCTCCGTTTCGTTTCGAACCTTCACTTCGCCGAAATACAAGATGGCAAAGTTGACACAGCTTAGCACGATCCCTAATGCAAAAAAAATCACACGGTCGAATATCTGCGAAATCCTATGTAACGCAATAGGGGGACAGCGACAGATCGGTGATCTGAGTGGACTGGGCAAGAAGGTATCAAGAAGTCGATCCGAATCCCTGTATCAGGGAATTGATATTCCCTGATATGTGGGTGTTAATTCCCTGTTCGGGATGGTGCATGAAAAACGCGAGTAATGCAGGAACTCGCTTAGATTCAGCGCTATAGAGAGAAAGAGTGGCAGAATCATAGGCCAAAAGCGGAACTGCGCCTCCAGCGTTCGGATTCTCCTTGCGGCTGCCGGTCGAGCCTGTGCCGGCAATCACGTCTGACTGGAGAACGCGGGTTGCGATGGAACTTGCAGGAAATCTTTCAATAACCTGACTGAGAGGGATCCAAGTGCACCCTTGGCGGCGAGTGTGTCAGAATCGCCGTGTGAGCTTGTGCAGTTCTAGGAGAGGCAAAAACCGGGTTATAGTAACGACTAACGCAGTTTTCTTGATTGAACGTTGGCCGCACGCGCCACACAGCGTCCCCTCTGTTTCGTTACCGAGCTAGCGATATCTTTCATGACACGTTGGCGTGATTTGCATTCTGGTTATTTCGCGGCAGCATCCATCGCACTCCTCGTCATCGCGATACTCCTTGCATGGCGGCTGGGAGCGTATCCGGGAATAGTGGTCGAACCCTCTCGCGTTACGCTTCCTGCGGATGGCCGTGAGCATAAAGTAGCCATATTCAAAGCGCGTCACCATCTGTCACTGGATGCAACCCAACTCCAACTGACCGGCACCCAGCCCTCTAGCTATCGTCTAGAAGACCTGTCTGACGGTCGTGTCGCCCTTTATCTCCGCGCAGGTGTGATTCCTGGCCGTCTTCGCCTTGGCGTAATGGGACGCGGCAGCAATCTTGCTCTACCGATCGCATCTGTACCGGATGACCGCGACAGCTTTGGCGACGGCACGCCCGACTGGATGCGTCTGCACAGTGCCACCGATCGGCAGGCATTCCGGCTCTGGTTCACCGCACTGGCAGACCGGGCCGCCGATGTTGAACCCAGCCAGCTCCCGCCGGAGATCGTTGACTGCGCCTCGCTGCTTCGCTACGCCTATCGCGAGTCGCTCCGGCTCCACGATGACCGCTGGTATGCGCAGTTCTCCGGCGAACCGATGCCGGCGTTGACCTCCGTCCAGCAGTGGAGCTATCCCAATACCCCGCTCGGTCTTGGCCTGTTCCGCGTCCGCCCCGGTCCATTTCGCGTGACCGATCTCACAGACGGCACGTTTGCCCAGTTTGCCGACGCGAAGACGCTCATCCAGGCCAATACATTCTTCGTCAGCCGCGACATCAGCGCCGCCCGTCCAGGAGATTTAATATTTTTTCGCTTGCTTGAAACAGATTCGCAGTATCATTCGATGGTTATCACAGAACACAGCGAATGGGTCGTCTATCACACCGGACCAATCGACAATCATCCAGGCGAGATGCGCCGTGTGCTGCTCGCGGACCTGCTGCATCATCCCGACCCACGCTGGCGGCCGACGCCCTCAAATCCAAACTTTCTCGGCGTCTATCGCTGGAACATTCTGCACGAAGATTAGCGGCGTTCGTCATTCTCTTCCTGCTTTTTGTGCCATGCGCGTTCGCCGCATCACCCTACTTTACCCTCAGTACATATAAGACCTTTGCGCCTGGCGAGAATCCGAAGATCCATGTATATGCACGCAACGAGTCTGAGCTGGAGTTTCGCGTCTATCACGTCAACGACCCGGAAAAGTTCATTGGCGGTCTCTCGGAGATGCATAGCTTCGGCGAGACCATCAACAGCCCCGTCGAGCAGATCGACGAAAAGACATGGCTTGAGCGCTTTCACGACTGGAAGCACGACCTATGGATTGACGTTAAAGACTTCTTCCGCGCCCAGCTCTCCCGTGCTACGCGCGATGCGCTGAAGGAGAAGCAGTCCGGGTTAGCGAAGCGCAGCCGGATCGTCGGCGTTGCACAGTTCGCACAAGTCCCACTGCTGAACGACAAGCAATTGGTCGCGCGCTGGCGTCAGGAAGTGCCGCCAACCTATGTCTCGGACAATCAGGTCCTTCCGATCGATCCGCTTCCACCCGGCATGTATCTGGTGGAGGCCACGGACGGCCACCTGAAGGCCTATACGCTGCTCATGGTCAGTGAGACAGCGCTGATCACGCGTACGGTTGCCGGCCAGATGGTTGCCTTTGTCGTCGACCGCAAGACCGGCGCACCCGTTACCGGGGCCAAAGTTGTGCTTACTCTCGGTAAGCAGCCACCGCACCGCGTCACCACAAAGGCAGACGGACTTGCCACCTTCGACGCTCCGCCTTCTGCAAAAAAAAATGTAACATCTGCGGATGATGAAGATGGGGAAGGTGGAGTTGAGACCGACACGGCTGACAGCAAACTCTGGGTCTTGGCCCGCTCGGGCGGCGACGTTGATCTTGTCGCCCCGTGGTACTCCTCGTTTACTCGGTCGCAGGACACTCTCTACTCCTGCTACGGCTACACAGACCGTCCCGTCTATCGCCCCGGCCACACGGTCCACTTCAAGGCAATCATTCGCCAGCACGCAGGCGATGCGCTCATCCTCCCCAAACTGGCGCAGATTCATATCCTGATTCAGGACGACCAGCAGAAGTCCGTGTATGACAAGCAACTGCCCGTCTCCGCGATGGGCACGGTGCAGGGCGACCTGGATCTGCCGCTCACCGCTTCGCTCGGGTACTACAGAATCACGAGCGATACACATCCCAATCTCTGGGAGCTTGGTGGTTTTCAAGTTGAGGACTATCGCAAACCTGAGTACCAGGTCCACGTCACCGCCGCCCGCCAGCGCATCATGCAGGGAGAGAGCGATTCCGTCACGATCGATGCGCGTTACTTCTTCGGTGAACCCGTCGCCAACGCCAAGGTGAAGTACATTTTCTCTGTCAACCAGCACTACTGGTGGAACGACGAAGACAGCGATGACAACGCAGACGCAGAGAACCCCGACGGTTCGCAGAGCGGCGACTCGCAAGAATCCATCGGCTACGGAGCGAATGAGCAAATCTCCGGCGAGGGCCGCCTCGATGCCGATGGCAAGCTCACCGTCTCCATTCCTACAACCTTCGAACAGGACCACCACCTCGATAAGGATTACGTCGTCGAAGCAGGCGTTACAGACGAGGCAGGCCGGGAGATCAGCGGACGATATCGCATTCTCGCCACATACGGCAGCTTCCGTCTGCAGGTCGAGCCGCTCAGCTACTCTGTGCAGCAGGGGCAGAATGCCAGCTTCCAGGTCACTGCAGTCGATTACGATGGCAAGCCCGTGCAGACTCCCGTGCACCTACATCTCTACCACCGCACCTCCGACACCTCCGCTGGCGATGCCGACACAACCACCGGCGCTGACGGCACCGCCGTTGTGCAGATGCCCGCCAACATGGCTGGATCGCTTAACATTGTCGCCACTGCCGCCACGCCTGAGAAGCGAACCGTGCAGGACATTGGCTGGCTTTGGGTGAATGGCCCACAGACAGAAGACTACGGGGATGAATCGAATCAACAAATCCGAATTATCACCGACAAGAAGACCTACGCTCCTGGCGATACAGCGCACCTTTCGCTCATCACCCAGGTCGATGGCTTCCATGCGTTGATTACCGCCAGCGGTTACACAGTCGAGTTCCGCAAAGTCCTGGACAGCTCCGGCAAGGTTCTGACCTTCGATCTTCCCATCACCAAGGATTCGCAGCCCAATCTAACGGTCGACGTTGTCTTTGTTAATAACGACAAAATCTATCAGGGGCAACGCAACATAGTGGTGCCGACGACCCAGCAGAAACTGCAACTGACAATTACACCGGCGTCAGAAACCTTCCAGCCGCAGCAGAGTGCTGCCTATGATGTGACTGCGCGCGACGCCACGGGCGCGCCGGTCTCCGCGGACTTCAGCTTCGGCGTCGTCGATGAGGCGGTCTACTCTGTCGAACCGGACTCGAGCGGCAATATTCTCAATGCATTTTACCCACAGCGCGAGACCTACCCCGACATAGAAAATTCGCTCGTGTACTACTTCACCGGCGAGGCGGGTTCTCGCTCACCGCTGCTGGCCCAACGCCGCTTCCACCCGCAACTGGCACAGGTCAAACCAAGCATCGACAGTGCGCCACGCATCCGAAAAGACTTCCCGGATACCGCATTCTGGCAGCCGGACGTCCACACCGACGCCACAGGCCACGCCCGCGTCACACTCACCTTCCCCGACTCGCTCACCACATGGCGTGCCACTGTCCGCGCCATCACGGCGGATTCCAAGGCGGGCGCTACCGTCAACCGGGTCATCGTGCGCAAGAACATCATCGTCCGCATGGGCCAGCCGCGCTTCCTGCGCAAGGGCGACGTCGTCACTATCCCCGTGATTGTGCACAACTATCTGCAGCAGACCAAGCAGATCCAACTCTCGCTGGATGCCGCCGGTCTCGACATCGTCAGCGGCTCTACACAGCAGGTGACCGTCGCCCCTCGGGCCGATGCCACCATCCTGTATCGCCTGCGCGCCTCTGCTGTGGGCACTGCCACGCTGACCGCAAAGGCCATCTCCTCGCCCGAGAGCGACGCACTGCAGATCACGCTCCCTGTGCATCCCTCCGGAGTTGCGGAGACTATTGCATCTTCCGGCGTCATCGCCAACACCGGGGACCGCACCAGCCAGCTATCCTTCCCCGCTAATACCGACCCCGCCGCTCACTCGCTCACAATTCAAGTGAGTCCATCCATCGCAGGTTCGCTCTTCTCCGCGCTCGACTACCTCACCACCTTCCCCTACGGATGCACCGAGCAGACCATGTCCAGCCTGCTGCCGAACATTATTGTGGCGCAGGCCATGCAGAAGCTGAACCTCCCCTCGAATATCGATCAGGCATCTCTCAACGCCAAGATTCAGGCCGGTTTTGAACGTCTGCGCGACTATCAACATGAAGATGGCGGCTGGGGATGGTGGAAGGAGGACCAGAGCCAGGTCTTCATGACGGCATACGTTGTCAGCGGCCTTGCGCAGGCGAAAAAGGCGGGCTATACCAAGACACAAGAATCGCGTTTCAGGAATGGAAAGCCAGCAAGCATCGACTTCTTGCAAAACGCTCTACAGCAGCATCCGCATATGCTCCCAGAGCTGCGCGCCTATTCGGTCTATGCGTTGGCTGAATCCGATCCAGTTCACATCAATAAAGATCAGCTCGATACGCTCTACTCCCGCCGCGACGATCTCAGCTCGCAGGCCCTCGCCTACACCGGCCTCGCCATGCTCGATGCCAACGACTCGCGCGCCTCGGCCATCGCCCAGTTGCTCGAAAAGAAGGCCCGCATCGAAGGCGATCTTGCCAGTTGGCCCGAGAGCCGCAATAACCTCCTCGACATTGACTACGACGGCAGTGCCGAATCGACCGCGTTTGTGCTCAAGTTCCTTGCCCAGGCCGATCCGCAGAGTCCGCTGTTGGTGAAGGCCGCACAGTGGCTTGTCGCCAATCGCTCCGAAGGCTACTGGTGGGGCAGCACGCAGCAGACTGCGTTCGTGATATACGGATTGACGGACTACCTCCTGGTATCGCACGAACTTGCTGGCGACACAGACGTTGAAGTCTTCGTCAACGGGGCCTCGGCAGGGAAGCGCCACTTCTCGCAGGCAGATGCAGTCAAGGGCACCACGCTTTCCCTCACTCTGGACGCTGCGCATCTGCAGTCGCAGCAGAACACCATCCGCATCGTCTCTACTGGCAGCGGCCGCGCCTACTGGACCACACAGGCGACATACTTCTCAACCTCGCCACATAGCTATCAGCAGGGCTCGCTTGCATTGAGCATCGCTCGCGATTATTCCATCCTGGTTCCCACAACGAAGGACGGCAGCATCGTCTATACGCTCAAACCGCTCAACGGTCCGGTGGAGCAGGGAGATGTTCTCGCTGTTCATCTCGGCGTTGGCGGTTCGCCACAGAAGTATCTGTTGATCGAAGACCCCATCCCCGCCGGTGTTGAGTTCCTGCAGAACAGCGACAGCTACAACATCGTCAACCGACCCGCCAGTTGGGACTGGTGGTACACACGTCAGGAGTTCCATGACGATCACGCCGCAATCTTCGCAGGCACATTCGACGGCCGTCATGATTCGTTCTATCTTCTCAAGGTTGTAAACCCCGGAAGCTTTGCCATCAGCCCTGCCAGCGTCTCTCCCATGTACCAGCCGGGCGTGCAGGCCACCACGGATGAGCTTCACCTCGACGTAAAAGAGGTAGCCAAGTGAATATTCTTTTCCTCGCTGCACGCCGCCGTATCACCATTCGCATCCTGCTGTGGCAGATCTTCGGCAATCTTGGGTTGATAGGCATTGCGATTGCCGCTACAACCATTCCTGACTCGCATCTCTGGGAACTTGCGCTCTCGGCCCTAACCATTTGTTTGCTGGTTGTGGGGACGCTCTCACTTCACACCTTCATCGTGCGCCGTCTCCGTCAGTCCGCCGAAAACAAACCTATCTGGCTGGGCGGTCTTCTGCTCGCGCTCTGGATTGCAATCTTCTCACTCGCAAACTACATACTCGACCCGCTCAACGACCGCGCCTCGCAGCGCGCGTCCTACTGGAACGCCATGCTCGGCCCACACCTGCGCAGCATCTTTACGCAGGTGCGCCTGCTCAACTGGCAAAATAATATTTTCGACTTTCTGATGTGGACCGTACTGCCTGCGCTCTTTATCCCGGTAGCGATCGAGACCGTCACGCGTGGCTGGTCCGCGCGACGAAACGCCTCGCGCATTCTCCTCCGCTGGCAGTATTGGCTTACTCCAATCCTGTTTTATTGCGCAGCCAATGTCCTTACTTCATTGATTGACTGGCATCCACCAAGCAACCCGACTGTCGAAGTTATCAGCGTCGTGCTGCGGCTCACCGTGGTCTATGTTGTCTTGGTCTACCTGTTCACATACGTCGTGGCGCTCACATCCGAGCTACTCGCCCGCAACCAGGCCTTGCGGGACTCCGCTGCGTAGCCAGCCGCGCACCGCCTGCATTCCGTATTTGGCAATCAGTCCGCGCACCAACCCGCACGCCGCACGATGCGCTTGTTCCGCCTCCTGCTGATTGCCTGCTCTGAGCAAGGCTGCGTCGATTTGAACTGGAGTCATGTTCTTCGGACCTCCAGACTCGCTCGCCAGCGCCTCCACCAACCCCTCTCGTAGCCATAGCGGCGCGACATCCGTCGCTTCGCTTTCCACCATGCTGTGCAGAAACTCATGCAGCAGCAGCGCCTCTGCACCGCCATGCCGTTGTAATGGTTTCATCGGCTGCAATGCAATCGTGTCGCCGCGAGCGGTTCCCAGCATCCATCCAGGCACATTGGTAGCCTGCCGAAAGAGTTCCGTCGTCGGGTACATGGTCACCACTGGATGCACATTGCCTGCAAACAATGCATGCGCCCGAAGCAGCGCCCGGTTCCCCTGCGCCATCAAACTCGCCGTATCTCCCGTAGACCGCAGTGTCCATCCATTCCCGTCGTGCTGCATCCATCCCGCATCATTGGCCTCCACCTGCAGGCTCGTAGTGGGAAAGTAGAACGCCAGAATCTCTCGATAGTTCTTGCCTGCCTTCGCCATCTCTGCCGCACCGGCCTGGCATAGCCCAACGCCATGCCCATATCCCTTTCCATCGAACACCACACGCCCATCGTTCAAGGTCACTTCATACCAATCGCTGCGCAGACGGTTCCAGCCTAGCGACCGGTTCAACGCAAACCGCAGGCTCGCTGCCGGAATTGTCACTCGTTCAGTTCCTGCCGAAACCAGCAGCTTTCGCGCGCGACCGCTTCCGTCCCGCTGCTCAACTCGAACGCCATCGATCGCACCAACCAGCTTCCAACCCTCCGCATACAGAGCCTCGCGCAACTCTGTAACGCTCATCTCTGCATGCCATTGGGAGGGGAGTCTTACGCAGTAGCGATCTGCATGGGACGTCAGCCACGGCTTTTCCTCTCCACCCCACATAACCGCAGCATCTTCCGTCATCCCACCGCAACTCTGTGTGAAATATCCTGGCACGCGAGCTCCATGCCACCACAGTGTCTCGCCCGCGGTTGCACGCACCGCGCTCTCAATCTCTGCCGGAACATCACCCATGCGCAGGGCCTGGCAATGCGTGCTGTTGCACAGCCCTTCCGCCCCGTGCCGATGCGGATTCGTCAATGCAAAGCTGCGTGCCGTCACCGCCAGCGCCTTGAGTGATTCCGCGGATTCGTTTGCCCCTGCCTCGCTCTGAAGGACTGCCATCACGTACCGTTCACTGGGAATTGTCAGCAGTACATGCAGCCCATCCGGCGCCGCAGTAACCTTCCACTGTCCATAGCCCAACTCAACCTCCCCGCTGTCTGCAGTCACGCGAACCTGTCCGTTTAAATCCAGTTCAGGCACAGCTTTTCCGCCTACTATCAACTGCGCCTTACTAGTACTGATCTGCAACTGCGCGGGAATCAAACTGGTTTTGCACCCCTTACACAATCGCATGACCGCATCCACCGGTGTAACCGTGGCAGCATGTATGGCGTGGGTGTAGAACAGCCGTACAGTGACATCCGTTGCAGATTGCGACCTTGCAGTTGAGGTAACCAACAGGCCCAGCAGGATTCCATGCGCGAGCCTCATTGCACTGCCTTTCGCTGTAATACTCTCTTTGCCAGCAATGCCGCGTCGTTGCCAGTGCCGCGGGGCACATAGATGACGAGGACGCGCCGTGCCTGCATCTGCCCGTCAAACAGGATGCCCACAAACCACCCATGACTCCACGGTGCAGGAGCATCCTGTGCTGTCCCTGTCTTGCCGCCAAGCATCACCCCGTCGGTCTGCGCCCCGCGTGCCATGCCGGTCGCGACCGACTGCAGCATCCCATCGCGCACTACACCCACCGCATGTCCCGTTGCTCCATTCATCTGCTGTGCCAGCATGCGATAGGCCATGGCCTGTTCGCGCGGCGACGTCTTGATCCCCACAATTCCAACAGCAAGGAGCGCACGGTCGTCGGGTACGGCAGCAGATCCTGCCGGATGCAGACCATACGCTTGCAATCCCTTAATCAACACCTGCGGTGTCATACGCCTTGCCAGAGTAACGAAGTAGGTATTACAGGATTCCGCCAACGCCTGTCTCGCGTCCAGAACAGTGATGTCGCGGGGATGTCCGCACGCCAGATTATGTCCCTTTACCATCAGCGTACCGCGGCAGTGGATCCTCTCCTGCGCGGAAATCACATCAGCATCCAGTGCCGCCTTCAGCACAAATGGTTTTAGGGTCGAACCCGGTGCAGCCGGCATATCCAGAGCGCCATAGCTGTCAAGGATGCTTCCAGAGGGCACATCCACGACAACAGCGGTGGCGTGTGTCCCGTGGAGTGCACTTGCCAGGGGAGAGACATGCCGGACCTGGGCTTGGCCCACTAGCCCTCCCAGCCACAGCATGCATGTAAGTGTTCGCCTCACGGTGCTTCCATCCTAACCTGGCCAATGAGAGGATGGCCTGGGTGAGTGCATCTTCATCCTTGCTCTGTGTCGGCTGATATCAGGGAATTGCAACGTCACAGCCGCTCGCTCAGCCCCACGCGCAAGCGTCCGTCGCCTAAAGCGGTTTTGTTCAAGTCAGCATTTCGGAAAGTTCGCTGCCACAGCTTGGGTTGGCAGGATCGCTCCGTTCACCGGACCGTAGCTGAGGTTTCACGGTCCCTGCCGCCTGCACCCATCAGGACTAGAGATCGCTGTGCAAAGGGCGAGTAAACAAGCAGTGCCGTACACGATACCGCCAATCCGATGCTGATGTGGTGCAACAGCAGGAAGGGCGAGAGCGACCATAGTTCATCGAGCACGAGAAGAAACGGCCAAATCCTGAGGAACTGCTGGCGTATTCGCGGCGCGTGCATCAGCACTGCGGTGAGTACGAAGGCGCGGACTGGGATCAGGACCGCGGCCGTCACGATCAAGACAATCAGCGCCTGCGATGCTTTCGGCAGTGGGGAGAAAAGGTCTTCAATTTCCGCCAGATTTGCCAGCGCACCGATATAGAAGCTCAGGTACATGCACTGAAACAAGACGAAGAGCGTCTGCACGACGGGATATGAGGCCTTGGGAAGTTCCTGCGGAGAGGCCAGAATCCGGCTGAGAAGGTCAGCCTCAG
>Ga0326727_10021241_pt1 | contig 12745 bp, 9 predicted proteins | sample MB2enrmetagenome_FD_207643 | JGI IMG/M metagenome (GOLD analysis project Ga0326727, IMG submission 207643) | Lab enriched peat soil microbial communities from McLean, Ithaca, NY, United States - MB29MY | ecosystem: Environmental > Terrestrial > Soil > Wetlands > Peat | place: USA: New York...
TCTAATATCAATATTGATCGTCGTGGAACGGATCGGTCTTGTTCCATCTATTGTCTTCACTTCCATCTGGCTACGTTTCTCGATGTATTCGTCAAGATGACTTCGGCGCAACTTTGACACTTCAATATCACCGATAATTCTTACAGCGTGATCAGTGACCCTTTTTGCGTTCTCGAGAGTCTTTGGTTTTCTGTGCTCTCTGAGATGGTCCAAATATACAGCAAGCAATCCACGAAGAGTTAACTGCTTCTTAACTGGAATGAAATCATTCTTGAACTCACATCCAAGATCTTCTACCGGAATTCTAAGCAAATCCACTAACAAAAATCCGTTTTGCTTGCGGAAGTCGATGCACTTGCATTGCTTAAGAAGATTGAGTGCTTCATCTAACTGAGAATCCTCCCATTCGAGTTCAGACTTCCATTTCGAGATTCGCTCTGCAATCTCTGATGGTTTCAAAGAAATCACTTCATGTTGAATGATTACTAAAGGCGGACTCAAAGCTCTATCCTCTCGCCATTGGTAAGCCCTTAGCAAGAATTTGTTTAGAAATTCATCGCTCTCAATGGAAGAAGGAAAATAATCCCGAATCATGACGTCCATTGCTCCTAACAGACAAATAGAACAGAAAAAGTGCAGCATCAATTCTCATGGTGCTTCTTCTTCCACTATTTTCCAAATTTGGGGGTTGTCTTGAAGCGTCGGACGCATTCTCCGACTGTTGAGTCACCTTTCAAAAAATAGATATTGTTAGGTGCTTCTCATGTTATAATATTAAATCGTCATTGTCAATAGTTGAGTCATATTTAGATAAGATTTTGGAACACCTGAGCTAATCTTTTTTTTGCTTGGAATTCAAAAAGAAACTTCTTTAACAGTGTGAATTACCAGATTTGCATAGGAAAATCACGGCACGAAATCATTTAAAAGGCCCGATGGCAGTGAGTAGATACGCACGTCCAAACATTCTAATGAAGTCTGCACATCAAGACGAAGTGACTCGACGGTGTGCACCCTGTCGACGCGCTGACGTCCGTGACATCAATTGACGGTCTTTGAATCCCTCGCTCCAGTTGCTTTCTATCTCAACCTCCTTCGTGTTCGTCGGATTAGAGAATGGTAACCAATTGTTATCGGGTCGGATTGGTAACGGAAGGAGCAGAAATGTTCTATGTAATTCAAGGCGCTTCCCACATTGGATTGCAGGGCACAATTTTGAACGGTGGGTCAAAATGTTTGCGGAATTCCCCAACTACCACTTTCGTGGACAGTGAAAGTCCTGCTGGTGCGCACCTACTTGAAGATACTTTGCCGTATTTTCTGAATAGTCGATTCAGACGCTGCAGGATTGGCTGCGAGATTCATAACCACCATGTATTGTTCCACCTCTGCATAGTACTTCTCCCGGTAAATAAATGAAAAAGCTGGGGTTTCAACAGAGTTCTTGTAGGGTCTTCCCATATATCCACCTTTGATAATAACGGCAAGGACCTGCGGCCATTCGAGAAGCTTCTGCCTAATAACTTCTGCCGCAGCATGAATTACACCAGGGTCTTTGTAACTACCAAGACCAAAGAGCAGATTACCTCCTTCGACAAAGATCACATTGAGGTGGTTAGGCGATAATTGTCGCCGTTCATGAGCCATTTTTCCCAACATCCTCTGCAAATGGTCCATATCAACAGGAGGGCCCTCGAAGGAGTCGAACTGCATGCCAACTTGATCTGTCCAGACTTTCAAGCGTTCCCTTTGAGACTCAGTGGAAATGGAGAGGGTGAGAATCCCCTCAATAGTCAGCGTTCCGAATCCGTCAACATTTACAACCTTCCTCGAAAACTCTCTGATCTTTTCACCCACCTCCTTCAACTCCACATCGGAACAACTGCGATACATACGTCCAGCAAAATGAAGAATCGTTCCTGGTAAAAGGATGGCCATCGATAAGCCCACATCAGTCTTCGATGCCCTTTTCTCTTTGTCTGAGTCTCCTAACATGGAAACCTCGCAATAGAGGTGTTCCCCTGAATCCTTGTTTATGAGTTTGATATCTGGAAACTTTCTGCTCCTACCATGCTCCACTTGAGGCTCAAGCTTGACCTCAAAGCCTGCCTCATGGAATAGGTGTGCCGCATTCAATTCGCTTAAAGCTACGCTGAAAGTCTCAGGCTTCTTGAGTCCTTAATTTCCGATAATTGTCATCCATTTGGATTGCCCGAAGAGCATCCGCGAAATCGCAAGCCCACAAACAACCACTATTCCAAATCAATCTTCCACCAAGAGGATGACCGACCCCATCAATGACCCAGGGCACATAACCAAGCTCAGCCTCAAGAAACAAGAATGCCTCTTTACATCTTTGTTTCTGGTTGTCAGTTAGATCATCCCTCTGCCTGCAGTCTACTGCAAACTTGTCCCAATTTACCCTTTCAGGAATTCCGTCCGCGAACATGTGGAAGTTCAAGGCTCCTCGAAGTCCCTTTTCTTCTCCTCCTCAATCTGTTCCCGCAAGAAATCGATTCTGTGCTCTATGAGCTGCCTGTGTTTCAAGAAATCTACAGTATTCATCATCGGCAGCAATGACTGCAGGTAATCTATTCTACTCTGTAATACAGGTACCATGCTACCCCATGCGGTCCACGAGGTTGGCTCAATTGGCAGGGACTCAAATATATCGAAGCTGCTGTCGATTTTCAACAAGAATCCAGTAAGAGCGGCGCGTCTCTCAGGTGAGAGATTCGCCACTATTCCAAAAATAAATCGGATAAACTCCTTCTCCCCAGTGCGTTTTTGAATTAATTTCTTTAGAAGTTCATCTTGTCTTTGCGAAATCTCCGGATTCTTGTTCCTGTCATTTTGAGTCTTAAAGAATGCCTCTTCGTAGCCTGAAGAAAAGAAGTGTTGCTTTATTCCTTTTTCGAAAAGATGTTCCATCAATAATGTCATAACATTAATGTAGTTATTTGACATCCAGATGAAGGTATAATCACGTGGTTCATCGTAGCTGCTGAGCCATTCCTTCCTTCCAAACATCCAGTCCACGTATTCGATAATGAAATGTTGGTCGTTTTTCAAAAGCTGGTTAAACGTTGCTCCATTATAGTCGGCGTATTGTTCGGTCTCCAGATAGGCAAAGTACAGCTTCTTAAGCAGGTCAATGTTTCCAGCGAACAATCCACATATATCTTTGCTGACTTCCAGATTACCGTTAAACAGCATACCTAATGGTCGCGCAAACGCTTTATCCGTAGATATCTTTTCATCCAGAATTTTTCCAACCTGAGAAAATACTTCGGGATCAACTTCTCTGTACTTAAGGAGGAAATTCCAATCAAATGGGTAATTAGCTACCTCGCTTTCAGCGTAGAGTTTGAGAAGCTCTTCATCGTCTCCTTTTGTGATTTCGCCTTTCGCCAAAAAATAATAATAAGCAAACAGCCATCGATTCATTTTAGGCTGTGGCTCTTGAAGAATCCTGAGCGTTTCTTCGCGTCCACAAATGTTGAGTAAATGTTGAACTATCGGGTAGTGATTCAATCGAATTGGATCTTGACGTGACAAGTATTCTTTGACTACTTTGACATACAGTTCGCTGCTTCGATTCGCGAGTGACTCAAAGAAATCATCAATCCCCTTTCGAAATTCCCATTCCTTATGTGTATTCTTCGCCTCCTCCAGTGCCTTTGAATAATCCGCCAAGAAATTCATCAAATCTTCAAATGAATAGTTAGAAAAATGCGCAGTAATTTTCTCCTTCTTGCGGCGTTCATATTCATCAAGCCCGATATTTAACTTAGCCATTTCTACGTGGTTTTCGCGTACCAATTCCACGGCCGCGTGCGATTCGACGCGGAAGATCTTGCGGACGTCTGGATCAACAACAATGTTTTTCTCTTCCAACAAATCGAAATAATCTTGTGCCACGTTGCACTGTGCTAAGTTTGCGGGATCAAAAGATGTTTTTATGAAAGGAACCAAGTCTTTTGAGTCCTTTTCCAAGATGCGTTTATCAGCCATCGGAGCGGCTGACCTAAAATATTCCTCGATCGCTTTTCGCGAAGCATCATGCAAAGTAGGTTTGTCGTAAAAGGCAAATAACCCCTTGAACAACTTTCTTCTCAATTTGGAGATGGGTTCTGATGCAGAGATCTTTACATTGTAAATGACAACCTGATTCCCTTCTTTCATGGAGGCAGGATGAAACTCGGTATTGAGATAAGTCTTGGCGAGTTCAATGAAAAGGAGTGAAAGGATTTCCTCGTTTCCATCCTCACATCGCTTCCACAATGCATCCACGACGTATTGTTGTCTCTCATAATTTTGGAGATAAGAGAAGTGCTTAAACCCGAATGGATCGACCATGGTATGAATGATTTTGTGAAACTCATTCTGCCGCTTTTCCGCATATTCTAATACCAGATCAACCGCGATTTTGAACATGTCCATTTCAGCATTGGCAAAGGCTTCAAGCACGCCAAGCAAAGAATCTGATTCGGCATAGACTTGAGACCTGCTTTTAGCTACCGGTAAGTCGACAGAAATGTTCTCCAGAGCCGATATTTTCTCGTGGATATACGAAAGGGTATCAGTCTGCTTTACAAACCAGAAAACCTTCATCAGTTCAAGAAGTCCGCGTTCATCCCCCGATGCTAATAACGTGTTCCACAACCGAGTAACTTGAGGACGCAAACTCCTGATAATTGCATCAAAGTCGAAAGAATTGATGACGGGGTTGATAGAATCTATCACCCTTTCCTTATAGTTGGGGAAGAAATGACTTAGGAGCGCAGCGAGGTCGAGGATACTTTGCTTGAAGAACGCAAGATAAAAAATGTAAGTAGAGAGAACCTGGTCAGAGAACTTGACAACCTCATTTTCATACATGTCGAGAATTTCATGCGCATGAAGCTTTTCACAAGCGGTCTTTAGAACGCGAGGATTGATGCCAAACGCATCTGAGATTGCCGATAGCAATTGTAGGTGTGAAAAATCCAGAGTACGAAAAAACGAAACAATGCCAGCAGCTCTCAGAAGATCAGGATCGCTTGTCAGCCCAATTCCCGCAACAACATCGCCAAAATATCTGTCGTACAAAGCAGACACATCGGATATGCCTTCCAACGTCTTTTCCTTTGCAACTTTTGCAGCCATAACAGCGATCCGTGGATTGCCACGAGATATATATTCAATTCTTTCTAACCAGATATGATGAGTTATGCCGAATTCCTCCCGAACCAAATTTCTAATTTGTTCTCCAGTAAAAGCCTTAAGCGTAATTTCAAAAGGAGAGGAATGCTTCTCCGACTGTTTTCGGACCTTCTCGATGGCATAGTCTCGGACGGTGACCACTATCTTAAAATGCTTGTCATCCGCTTCATCCTTAAGAAGAGTAAGAATGTATTCGAAACTTCCGCTGAGTCTGTTGGCATCGTCAACGAAGATCAGGTAGTTTCCTGGCCTGGAAAAGTATACTCTAAAGTCCTCGAATAGATCTGCCACTCCACGGTCGTATATTGCCCAAGGCTCGTACTCGGGATGTTCTTGGCAAAACTTTCTGCTGACTTCTATTGCAAACCGTGACTTACCAATTCCTGCATTGCCAGTGACAATCATTAAATCGTTGACGGTCAGGATATCCATGGCACGCTTGAAATCTTCTTCTCGAAAATAGAACTTAGTATTGAGAGGCGCGGCCAGGGGAGTCTTGTCATATTTTTCTATGAAGTCGTCGATGGATACGATTTGTCCTGAATCGACCTCGATATTTAGAAAGTCTCTTGCTAAGCCAGGATAATCCTGGTACAGATCGAATGAGATTGTGGTGACTCCAAATTGGTTGAAGTTAATCCCCCTTTTCGCACACTGTTCCTGTAATGTGGATATTTGGCCGGGGTAGAGAGTACCAACATGGCAGAAGACAATTTCCTGTATCTTTCCTACATCAACACCTGTCTTTGCTATATCAAAGCACTTTTCGAGGTCTTCTTTTAGCTTGGGAAACAATGTGTCCCTGGCTTCTGTGGTATGCTCAACAAATACAAACTTTCCGTTGGGTAAGGGTACAAAAGTATCAGGTGTGCCTGGGCGAACTTTATCATACCCTATTAACGATCCAATGGAATTTATTTGTTTGTACCCCTTTGCATGAAGATACGCGTCTCCAAGTTTCTGGAATTTGCCGCCTTCAATTTCAAGCAAAGCGTTTTGAATTTGATTAAGCTTTGACATTTCTAAATTTCTTCCAACTGTTCGGCATTGTTGTGCTTTTGGTTTTCAACTGTGGACACTAACATCCTATTTCGGCAAGCTATTGAGATATTCTTGATCTACCGCTCCATTCTCTCGAAGAGCAGCCTGAAATTTTCTATCTATCCAGCGGCCTGCTTCGTCCGAAAGGCGTATGTATGCCTTTTGCCTAACTGATTTTTTGGGATCAACCCCTTTTTCACCTGCGTCCGAACGCGCTTTCGTGCGATAGAAAATTCGAGAGTCAAATTCTCTCAAAACATCGTTCCAAAGCATTGGGCAATTTTCCATTGCACCCTCTATAAACTCGCCGTTTTTCACTCTGAGATAAACGGGCCAGTCCTTCTTCCATGGTCGTTGCTTAATCTCTTCAGGAGTTGCATTGTCCCTTCGCTCATCATGTTGAATGGCCTCGGTTCTGCCGAATATCGCATAGTCGTCAGGATTACCGACCATACACGAAATGAATACTATGTCTCCTGTATTTACTTGCCGTGGCCTCTTTGAGAAAGTGCAAGCATAGTGACACCCTGAATCATTCACATATTTCCTCACAGGGTATGAATGCACTTCCTTACTATCACCCTTCCCGAAAAACTTGATATAGTAAGCCGTCTTTGACTTTTCCCTATGCGGCTCTGCACCATGATCTGCAAAGAACTCAGACTTGGGAAGGATTATTTTCTTGGACGCGATACTTTTCTGAATCTGTTCACACTGTTCAGTTGTAACTGGCAATTGTCCCCCAACTAACTTATCGAAATAAGAAGCGAGTTCATCGATCAACGGCACTTCCGTGAGGCGCACTCCACATTCTATGTTGTCAATTAAGCCACCTCCCGTAAGGTTAGCTGAAGTGACAATAGCAACACGTTTGTCAAATAGGTAGACCTTACTATGCAACTTTTGAATCCCATAGACCTTTGCCCCTCTCTCAACGGCAAATCTCAAACCTTTCAGACTTGATACGCCAAGTGCAAAATCGCGTTCATTCAAGCGCGTTATCAGTTCTAAGTGGTTTAATTTGAAACGCTCTTCTATCTTCCTGATTGTCGGGGCCTGGACAAACGGTGAAATTACTCTCAAGGATTTTGTTTTCTTCAGTTCCTTGAAGAATTCCTCGGACCAATTCTCGAAATAGAGTTCCATTTTCCTCCTGACTTACTTTTATTTGGATTTCCGACTTCTATGCTTCCTTGTCCTCAAGGGCCTAAGGCAGAATCTGCTCCCCCTTAAAGACATCTCGAAACGAATTAATTCGCCCATCAAACTCCGCCACACCAGGATTATCGGCATTAAATGCACATTCCACTCTGAGCCGATTTAAGAACATAAGCTTCTGAGCATGTGTGATCCAAGAAGAGTAATCGACTTGAAATGTAAACGGGTCAATCCGAAGGCGAACATCTGTCAGAACAGAGAACAAACCGGGAAACTTCAATATGGCAATGCGAAACATCTTGTAATCAGACTCTGTTAACGTTCCACGCCTTTCAAACAACTTCTTGAAGAATTCTACATTCAGTGCCACTTGAATCGCTCCGGATTCAATCAGAGTCGCAATATTCTCTCTGGTTTGATCAAGGACTGATCCGTCCTCTTGAACGAGCCTCGCGGTCAGGATTTTTAAGAAACCGTCGGTGGAAAAGGTGGTCGCGTTAGTTTTTACTATCCTCCGTTCAATGAAGTACAAGAACAATGAATCATAGTCACTCCCAGGAATAGCGTCGAGATAGTCTTCATTTATCGCAATGGCTACCCCGAAATTTCTAACCTGCTCGCTTTTGCTTTTCAGCATTCTCCCGACAATCGTTTTATCGTATGAAAAGTTTGTGAGCAGGTAGCCAGCCAATTCCATGATTTCTTGCTCGCACACCAACCTAATTTCATACAACGTTGGGGTGGGGCCTTCGTCATATAAAGACAATATCTCTTTGGAAATGTATGGCCTAAATTCGATAGGGGATTGGTACTTGAAGAAATTTAGGTATGCAGATACTTGATTCCTTGCGAGGGTCGGGTCGAGGCGACGATTGCCGATTAGAACGTTCCCTCTGCGCATCGCCCACTTAATTCTTGCGCATCGTTTCCACAAAAGCAAATTCTCAGTAATCGACTTCATAGACATACTATATCTGATATCCTTGCTTCTTATAGAGTTCAAACAACTGGATCATTTTATATCTCATCGAGGCATTTGTGACCCTAACGATGTATGAATACTTCTTAAAAAGCATATTGTACGATGCTCCAACGACGAAGAACAGTGATGAGCATCCGATGTCCGGACTGAATAGCATCCTATCGTGGATTCCAGCATTGGTTTTGAATATGAGGAAGTCATTGAACACTTGCTTGCCTTTAAGCTCGGCGACCAAGGTTCGCATCTTGTTGGCAATGTCCTCCTTTGACTGATCATCGGATTCATCATCGATTTCAACACTTTCAAGGTTCGTCACGACGGTGATGGTTCTGCTAAGAACCGAACCGAAAACTGAGGTTATCAACCCAATATCTGCTGGACCAAAGTAAGGATCTATAACAACAATATTCTTCACGATTTTGGAGTCAAATTCTTTTCGAATCCGCAACTTTATCGAGTTAAGCACGTCATTGTCGAATTCCAACATCGGGATGGTTGTCAAAGGATCGAAATCTGCGTCCTCTCCAATCTCCCGACGGCGTTTGTCCCACTCATTCATGAGTTTTCGCCTTTATCATAATCTCGTGTTGGCTGGTCCTGTCAACTGTTTCACCAGCAATACTTAATTTGCTCTCTTGAACGTTCAATGTTAAAGCAATGCCCCTGATAAAGTAACCTTCGGAACGATAAATCGGTTTATTACCGTATCGAATTTCAACGCGGCAAAAATCAGGGTCAAATGGGATCAAGAAATTGTAATCGGAGGCCAACCTTGGTTTAACTGTGATGTTGTTATCCCCGTTCTTGTTCTTGACATATATCTCTACACTCGCATTGCCATATTCGTCAAATTCATCGACGCATCTAAATTCAATCCAACTCTTCCCACTTGCTTCATGCCTGCTAATATCAGCTCGCAATCGGGTCGGTAAGAAAGATGCAAATGTGCCAATTAAGTGAGGATGCTCGTTCAGCGAGATTCCGTAACTTCGTTCGACCAATTCTAATTCTTTCTTGTGTAACAGATGGAACTCGCTAATCGGCACCCCGAGAAAATCACGACCAGTTGAGAACCAGCGTTCAACCTCCGTGAAATATGACATGAATGGATTATACTCTTGTGAAAGGCTATTAATTCCGAGGGTTGATTTTTCATTAGTATCGTGTCGAAAGGAGACGGTAGATTTAGTACCATCCGAACAAGTAATTTCCGTTTCGCCCTTATCAATGAAAGCGCTGAGGACATCTATCGATGTTAAGTCACAGAAAAATACAAACATGTCTGCATCGACATTATGCTTCCTCCAAATCTTTACCTCATAGTCCAATGGCCCCATCCGCCACTCGATGGTATGACCGTAGACAAGCTTAAATCCCCCTCTGTCCTTTAGGCAGACAAAGATTGTTCTGTACACAGAGCGCGCGGATTCCTTCACGGCCTTGCCCCGAGTCAACAATGAAGGGACATTCTTGGCAGCCCGTTTTATCGGCTTCTTCCCATTGTCATTTCGTTTCATAAGGTATAAAGTGTAGTCCCGCAACCGGTTGCGCAAAGAGTGATCATACCTGTATACTGCTTTTAAGCAGATGCGTGAACAAGTCTATTGTCAGCGGTTCAATTTGGCTAACATATATGTGAACGCTACTAAGCATTTCGAGTTGGTCTGGCAACTCCTTAAACGCGAAGGGAAATGGCTCAGGCAACCTTGGTTTCTGGTTCAATGCACTATTCGTATTAAACATCGCTATCCATTCACCATAAATGGGATCCGATCCCTCGACGAGAAACAGGTTAAAACCAATTCCATTTTTATTCTTCACTATCCCCCAAGCTCGGATAAGTTTCCCTTTCAGAGTTGGTTGCTTCTCGACCATAACTCTTCTGCCTTGCCCGTAGTCCAAGTCTAAGCGTTCTTCAGTAATCTTGAAATCAAATAGCGCTTCGACTTCAATATTGATCTTCGGTAATCCGTCGAAATCAATTTTATATAGCATGCTGCTTGTGCGAGAAGCGCCAGCCATCTCATTACGAACCCTGAACCTCGCCTTGCCAAACTTTTTGTTGACTTCAGCGGAATAGGCCTCGATAGGTTTCAGGATATCTCTCTCAAATTGGAAATTGACCAGCTCAAAAAAATCCCCCCTTCTTTGCACCATTTCCAGTCTTTGAGCCTCCGCCTGCTTCTCAGCCATGTCCATTTCGAGTAGAACGTTCACCACGTCATCGATGGCGACCTTATCGCTTTCGAGGGGATGATCAGCTCCTTCGAGCAACTCCTCAACCTCCTCCCAAGTTTTGCACCTTTCCTTTACTTTCTTTCCCATCATCTTCAAAATGGTGATTACGGTTTCTTGAGGCAATTTCGAATTAATTTTCCTCGGGTCATCTGGTTCCAAAAAGAGATGAGCACGCTTCCATCCCTCGTAGTCCGAAGGAGTCGAGGATATCTTGAATGGGTGAACCAGCGTTGATAATTCATAAAATACCACGCCCATGGAATAAATGTCCATCTGGACTGTGTTCTTTTCACCTACCCATCCTTCTGGGGCCATATACTCAATATGCCCCACACCTTTAAGGGTGGATGTGCGAGTCTGCTCTTCTACGACCTTTGCGAGACCAAAATCGGATATTTTCAAGGCACCATCGTGGATCAGAATATTGTCCGGCTTGATATCTCGGTGAACCAACTTCGAATTAATCGCCTTCATTCCATAGATCAACTGGCCGAAAATCTTCAGTAAAGTTTTGTTGTCAAAAAATTCTTTCTTGTCCCTTCGCTGTTTGATTAAACTAAATAGCGTCCCGCTATTCGCAAATTCCATTATGATATAAGGTGGGAGGTTTTCATGTTCCGCCCCATCATGGAAATAATCATACTTGACAACATGTGGATTATCAATTCCCACAGCCAACGTTCCTTCGTGCCGGAAAGCGATCTCTATTTCTTTATCCGAAAATCCGAATGGAATAGTCTTCAACGCAAACAAGGTCTCGTCGCTTTTCCTGCTGATCTTATAAACATAGCCAAAAGAGCCATGACCTACTGCATCGCCTACCAAGAACTCTTCATTCTGCTTTCCATATATGGTTATTCCGGGGGATATGTTCATCGCGGCGTAACCGTTATTACCGGCTTTATACCTGCACGCACCTTAATCTTCTTGGGCCCTCGCGCTGGATATCTCTTTATTTAAATGTGGTAGTTTTCGATCTCTTCTTATTCTCTCCAGCAGCATGCTTGCTGGCTCATCGTTCGGGTCTTGCGGGACAAGTTCGCCTCGGAAGGCCTTGGCGAGAATGGATTGTGTGAGCTTGTCAACCTGAGCTTTTGCTTTCTTGTACCGATCCTCAATCTTGTAAGTAAGTGTAAACAATTCCTCCACACGCCGAACTATTTCTTGTTGCTCAGTGAGTGAGCAGAAAGGCACTTCAAAGGCTCCAAGCTTTTGAGCATTTATGTTTGATTGACTGACGCCATCTGTTTTCATACTTGCGCAAAATTCCCTCGCATAGTTTGAGTTGAGACAGAAATTAAGATAACGTGGATCTAATTCAGGAACATTGTTCACTCGAATAAGGTAGCCAGCAAAGGTGGCGGGACGTTCTCCACGGTATAGCGCGGTTTTCCCCACGAGTTCAGGGCTATTGGTACGGTTGAAAAGAACAGTGTTGGGACGAAGGCTAAACTTTCTGATTTCATTAGAGTCAGAAGTATAAACCAAGTCGGTCCAATCAATTTTTCCTTCCTGAATGTTTCCCATGCGAAGCACCGGAACATTTCCTGTGGGTTGTGACTTAGCCGAAGAGCCATAATCAAGCGAATCGCTAAGCTTATTCAAGGCGACAAACATCCAATCGCTCGGCAATTCATATGGAACATCTTCCTCTGTAGTCGAGTAAGTCCTTTCAAGTTTAGTTTTCTCGGCGACTTTCTTAGTTGTGACGGTGCGTCTTTGGTGAATAGATGCAACTATGCCAGCGACAGTGTCGAGATTTGCATTTTCTTTTCTCCAGCCCTCCGTCAGCTTCCCTGAGCACGCGGCGGCGAGTACGGATTGACGAAACCGCTTGAGAATTTTCGGAACTCTTTCGAGCCGCTTCTGAGAAGACTCCACTCTGCTCAGCAGCTTCTCAAGCTTTGCCACAATCCGATGCTGTTCGTTGAAAGGTGCAAGAGGAATGTCGCTTTCCTTAATGAATGTCACCGGCACGCGCAATTGACCTGCGGTTCCTGTAAAGTTTTGAGCAGCTTCACGTCTGAACGATTTTTGATGCAGGTAATAATAGATATACTTTGGATCTATTGTTCCTAACAGCCTTATCACGTGAACCTCAGTCGTCCCGCAGCCTAATCC
>Ga0326727_10021242_pt1 | contig 12744 bp, 12 predicted proteins | sample MB2enrmetagenome_FD_207643 | JGI IMG/M metagenome (GOLD analysis project Ga0326727, IMG submission 207643) | Lab enriched peat soil microbial communities from McLean, Ithaca, NY, United States - MB29MY | ecosystem: Environmental > Terrestrial > Soil > Wetlands > Peat | place: USA: New York...
TGCCCTACCGGCTGCTCAAGCTGGCCGACGTTTACGGATGAGCCAGATGAAACTTTACCGTTCAGGCAAATTGGCTGAGGAAAGGGGGTAATCAGGAAAACTTATGACCGAAATCGACCGTGACTCCGGGAAGTCTTGAAAGCCTTTTCGTCAAAGCCAACCAGCCCGTCGTGCTCATGGCAAGTTCATTTTGGGCCGTAAACACCCCCCGGCAAGCAAGCCGCCTCACCCCGCCACCACCCGCCCGTCCTCGATCGCCACCACCCGGTCGGCGAGGTCCAGAATGCGCGGATCGTGCGTCACCATCAGAATCGGCACGCCGCGCTGCTTGGCCAGGTCGCGCAGCAGCGACATCACCTCGTGCCCGGTCTGCCGGTCCAGCGCCGCCGTCGCCTCGTCGGCCAGCACCAGGCCCGGCTCGCCCGCCAGCGCCCGGGCCACCGCCACGCGCTGGCGCTGCCCGCCGGAAAGCTTCGCCGGCAGCGCCTCCGCCCGGTCGCCCAGCCCCACCGCCTCCAGCATCGCCCCGGCGCGGGCCAGCCGCTCCTGCTCGTTCGTGCCGGGCAGCAGTTCCAGCGTCATCGCCACATTCTGCCGGGCGGTCAGGAACCCCAGCAGATTGTGGTTCTGGAAAATGAACCCGATGCGCCGGCGCAGGCGCACCCGCGCCGCCTCGTCCGCGCTCATCAATTCCTGCCCCAGCACCGTGCAGCGCCCGGCCTGCATGGCGCGCAGCGCGCCGATCAGCGTCAGCAGCGTGGTTTTGCCGCTGCCGGAAGGCCCGGTCAGCAGCACGATTTCGCCCGGCGCCACGGCAAGGCAAACGTCGCGCAGCACCGGGCGCAGCAACTCGCCGCTACCATAGGCGTAGCACATGCCTTCCAGGTCGACCGGCGGCCGCGCGACCGGCGCGTGCATCAGAACATGTCCGCCGGGTCGGCCTCGCGCAGCTTGCGCATGGCGAGCAGGCCGGCGGTGATGCACATGGCGAAGATCAGCGCGAACACCAGAACGGCGCGCGGCGTTTCCATGTGCAGCGGCAGCAGGGTGGCGCCGGCCACCAGCCCGTACAGCGCCGAGGACAGCAGCATGCCCGGCACGAAGCCCAGCAGCGCCAGAATCAATGCCGCCCCCATCACCACCCGTTGCAGATAGCCCTGCGAGTACCCCATGGCCTTCAGCGTGGCATATTGGCGCAGGTGGGTGGCGATGTCGGAAAACAGGATCTGGTACACGATCACCATGCCGACGATCAGCCCCATCAGGCTGCCGAAATTGAAGATGAACCCGATCGCCGTGCCTTCTTCCCAATAGCGCCGTTCCCAGGCCACCAGTTCGGCCTGCGTCACCACCCGCACATCGCCCGGCAGCACCGAGGCAAGCCGCGCGGCCACGGCGGCGACATCCGCTCCCGGATGCAGCCGCAGGGCAATCAGGTCGGTGTTGCTGGCCAGGCGCTGCGTCATCACCCGGCGGAAATTGGTCTCGCTGAGCACCACGTTGCCGTCGGCGCCGAAGCTGGCGCCCAGTTCCACCGTGCCCACCACCACCACCCGGCGATTGCCCAGTTCCGCCACGAACGGCCCTTCGCGCGCCAGCTTGCCGGCCACGTCGCCGAATTCCGGGCGGGACCGGCGGTCGAACGCCACCGTGTCGGGTCGTTTCAGCGCCTCCACCAGGGCGGCGAGGCCGGGGAAGTCCACCGCGCCCGCTTCGGCGTCCAGCCCCACCAGTTGCGCCGCGCGCTTGCGCCCGGTGACCGGGTTCCGCCAGTTGGCCTGCGCCAGATAGATCGGCACGGCGCTGGCCACTTCCGGTACCGCCAGCGCCTGGAAGGCGCGGCTGCGCGGCATCGGCTCGCTGCGGAACAGCGCCTGGGTGAGCGGATGCACCAGGAAAAGCTCGGCGCGCAGGGCCTGCGGCAGGCTGGTGGCGCTGTCGAACAGGGCGGAGCGGAAGCCGAACTGCATGAACACGAGCACGCAGGCGAACATTACGCCGGCAATGGCGGTGGCCAGCCGGGCGCGGCCGGCGCGAAGCTGCCGCCAGGCTAGGCGTGTCGGTAAAAAGAAGAAGGAAGGCCAGGGCGCTGCCCTGGACCCGCCAAGGGGCAGTGGCCCCTTGGAACCCACTACTTTAGGATAGGCATCCAAAGCGGAGGCAAGTTCCTCCCTCCCGTTTCCAATGACACTCCAAGTCGTGGGTTCCAAGGGGCCACTGCCCCTTGGTGGGGGTCCAGGGGGCAAAGCCCCCTGGCCTTGCTTGCCTTGCTCCCTCATGGCCGGATAGCAACCTGCACCTGCATATTAAGCCGCCGCAGCAGCGCCGCCCGCCCGTCATCGTCCAGTGTCAGCCGCACTTCCACGGTGCGCGAATCCACGGCCGCCACCGGGTCGGTGCCGGCTTCCGTGGTGCGCCGCACCTGCCAGCCCAGTTCGCGCACGGTCGCGCCGTAGCGGCGCACGTCTCCCGGCACGATTATCTCGGCCGTCGCCCCCGGGCGCAGCCGCGGCAGGTCGGTTTCGAACACGTCGGCCACCACGTCCAGCCGGCCGAGATCGGCGAGGTCGAGCAGCCCGTCGCTGCCCACCTGATCGCCCGGTCGGGCGTAGATTTTCAGCACCGTGCCGGCGATCGGCGCCACCAGCCGCGACAGCGCCGCATCGGCGCGGGCGTGGTCGAGCTGGGCCTCGGCGCTGGCCAGCTGCGCTTCGGCCACTGCCAGATCCTCGGGGCGGGGGCGCAATAGGGTTTCCAGCTGGGCTTCGGCTTCGGCGCGCTCGGCGGCGCTGCGGGCGGCGGCGAAGCGGTTGCGGTCGGCGGTCGCCGCGGTTTCGGCGCCGCTCGGCACCAGCCGTTCGGAGCGCACCGCGTCATGGCGGGCGATTTCCTCGGCGGCGGCCAGGGCGGCAATGCGGGCCCGCTGGGCGGCGATTTCCGACGGCCGGCCGGCCGCGCGCACCCGGGCCAGCGATGCCTGCGCTTCGGCCAACGCCGCTTCGGCCTGTGCGACGGCGGTATCCTTCTGTGGTGTATCGGCGAAGGTGGCGAGCAGCTGTCCGGCCGCCACGGTTTCGCCTTCGCGCACCAGCAGCCGGTCCACCCGGGTCACGGCCATGCCGCCCAGGGGGGCGAGCTTGCGGATGCGGCTTTCCGGCTCGATCCGTCCGAGCGCGCCGACGCCCGGCGGCGCCGCGGCGGCGGCGGCCGGGGGCGGCGAGGGGGGCGCGCCACGGAGCCACCAGGCAGCGCCGGCAACCAGCGCGGCGCCGAGACAGAGCAGAAGGGCCGTCCGGCGGATCATGCCGGCACGGCAGCGCGGGCGGGCAGCCGGGGCCGGGCGCGAGCCATGTCGTTGATCTCTGAAGTGATGGGGTCTTGGAACTGACGGCGCGGATGTGGCGGGGTTGCCGGGCGGCGTCAAGACGGTCCGGCCGGGCGGCTGCCTTTGTGCCGGAAAGCTCCGTCACGAACGGCATGCTTGGTTAACAGGACAGCAACGCTTGCCGGCGATAGTTCAGCGACCGGCACGAGCGAGCGGCCGCCGGCGCCTTTCCTGTGCTCTCGTCCGGTTTGTGCCTGCATCCGGTTTGTGCCTGCAAAGGTCGTGGAGGTATCGTGTCCACCCTCTCCCAATCCGACGTTGCGAGGCTTCTGGCGCAGCCTTCGGCACAGGCGCGGGCCGAGGTGGCCGGCAAGCTGGCGCAGGATATCGACAATCCGGAGCTGAGCGAGAGCGAAGTGCGGATGGCGCAGGACATCATCCGCATTCTGGCGACCGATATCGAAGCGGTGGTGCGGCAGACGGTCTCGCAAAGTCTGCGCTATTCCGGCCGGTTGCCGCACGACGTGGCGGTGCGGCTTGCCTGCGATATCGAAGGGGTGGCGCTGCCCGTTCTGACCGATTCGGGCGTGCTCACGGCGGCGGATCTGGTGGCGATCGTCCGCCTCGGTTCCGCGCGCAAGCAGACCGCGATCGCCGGCCGCCGCGACCTTGCGGAAGATGTGGCCGATGCGCTGATCACCCATGCCGATGTCACCGCCGTCGCCGCCCTGATGCGCAACGCTACGGCGCATATCAGCGAGCGCGGTTTCGGCAAAGCCATCGACCGGTTTCCCGACGATGACACGGTGAAGGAAAGCATCGCCAGGCGGGAGACGCTGCCGATCACCATCGCCGAACGGCTCGTTGCGCTGGTGGCCGATCATGTGAAGAATTATCTGGTCAGCCATCACGAGCTGTCGCCGGCCGTGGCCACCGATATCGTGTTGCAGACCCGGGACGTGACCACGATCAATCTCAGCCGCGGCTGCCGGGGCGAAGACCTGGAACGGCTGGTCGCGGAAATGCACCGGCACGGACGCCTGACGCCGTTCCTGGTGCTGCGGGCGCTTTGTCTGGGCGATATCGAGTTCTTCGAAGCCGCCATGGCGGCCCTGGCCCATGTGCCGGTTGCCAACGCCCAGCGGCTGATCCACGACGCCGGCCCCAACGGCCTGCGGTCGCTGTTTGAAAAATCCGGCCTGCCGGCACGGCTTTTCCCGGCGATCCGGGTGGCGGTGCATGTCGTGGAAGGGGTGAAACTCGATGGTGCGGAACACGACCTGGAACGCTACCGGGCACGGGTCATCACCCGTATCCTGACCCAGTTCGAACGCTTCTGCGAGGAAGATCTGGATTATCTGCTGGATAAGCTCATCGCGGTTCTCGCGGTCACGTCCGGGCACCGCGAGTATGCCGAGCCGGCCGGCGCGTCGGCCTAGCCGGCCTTATTCCGGCCAGCGGTGCATTTGATTTTCCCGCAGCAAGCAACGCCAGGGCGCTGCCCTGGACCCGCAAGGGGGCAGTGGCCCCCTTGACCCTATGAGTTAAGTGATAGGGTCCAAGGGCGATCCCCAGAGTTCCTTCACGTCACCGCCGAGAACGCCGTCGGGGTCAGCAACTGGTTGCTTATGCTCAGATTGATCGGCCCGTCCTTCTCGCTTTCCGCCCGCACCGCCTGCCATTCCGGATCGGCCAGAAACGCCGTCCATTTCCGTTCGCGCTCGGCCAGACTCTCCCAGGCCAGAAAATACGTCAGGTCGGACGACGATTCCCCCACCAGAGTGGTCCAGAACCCGGCCTGGCGGATGCCATGGCGTTCCCAGATGCGCAGCGTATGGTGCTGGAAACGGGCCAGCAACGCCGGCAGCCGGCCGGGCAGGGTCCGGTAGATGCGCAGTTCGTAGATCATCCTGGGTTCCTCCTGCGACCGGGCCAGGCGCGCCGGTCAGAATACGACTGGCGCCTCCCCGAAAATGCTGCGGTGGAACACCAACAGCGCAAGCCACAGCGCCACCCCCACCGCCGGCACCACCCAGCCGATCTCGCCCGGCACGAAGCGGTTGCGCCCGGCCAGAATGGCGGCGAACGGCACGATCGAAGTGGTCCGCTCCAGCTTTGCCCAGGCATAGTCGTCACGATCGGAGGTCTTGCGGTCGATCGAGGGCATGCCGGCGACGGCGGTGAGAAAGAACGCGCCGAAGAAAATCAGGCTGGCAACATCGCCGTTGCCGATCATATGCACCGCCGCCCAAAGGGCATAGGACACCATCATCGGATGGCGGGTGACCCGCTGGATGCCCTGCACGTCGCGCTTGAGGTATTTTTCCCCGCCCGCCGCGGTTGGGTTGCGCACGAACGAGGCCGCGAACAGCACGAAGGCCGGCAGCATCGCCACCGCCAGCACCCAGCGCAGCCAGTCCGGGGCAACCCAAAGCACGATCGTGCCGGAATCGGCATACGACATGCACAGGAACACCATGAGCGTGAGCGCCGACAGGGAGAACAGGCCGCGATAGGCATTGACGCCAAGCCGGCGGGTGAGGGCATAGCGCAGGTTGGTTCCGGCCACGCCGAGATGCAGCCCCAGCCAGAGCAGGGCGTCGACGGTGAGCAACAGCATGATTTAGCGTCCCGAAAAGATCGCCGCGCCGAACGCGCAGGGTTTCGCGGATACGGTTTCACCCAGGCGAAGCCTGAGTGTCATCGGCGGGGCGATGGCATGGCGTGGCATCGTGTTGCACTCCACAAGGGTGGCGACGGCGTGCGGAGGATGTCGCACCACTCGCCCTCCGTCGTCCAGCAGGTCTGATGGCCGCCCGCTGCCCGGATGCCTGTCGGGGGCGTCGTTCTTCGACCGTCTCCGTAAAGATCAGGCACCTGGAGGACCGCGCAACCGGCGCTTGCTTTCCGCCAGCCCGTACACAAAATGATACTGCGCGCTGGCAAAAGAATTTGATAACCTCTCATCGTTATCTTTTGTTTGCCGGCCGTGCCGGCGAGGACGAAGGACCCGCCATGCGCGCGCGTACGACCACTGTTCTCGGCCTGATCCTGCTGCTGGCAGCCGTGCCGGCGGAGGCTGCTCCCTCGGTGCCGCCTCCGCCTCCGGCGCTGCGCGTTTTCGTTGGCACCACCTCGGTCGGCTCGCCGCTGCATCGTTGCCTGGCCATTTCGCGGGCCACGGCGCAGGGCCGGGCCGGGGCAGCTTCCGGGTCGCACGGCTTCCTGGCGGCGGTGCTCCCGCTGTTCGGCCCCGACCTGCTGGGCGGCTTTGCCGGTGCGCCGCTGGTCACCGCCTATGTGCGGGCGTCCGTTCTCGGGTCGCTCGGGCCGATGGCCATCGGCAGCGGCGAGTCGCTGGCCTGGAGTCCGTATCTCGTCCCGCCCGGGCGGGATATGCTGGAACTGATGATGGCACGACACATCGTGCCCGCTCTGGTGCCCGGAGATGGCGGGGTTCAGGCGGCCGACCTGAAGATCACCGGCGGCGACTCACCGGCCGGGACCCCTCTGTTCGTCACCGATCTCAATTTGCGCGGCCGCAACGCGCCGGGCGACGACACCCGCATCGAGCCGCCGGCACTGGCCGTGGTGGGGCTTGGCCTCGTATGTCTTGCCCCCGCATCACGCCGCTCCCGCTCGGCGCCTCGCCTGCAGCCGATGCGCCGCCTGCGCTTTCACCGCCGCTAAATCCCCAAGCCAAGGGTTCCAAGGGCCATTGGCCCTTGGTGGGGTCCAGGGGCGAAGCCCCTGGTGGGGCTTGGGGCAACGCCCCAAAAACCGGCCTCGCCATCATGCCGCTGCCCGCTGCTCCCGCATCGCGCCGAGGAAGCTGGCGACCCGGTTGCTCAGCGCCTGCGCCGACTCCGACAGCGAACCGGCGGCGCCAAGCACTGTGGCGGAGGTGGCCTGCACCGTATCCGCCACGTCCCGCAGCCCGTTTACGCTGACGGAAACCGCGCCGGTCGCCTGGGATGCCCGCGCGACGCTGGCGGCGATGTCGCGCGTCGCCATGCCCTGCTGCTCGACCGCCGCGGCGATGGCGGTGGACAGCCCGTTCACCTGGCCGACCGTGGCCGCGATGGCGCCGATCGCGCTGACCGCCCCCGCGGTGGCCGCCTGGATGCGGGCGATCTGACCGCCGATCTCTTCGGTGGCGCGGCCGGTCTGGGCGGCCAGGCTTTTCACTTCGCCGGCGACGACGGCAAAGCCGCGCCCCGCCTCGCCGGCGCGGGCCGCCTCGATGGTGGCGTTCAGCGCCAGCAGGTTGGTCTGCCCGGCGATCTGCCGGATCAGCGACACCACCGCGCCGATCTGCGCCGCCGCCGCGTTCAGTTCGGTCATCACCGCCTCGGTCGCCTGCACCTGCGCGGAGGAATCGGCGGCGACGCGGGCCGAATCGGCGACCCGCCGCGAGATCTCGTCGATCGAGGCGGACAGTTCTTCCGCCGCGGCTGCCACCGCCTGGACGTTGCCCGAGGCATCGCTGGCGCCGCCGGCGGCGTCATCCACCCCGGTCTTGGCCGCCCCCGCCGAGTCCGCGAGGGTGCCGGCAGCGCCGTTCAGCGCTTCCGCCTGCTGCGAAACCGTCTGGACGACCCGGCCCACGGACGATTCCAGGTCGTCGGCCAGCCGCGCCAGCCCGGCCAGCCGTTCGGCCTCGGCCTGGCGCTTGATCTCCGCCTGCGCTTCCCGCAGCCGCTGCGCCTCGGCGGCGACGCGGCGCACCACCTCCAGCGCGCGCGCCATCGCGCCGGCCTCGTCGCGGCGCCCGGTCTGCGCCACCGGGCTCGTGTGGTCGCCGGCGGCCAGACGTTCGAGCCGCTGGCGCAGCGTGTGCATCGACGCGGTGATGTCACCGGCCAGCAGCAGCGCCAGCGTGCCGGAGGCGACCAGCGTGCCCAGCAACACGACGCCCATATGGAGCAGATAGGCGCGGAAATCGGCATCGATATCGTCGATATAGACGCCGGTGCCGATGAACAGGTTCCACGGCGCGAAGCGCTTGACGTAGGACAGTTTGGGCACCGCGGCGCCGCCGGTCGCTCGCGGGTAGCGGTATTCCGTCGTGCCTTCGCCGCCGCGCGCCACCGCGACCATATCCGCGACCGGTTTGCGGCCGGTCGCGTCGGTCAGGCCGGTGCGGTCCTGTCCCTGCAGCGACCGGTCAGCGCCAAGCGCGATAACGGTGCCGTCGAAATTGTAGGCGAACAGATATTCGTTGCCGCTATAGCGGATGGCGTAGATCAGCTCGCGCAGCCGGTCGAGCGCCTGCTCGCGGGTCAGCTGCCCGGCGGCCACCCCGGCCTCCAGCGACTGCGCGGCGCTGTGCGTCGCCTCCACCAGCGCCCGCAATTTATCCACCCGGTCGGACACCATCCGCCCGCGCGCCAGCATCGCGGATCCGCCCAGGCAGCCGGCCAGCGCCACCACGAACAAGCCGACCAGCAGGAGGAATTTCGTCCGGAGCCGGATGTTATGCAGCAGTCCCATCGGGTATGGCCCTCTCTGGCTGGTTTCATTCGTCAGAGAGTAGAGCCCGAACCGTTAAGCGGCTGTTTGCAGAGCGGGTCTGCGCCGGGCCGGTTCCCTACGTGGTCAGCCCAGCGTCGCCTCCGCCTCCATGGCCAGGGCGCCGTCCGCCCGGCGCACCCACAGCGCCGTGCCGTCGCCCTCGGCCCGGCCGCACACTGCGAACCGGGCGGTGTCGAACACCGGGCTGAGCGCGCGGAAGCGGAACGCGGCGAGGCGGCGGGCGGTGTTGCGGCGGACCAGATCGGCCAGCAGCGTGGCCAGCAGCGGCCCATGCACGACCAGTCCGGGATACCCCTCCTGCTCCGTCGCATAGCGCCGGTCGTAGTGGATACGGTGGCTGTTGAAAGTGAGCGCGGAATAGCGGAACAGCAGCACGTCGTCGGCCACGATGTCGCGCCGCCACCCCGCTCCCTCCGGCGCCGGGCGCTGGGCAGGGGGCGTTTCACCGGGGCCGGGGGCGCCGCGATACACGATGTCGTGCTCCTCGGTCACGGCCACGCCCCCCGGCCCCGCGACCTCGTGGCGCACCAGCACAAACACCAGCGGCCCGCTGCGCCCCTGCTTCATCGACACATCGGCGACGGTGGAGCTGCGCGTCACCGCATCGCCTACCCGCAGCGACCCCGGAAAGGTCAGACGCCCGCCGGCCCACATCCGCCGCGGCAGGTCCACCGGCGGCAGGAAGCCGCCTCGCTGCGGGTGCCCGTCCGGGCCAAGCTGCGACTGCCGGGCCCGCGGCAGGAAATACAGCCAGTGCCAGAGCGGCGGCAGAGCATCGCCGGGCTGCGGTTCCGCGTCGTCGCGGTCGAGAGTGGCGGCCAGGGCGGCGGCCGGGAAGGCGGAAATATCGTCCTTCAGTACTTCCTGGCGGCCGATCCAGCCACGCAGATGGGTGATGTCGACGGTCATGCGGCGGGGCAGGAGCCGGGGCGCTGCCCATCGGTCCGCTTCGCGGCCCGATCCGGGCAGGAGGCTCCGCCTCCTGCACCTCCGCCAGGGGCATGGCCCCTGGACCGGTTTCTTGAAGAATGGGATCCTGGGCGGCGCCCCGGCTTTTCGGGCGAACATCCTGTCACCGGTGTAACCCCCTCTCCACCAAGCCGCACCCAGCGCCGATCAGGCATGCGTCGGCAACGGTCGGCGTGTCAAGCCGGGCCGACATATGGTATGGTTCATAAACTTGCAGGGTCGCGGGGTGTTCCCGGAGCTGCGGGCCGAGGGTGCCATGTTTTCGCGACACGGTTTGCTGGGCGCGGGGCGGTAGTCACGGCGACTTTTCTGTCGCCGCAAGTGGCCAAGCCACGCTTGCGGCGTCGTCGTAACCAGGTTCCGGACTCATCCGGGGCCAGCAAAAAGAAGAAGGATCGCGTCGTGGCCAACGAAAAAACGCAGAACGTTCAGGACGTGTTTCTGAATCATGTGCGCAAGAACAAGACCCCCGTCACCGTGTTCCTGGTGAACGGCGTCAAGCTCCAGGGCATCATCACCTGGTTCGACAATTTCTCCGTGCTGCTGCGGCGCGACGGGCATACCCAGCTCGTCTATAAGCACGCCATCAGCACGGTCATGCCGGGTGCGCCCATCCAGCTGTTCGACGGCGCCAAGGAGACCGTGGGCGCAACCCTGACCCTGCCGCAGCGGGAGACGGTCTCTGCCCGAGCCGACTGAGCCGCGCTACAACGGAGCGGCGGCGCCCACGCGCGCCGCCGTCATCCTGCCCTGGGAGAAGCCGGCTGCCGGCGCCGACACCTCGCGCGCCGCCGAGGCGCGGCTGGCCGAGGCGGTCGGCCTGACCGCCTCGATCGGGCTGGCCGTGGTCCACACCGCCATCCTGCCGTTGCGCGCCCGCCGCCCCGCCACTCTGCTGGGGGAGGGCCAGGCCGAATCGCAGGGCCAGGCGCTGGCCGCCGGACGGGTGGAGGTGGCGGTCGTCGATGCCCAGCTGACGCCCGTGCAGCAACGCAACCTGGAGAAGGTCTGGGACTGCAAGGTCATCGACCGCACCGGCCTCATCCTCGACATCTTCGGCGAGCGCGCCGCCACCCGGGAAGGCGCCTTGCAGGTCGAACTGGCGCATCTGGAATACCAGCGCTCCCGCCTGGTCCGCTCCTGGACCCACCTGGAGCGCCAGCGCGGCGGCTTCGGCTTCCTCGGCGGCCCGGGCGAAACCCAGATCGAGGCCGACCGCCGCCTGATCGGCGACCGTATCGTCCGGCTCAGGCGCGACCTGGAGCAGGTGCGGCGCACCCGCGGCCTGCACCGCAGCGCGCGGCGGCGCGTGCCGTTTCCGGTGGTCGCGCTGGTCGGCTACACCAATGCCGGGAAATCGACGCTGTTCAATGCCCTGACCGGCGCCGACGTGACCGCGCGCGACCAGCTGTTCGCCACGCTCGACCCCACCATGCGCGGCCTGCGCCTGCCCTCCGGCCGCCGCGCCATCCTGTCCGACACGGTGGGGTTCATCAGCGAACTGCCCACCGAACTGGTGGCCGCCTTCCGCGCCACGCTGGAGGAAGTGTCCGAGGCCGACGTTATTTTGCATGTGCGCGACGCCGCCCATCCCGACAGCGCGTCCCAGCGCGCCGACGTGGTGGCGGTGCTGGACGGCATGGTGGCCGACGGCACGCTGGACGAGGCCTGGCCCGCGCGCACGCTGGAGGTGCTGAACAAGGCCGACCTGCTGGGCGGGGTGGCCCACGTGCCGCTGCGGCCCGGCCTGGTGGCCGTTTCCGCCATCACCGGCGAGGGACTCTGCGGACTTTGCGAGGCGATCGATGCGCGCATCGCCGCCGGCATGGAGGTGGCCGACTACGCCATCCTGCCGGGCGACGGCGCGCGGCTCGCCTGGCTGTATCAGCATGGCGAAGTGATCGGCCGCGCCGACGACGAGCACGCCATCCACGTGAAAGTACGCCTGCTGCCGGCCGACCGGGCCCGTTTCGAACGGCCGGACCTGCCGCGGTGAGCGGTTTTTCCGGCCGCGACCTCGCCGCCCTGGAATCGGTGCTGCGCGACGCCGCCCGCGCCGAAATCATGCCGCGTTTTCGCCGCCTGGAAGCGGCCGGGATACGCACCAAAACCGGCCCGCTCGACCTGGTGACGCAGGCCGACGAGGCCGCCGAGCGCGCCATTACCGCCGCTCTGCGCCGCATCTTCCCGGGCTGCCTGGTGGTCGGCGAGGAAGCCGCCGCCGCCGATCCCGCCTTGCCGGAGGGGCTGGCCGGGGCCGACCTGGCCTTCGTGGTCGATCCGGTCGACGGCACCTCGAATTACGCCGCCGGCCTGCCGCTGTTCGCCTGCATGGCGGCGGCGGTCCGGCGTGGCGAGGTGGTGGGCGCGGCGATCCACGATCCGGTGGGCGGCGACAGCGCGCTGGCGCTGCGCGGGGAGGGAGCCTGGACCGAAGCGCCGGACGGAAGCCGCCATGACCTGCGGGTCGCCGCCCCGGTGCCGGTGGCGCAGATGACCGGCACCACCTCGTGGCGCTATTTGCCGCCGGAGGCGCGGGCGCGGGTCTGCGCCAACCTGCCGCGCGTGGCGGCCAGCTGGGACTATCGCTGCGCCGGCCACGAGTACCGGCTGGTGGCTGGCGGGCACTGTCATTTCCTGTTTTTCCACAAGCTGATGCCGTGGGACCACGCGCCCGGCTGGCTGCTGCACCGCGAGGCCGGCGGGTTTTCGGCCCGGTTCGACGGCAGCCCTTATTCGCCGGCTGTGACCACCGGCGGGCTGATCTGCACGCCGGATGAGGCGAGTTGGCAGGCGCTGACGGGGGCGTTGCTGGGGGAATAAAGCAAGGCAGGCCAGGGCGCTGCCCTGGACCCGCCCTGCGCGCAGAGCGCGCCTTCGGCGCGACGGGGCAGTGGCCCCCTTGGCCCCATTAC
>Ga0326727_10021243_pt1 | contig 12744 bp, 11 predicted proteins | sample MB2enrmetagenome_FD_207643 | JGI IMG/M metagenome (GOLD analysis project Ga0326727, IMG submission 207643) | Lab enriched peat soil microbial communities from McLean, Ithaca, NY, United States - MB29MY | ecosystem: Environmental > Terrestrial > Soil > Wetlands > Peat | place: USA: New York...
ATGTGTCGAACTGGCGAGCCGACGTTGCAGCACCGCCACGACCATCGCAGCGGCGTTCTTGTTAATGGTGCGATTCGTCTCGTAACTCCAACGCAGGTATTCCGAGGCGGCGTCGTAGAAACTCCGCTCGGGTGGCGTCAGGCGGTAGCCGATGGTCTGGCAGAGCCGGGGTTTGTAGATCGGCGTCCCGTCGTAGTCGATCATCTCCTCCTTGAGTCGCCGGATGAAAAACTTGGCGCGCTTTTCAGGTGTCAGCGAGCGCAGGGCATCCACCGTCGAGAGCACCTTCGAGTCGAGCAGCCGCCAGAGGGCGAAGTACGGGAACGGCTTGCCCATGTGTGGGGTGGCCGTGAGCAAGAGCAAGTGTGTACACCGGCAACTCAGTTCTTCGGCCAACCGGTAGCGACGGGTTTTAGAGTCCGCTCGATTCGGGTCACCCCATGCCAGTTTGTGGGCCTCATCAAAGACCGCGAGGTCGAACGCCAGCGTTTGTGGTGACGCCAAACATTCTCTCACGGCATCGGTTGCTGCCGTGTCCACGCTAATAATGAACAAGCCGTTATCCTCATCAGCGAAGGGGTTGCCGGACTGGAAATCGGCGCTGCGGAGAATCTTGAAATTAAGGTCGAAGAAATGCGTCAACTCCCGACGCCAGTTCCAAGTCAGCCCCGCCGGTGTGCAGATGAGCACCCGCCGCAGCCTGCCCCGGTTGATCATCTCGCGGATGTACAACCCGGTCATGATCGTCTTGCCGGCGCCAGCATCATCAGCCAGAAGAAACCGGAGAGGGTTCTGTGGGAGAAGATGCTCGTACACCGCAATTCGTTGGTGGGGCAGCGGCACGATGCGCGAGAGTTCCAGTCCGAAGGCCGTGTTTTGGAGATGCCCATTTTGCAGGCGGAGGGCATCCACCACCAACTTGACCACTTCGGGATCGCCCTCGAAATCGAGGCGGTTGACTGGTTGAACGGCGGCAAACGCCACATGCTCCCGGGCCGGATGCTCCCTGTCGCGAAGCATCGCCTTCATCCGCTGAACGCGGTCTTTTTGCGGCTTGGCTTTGCCGTTTTCCCATCGGTTCACGGTGGCAAAAGAGACGCCCAAGGCTTCCGCGAAAGCCTCTTGGCTAAGCCCGAGTTGAGTCCGTAGTTGTTTGACCTGTTGCGGTGTCATTGGTGGTAGTATAGCAGACTACATATAGCACGCAAGCCTTTTATACATTAAATCGAACAGACGTATCGGAACGGCCGGGTTCAAAGGGTGACATGTACACAATCGGGGTACACTTGCACTGAACAATGGTACGGATTAAATGGCAGAAATGTTTCAACGCGTACTGGCGCTCATCGGTCGATTCCTGCAAAAACATCAGCCAATGATCGGTCGATTTTGAGGGTTGGGCAGCGTTCCGCGCGCGGACATTACGCTGGTAGCGTAACGCAAAATGCGTAGCCGACTAGATCGGGTGATTTTCCGGTTTCATCGGACGATTCGAGGAAAAAATCGGACGGTTATCGGACGATACCGCTACGCGGAAACCTGCTGGCAGGTAGTCGATTCGCCTACGCGGGTAGTAGATTTGTAGCAGATTCAACGGCTTGTCTTGAGAACGTAGCGGGCGCTACGGCCTTTCCCCTTGGGTTCGATCAAACCCAAATCGCCCAGCCCGCACAGGTCTCTTGGGTAATCGTTCTGGGGCAATTGGAACGGTGGACGAGAGTTCTCAACCAGGTTCGCCGGATTCCAAACGGTAGATCATCCGCCAAAGACGATCCACTTCGCCGCGTTCGATTGCCTGAAGAGGGGTCGAGCCGTCAAAAGCATCATTGGGAGTTTGCAGCCAGCGGCCAATGCTCTCGGCTTTAACCACTTTGGCGAGAGCTTCGCAAAGCCGTTCGATTTCCGTGACACGCTGGGCGCTGGACTGGCTCAAGGGCTTGCCGCTGGCCCAGTCGGCAATCGCACGCGAGGAATACCCGGTTAGCCGCGCGACGGCCTCTTGCCTGAGGCGGAACGTGCCACAAAAAGAACTTACGTCGAATCTCCCCGTTCCTCGGTTGAGAAACGTCAAGCGGCTCTTGGACTTCGCTCTGTTACTTGTCAGCGCCATCGTCAATCACCTCGACGTAACAATACGCGAGTCGCGTATAATTGCAAGCAGAATAACATGCAGATTTGCATAGACCCATCAAGGCCGTTTTCTGTAAACTCGGGCAATACTGGTCGTGATCTGGTTCTCGGGGAAGAAGACCACGTTCACACCCTTCCTGACATGCACTGACGGAACAATCATTCCCTCAAAACCTGCTGAGTACACCGCCCGCCCGATTGCCTGGGTCAGGCTCTCCTTCCCAGCGTCTTGCAGTTTGCGCCAGTCCTCGTGTGTGATTTCCTTCAGCAGGATTCGTAATCCCCGGCGCATTTTCGAATCGGTGAGGTCGAGAATCTTGTTCAGATTGAATTCCAAAGCCAGGACTGTGCGAGGCATTGCATCCTCCTCGCGAAAGCCATAGTACCGAAAATAAGCGAGGCTCTCGGTTGTCGCTGCTTCGGGAGTTGTGCTCGCGTAGACCGCGCGCAATGCACCGGGCGCGTTCCACCTGCCGCCGTTGTTGAAACTGCCCGCTCCGCTCAAGACTTCGACCGGGTTGTCCTTTCCCTTTGCAACGAAACGATAGGCCACGCCATTCCATGCTCTGGCCAATGGCCAGAGACCTTGAGCCAGCAATGACAGTTCCCGATGACGAGGGTGGGCGGAGCCTTTCATTTTTCAATTGGACGTTATGCTCGATTCCGAACTCCCATGCAAGCTCCAGCGTTAGAGCCACCGTCTCCTGAACCACGGCGAGACTTGGCCGTTGGGTTCGATGGGCGGCAAGGTCGTTTTCTTGAAGCCCCTTTCGCAATGAACGAGAACAGCAGTGTATTTCGGCAGCCCTCGCAGAACGTGGGGCTTGATCTTGTGCTCTTCGAACTCCGAGTAGCTGCGGTTGGATTGGCCGGCGGAGTACCCCCACGTCTTCTTGACGACGCGCTTCTTGCCGATGAAGTCGGCGCTTTCCACTGCGTCCTCCTCGTCGGCAGCTTTGAAAATAATCCGATTACGAAGATTGAGCACCAGGACCTTCGCCTTTTCCTTCCCAAGCGCCGGCAGGAACGACGTGGATGATTGCGCGGCGGCAACGATGGCTGCGTTCGCCTCGCGGATCACGTCGATCGTGTTGTAGTCGCTCATTCCTTCGTCGTTTGAGGTCACGAATCGTTGGGCTTCGTCAGCCCACAGAATGAGGAGATTGCCGTCCGTGCGCTGTTCCTTCGGCCGGTCGAAGCGTCGCAAGACGTGCGTGTAGAACAGCATCTTCAGGAACGTGTTCACGTACCGGCGTTCGGTTTGGAACTTCTGCGGCATTGAGACACAGATGATCTTGCCGCGATCAATGTCACTGAACTCGAAGGTGTTGTTGCCGGGACAAAAGACCTGCGCGATGTCGGGGGTCAGGAAATTGTGCAGGTAGTTGGCGATGGTCTCCTTCACCCCGCCCATCTGCTCCGGCGGTTGGGTGCGGTAGCGGAACTGGAGATGCTCCACGAGCGCGCGCCGACGCTCGGTCGGGTAGCCGTCGGACAACTCGGCCAGCGCGTCGTCCAATTCATCCTCGTTCAGTAGCAACTCGTGGGCGTTCTCCAATGTCACATCGGCCTGAATCTCGTACAGCGCCTCCAACGCGTGCGCGATGTGCGTCTGCGCCTGACTCTTGAAGAATCCCTTATCACCCTGCTGGCCGAGACTGGTGGCAGTGTCCACGACAAACTTGGCAAACGTGCTGTACGGGATGCCGGCGTCGGACGTGAGATTGTAGGTATGGGTTGGTTTCCAACTGAGCGAGGCGTTGTCCGGTCTGACCTGGAGCAGGATCAAATCGTTTTGCCGGTTGAAATGATGGGCCATCTCCGAGAGCGTCTCCCAATAAATGCCCTTGTCATCAATGCACAGGCCACCCCAGTGCGGTTCGTTCTGGAAGACTTGATACAATAGCGGGGTAATCCCGGAGCGGGTTTTCCCCGAGCCGGTGTCGCCGGTAATCAGCCAGCCGCGACAGAAATCCTCCCGCGTCCACGTCAGTCCTTTCAGGTGCACAATTGCGTTACGAGTCGGGCGACCCGCAGCCGCAATCGCGTAGCCCGCAAGAGTCCCAAAAACCACGGCCAACGTCCACGAGAGCGGTGGAGCTTGACTGAAAAGGAAGTACGCACCGGCGGCAAGAGACAAGGCGGCAATTGTGAATCCGAGATACCGAGCGTTGCTCACCGTGAATACCTCCCGATCAGGATGCCCGCCAGCAGTGCCAACGCAGCACTGAACACCAAGGCGAATATCGGGAAACGGTTCAGGTCGCTGCGGATCTTCGGTACTTCCCGTAATTCCTTGATGATCTCAGCGGCGCGTCCCGTAAAATCCCCGCTCAACCGCTCCAACTGTTCCATCGTACTGCGGAAGTCTTCAAACGACGGGGGTTTCGGTCCGTTGAGTTGGGCGTGTGTGAAGTAGATTTCCCACAGTTCCACGGCGGCCAGCATCGGATCGCCGTCCTGAACGTTGTATTTCTTACGCCATTCCAGAATGGCGTTCTTCAGCGCCTGTTTTGGGTCGGCTTCGCTCATGGCTCACCCGGCAAAATGATCTGACGGACGGTATTGATTTGTTCGTGGAACTGCCGCTGCCAGTTCTTGAGCCGCTGTCGATCCATGAGGGAGAATTTCTGGTGCTCAATCCCTTGCCCGACAGGAAGATTGGCCTGCTGTAGCAACGCGACCAACCATTCATGCAGTTTGGGCATGGTTATTTCCTTCGCAGCCAGTTCATTGAGCAATCGCTTCCGGGTTTTGCTGGTGTCGTAGATGGTGAAGTGCTCGGTGAGGGCGTGATTCTTCACCACGAGATACTGGCAGCGGTTGTCGAACGCTTTCGCGATGGTTTTGATTTGCTCCACGCTGTCGAGGTCGTGATTCACAGGGGAGACTACCGTCAGAGCGGCGCCCAAGCTGTGGAGGACATCGAAGACCGTCAACTCAGCGAAGTAGTTCAGAAACACGTCTGTAGAGGCGGCGCGGCAATCCACGACGACTAGGCTGGCGCGTTCGACAGCCGCAACCAGTTCATCGAGTTCCCGCAGGTTGGCCAAGTTCACAAACCGAGCATTCGGGTGGAATCGTTTCAAGGTCGAGTTCTCGTTGTCGGTGTCGATGGCGACATGGGGCACCTGCTCATCTTTGAGGTACTGAACGAAGTTTGTGGCGAAGAAGCTCTTGCCGACGCCGCCTTTGCCGTTGATGATGAGATTGATCTGCTTTTGCATGGTCAGATGTCGTCAGGGTCAGCCACGCGTGGTCCGTTTACTTGCGTCCAGCGGTCGGGCTGTTGCGATGAACCGCCGGGACTGAGGACACGCGGTGTCGGTGAAGGCTTGTCCGGTTGTTTTCTCACCCCCAGTGTCGAGGTTTTACGTTTCCGCCTGTAGCGGGCCTTTGGTTCGCCCAGGATTTCGTGGCAGAACCGAAAGACCGTATCGCAGGAGACCGAGATGTCGAGGTCGCGCAAAAGGTCCGTGATCGTTTGGTACGAGGCACGTCGCTTCCTCAATTCTGCGATTCCGGTTTTCAGTGGTAGCAGCTTCTGAAACTTGCGCGGTGGTTTTGGCGAATAGTTTCGGACGGCGTTTTCAAACCTGTTCGTAGGCGAATCGGATGCCAAAGCGGAATTCATGCGTATGTGTGACGGATCGTTGCCGGACTGGAACTTCTAACGCGAGTTAGAGGTAGTGCGTCTTGTGTTTTCATGCGCTCCAGTAGAGCGCATCCGGCAGAAAATGTTGTTCCCAATTGGGAACAAGTTTCGCGGTGGCAAGTGATAGAACCCTCTCGCATGCTGTCGCCGAAAACGAAATACAGTCTGATTAACGCCAAGCAGTACTTTGAGGAACACCTCTGTGCTGGCGATTATTACAGCGAGAGCGACCGCGTCCTCGGGCAATGGTTGGGAAGCGGCGCTGAGCTTCTGGGACTGTCGGGCCGGGTAGGCCAAGAGGAATTTCTCCGCCTGTGCGACAACCTCCACCCACAGACCGGGGAACGATTGACGCAACGACTCAAGACCACCCGCACGGTTGTCGATGAAACTGGTCGGGCCTACGAAGTCGCGAATCGGCGAATCTTCTTTGATTTCACCTTCTCACCACCCAAATCGGTTTCGATCGCGGCCCTGGTCGGTCATGACCCGCGCATTGTGGAAGCCCACCACCGTGGGGTGGAAGCGGCGTTGCGGGAACTGGAGCAGTTCGCGGGAACGCGGGTGCATGCGGGAGAACGAATGACCGACCGCACCACCGGGAACATTGTCTGTGCCATCTTCCGGCACGACACGTCGCGGGCGCTTGATCCACATCTGCACAGCCACTGCATCGTATTCAACGCCACGCACGACCCCGTCGAAGGCCGCTGGAAAGCCTTGCAGACCTTCGAGATGCTGCGGGCGCGCAAATACGTGGAGAATGTCTATTACCACGAGTTGGCGCGTGATCTGAAACAATGGGGTTACAACATCGTCAACCATCCGCGCGGCGACTTTGAGATTCAGGGTGTTTCCCCAGAATTGTGCGAACGGTTCTCCAAACGACATCAGGAAATCGATCAGAAGACCCAGGAGCTATTGGCACAGAATCCCGAACTGGCCGGTGGGAACGTCGCGCTGATCCGCGAGAATGTGGCTCAGAAGAACCGAGCGCGGAAACTCAAGAACGTTCCACAGGCAAAGCTCCAGGCTCTTTGGGGGAGCCAGGTTACCGAAACTGAAAAAGCAGCGATCTCGGCGTTGACGCATGGTGCGCTGCCCAAGCCGGATAAGTCGAAAGCGGGCGATGCACTGGCCGCCGTCACTTGGGCGGAGGAGCACCTGTTCGACCGCCGGTCCGTTGTCTTGGAGCACGAGTTATGGCGGCACGCCTTGGAGCACGCGCGCGGTCAGAACATCACGCTCACGGCCATTCGACAAGCCACGCGTGATCGGGATTACATCCGCGCCGACCGTGGCCCATTTCAAGTCACGACCCGCGCTGCTTTGGAACGCGAATGGGACATCGTGTTCCTGGCGAGAGACGGGAGAGGGCGGTTCCGCCCGTTCAGCAATGACTTCTCGTCTTCCAACGTTGGTCTTGACCAAGACCAGCGGCGGGCGGCTGAGCAGATTCTGGCTTCGCGCGACTTCGTCACGCTGTTTCGCGGCGGGGCCGGCACCGGAAAGAGCTTTGCGCTGCGGGAAATCAGGAATGGTCTTCTGAGAGCCGGGCATTCCCTGCAAGTCCTCGCGCCGCAACGGCAGCAAGTCATTGACCTGGAGCGAGACGGAATGACGGGAGCCCAAACGGTGAGCGAGTTTCTCACGAAGCAGGAGATGCATCGGGGTGCCGTTGTCATGGTGGATGAGGCCGGTCAGATTGGCGCGAAACAGATGCAACGACTGCTGCGTTTTGTCCGAGAGAACAATGGCCGTGTCATCCTCTCCGGTGACACGCGGCAGCACGGCGCGGTCGAGGCATCCGATGCACTTCGGGCCATTGAGAAATACTCCGGTCTACGAGCAGCAGAACTCAAGGAGATCCGACGGCAGGACCCCGCCCGCGCCCGAACCAAAGCGGAGCAAGCGCAGATCATCGAGTACAGGCAGGCGGTGAAGGAAGCTTCCGAAGGGAAGTTGGTGGATTCATTTCGCCGTTTGGATCAGCAGGGTGCAATTGTGGAGTGTGAGTCCCTCAACCAACAGGAGGAGCTTGCGGAGACGTTCCTCGAATTAGCGGAAAACAACCACTCCGTCGTGGTGGTTTCGCAAACGTGGTCGGAGATCCGTCAGGTGAATGACCATGTGCGCTCGGCCCTGAAATCGCGGGGCATGATCGGCGCGAACGAGCAGATAGTGACGGCGCTTGAGCCGGTCGATCTGACGGCAGCGCAGAAGCGGGATCGGCGTTTCTACGATGAGAACAGCGTGGTGCTCCTGAACCGTAACGCGGGCGGATTCAGGAAAGGCGAAACGGCACGTCTCGTAGCCATCACCCAGACCGGGTTGGTACTGGAAGGTGGAGAGAGAATACGGAGAATACGGTTCAGATCCCTGGACCGGTTGACTGTTTGCCAGCCTCGCGAACTCGCGTTGGCATCGGGCGACCGTCTGCAACTGAAAGCCAATGGCCGCACCCGGCAGGGCCGTCGTCTGGCCAACGGCGAACTGGTCACCGTGGACAGAGTTCTGAACGGTGGCCGTGTCAGGCTGCAAGATGGACGCATTCTCGAAAGCGATTACCGGCAGTTCGTGCGGGGCTTTGCCATCACCTCGTATGCGTCGCAAGGCAAGACAGTCGATTACGTCCTGTTCTCCGATTCGACGGTCAAGGCCGCGACCAACCAGCAGCAGTGGTACGTGACCATTTCGCGGGGGCGCAAGGGCATACGGATTTTCACCAGCGACAAGGAGCAACTGCGGGAGAACATCGGTCGGCCCGGCGACCGCGAATTGGCTCTGGACATGGCTGGGGCGCTCCGGCAAGGGATGGACGCGAGCGTGAGTATCACCAAAACACAAGGCATCGGACAATCACCTCCAGTTTGAGGAAACGTATGAAAAGAAGCCAAAGTAAAGACGCACCTTCGGGTGACCCACCGAAAGGGAATTTTCTCTCGTGGAACAGAGCCGTTCAGCCAAGGTGTCTGCGGGTCGAATTGGCTGACGGAACCTTCTTCGCGCTCCCGTATCAACACCTGGTTTGCGTGAGATTTGAGCCGGGAACCGAGGACACGATCAACGTCACCATCGCCCGCCACGAGATGAAGATCACGGGCAAGAACTTGCGCGAACTCGCCCTGGCGTTCCAAAAACTCACGGTTGATTGGGTGAGAGAATTGCCGGCGCGCTACGCTGCGTTAGCAAATCACGACAGCGTCCATATCGCCGGCATCAAGGTCACCTAAATTCAAGTGTCGCAATGATCCGGTTTGTCGTAGGCGCCATGGACTCGCAAGCCACATTTTCATTGACTTCTAGGCTTGAATGTGTTGTATATGCTCTGTCTTGTAGCTCAGGGTGTGGGAGAAAGGGCACAGGTCATGCCGCGGGAGAAGCTTGGGCAGGGTGAGTCGCCGCGCAAGCGGCGCGCGTTGATCGTGGACGATCATCCCAGCGTGCGGATGTCGCTGCGAATGGTGATCAATGGCGAGCCGGACATGGTCGTGTGCGGTGAGGCTGAAGATGCGCAACCCGCGTTGGCGATGGTCGAGCAATTGTGCCCGGACATCGTGATCGTAGACATCGCGCTGAAACGATCGCACGGGTTGGACCTTATCCGCGATCTGGATGCTCGCCATCCGGGCCTGCCGATATTCGCTTATTCGGCACACACCGAAGAGTTGTACGCGCCGTTGTGTTTCAATTGCGGAGCACGCGGGTACATGAACAAGGGCGAGGATGTTCAGACCATCGTTCACGCCATCCGGACCGTGTTGGATGGCAGCGTGTACCTGAGCGCACGGATGCTGAAGTGGTTTACCAGTTGCGCGATGACCCGCGAGACCATGGACCTGCGACACCCACTGGGCGTTCTCAGTCCGCGTGAATTGCAGGTCTTCGAAATGATGGGCCGGGGGCTGGACATCAAGGAGATCGCTGCGCAACTCTCGCTGGATCACAAGACCGTCGAGCTGTACCGGCAACGCATTCGGGTCAAGCTACGACTTGGAACGGCTCCCGCTGTTCTTCGAGCTGCGGTTTTGTGGACCGATTCGCCGCCGGCGTGGACGGAATCGGCTCCGGTCTGACGGTTTCCCTCGCCCGTAGTGATCTGGGTGGCCATGACGGGTGACACCGGCACTCCCCGCACTTGTCAAGCACCCTACTCCTTTTACCTACACGAGAATCTTCCTTTTCCCGTCATGACGGATTTCGCGCGCCGCGTTAGAACAGGCGCACGAGATGATCACCGAGACCCTACCGCTGGCAAACCTAACGGCGCAATATGCCGCGATGGTCATTCCCACGGCTGGAGAACCGGCTCCACTGTCGCCTGCAACATGCGGTCGGGAGATGTCCTGTCACCGGGTCGACCAGAAGTCAGTCGATCATCTGAGAACCTCCACGTTTCACCTGAACACGCTTCGTGCAGAAAGTGTTGGGGGATAGATGAAGCACCGGAATATGGTGGGGCCTCAGATACGCAAGTTGCGGTATGTGAGGTGTTGGTCGCAGAACGTCCTGGCGGCGAAGCTGCAGATTCTGGGCTGGGACATCGACCGTGTGGCCGTAGCCAAGATCGAATCGCGGCTGGTGCACGTGGAAGATTATGAGCTGCTTTACTTCACCAAGGTTTTCAACGTCGGTTTGGCAGAGCTTTATCCCAAAATCGATGCGCAGCGGCGGATTCACGAGGTTTTGACAGAGTTGATGCAGCGTCGAGCACCCCCCGGGAGATTCTGCTAGCAAGATGTCAGCGGTCGGTAAAAACCAGCCAGGAAAGAATGCAAAACCTCTGCCTTGTGATCGCCTCTCGGGTGAGTTCAGGGGAGGAGACGGACGCGGTAGAAGCGGGTCGGCGAATTGGTGGCCCCACCGGTATCCACCCAGTTGGTGAATACGTCCCCTGAACCCGGCAGGATGAACGCCGGGCTGCTGTCATTGAAGTTGTTGCTGCCAACCATGCTGGTAGCGGTCTGCACCAGGTTTGTGCGTCCGCCACCGGCTTGCCAACTGACAGCAATGTTGTTCCCCTGTCGAACAAGTGACGTGATACGGAATACCGAGGCCGGATTGGTCGGATCAAGCCCCACCAGATACTTCAGCAGGTTGTTCTGCCCGGTGCCGTCGGCGTCGCACGTGGCGCAAGAAAGATTGCCAGTGGTCATGCCGGTCGGATCGACATTCGGGAAGTATTGAGCACGCCAAGCATCGGGAATCCCGTCGCCGACGCTGTCGCCCCCGACCGTCAAGGTTGCCGGGGCGCTGCCAATACTGCCATTGGCGTCACTCAAAATAGCATCATAAATACCAGCTTCACTGTCCGTAATATTGGAAAGAGTCAATGTAGCGCTGGTCGCCCCCGCGAGATTCACCTCGTCCCTGCGCCACTGATAATTAAACGGCGCAGAGCTTGACGCGACAAGCGAGAGCGTTGCTACTCCGCCAACTGGTACGCTTAGAGTTTGCGGTTGAATCGTCACCGGAAAGCTGCCACCTCCCTGAAGCATCAAGGCAACTGCATCTGGCGGAATATCCGATGGCAAAACATTAGTTTGGATGATGCTTGTCCCACCTGTTCCATTTGTCAGTTGTAGAAGTGATGCAGCCAAGGTGATGCCGCCCGCGCAGCCACCTCCGATGAGGCAATGATATGTAGAACTCCACTGGAACGCCTTAAGGGACTCCCATGTGCCATCTGACTTGACCCCAACGAGATGTGTAATGAAATAAGCGCTTGGTAGGGTTGCGACATAAAGATATCCAAGGAAAGGTTGGTCCTGGAAACTCAATGTTGTCCCATCTGGGCTTATCCAATTTGCTAGGTTGTAGGGATTCGCGGTATTATTGTTTTCGTTCCAATATAAAGCGAGGGGGCTATCAGCAGGCCATGTTGGTGTGCCTGTATTAGGATCAGGCAATAAATTGGCATTACCATTGCAAAAGGTTTGTGGCGGATCTGCAAAATAAAGAGATGTCCCACAGAGAAACTTTCCAACATACGGAGGTCCGGTTACCTCCTGATACCAGTTGAAGTGGTCGTAGCCAAGCTTGCAGGCGGCTGTGGCCAAAGTGCGTCCCACAGGTTGCGGCGTGAAAGTCGCCATAATGACATTTGGTGTATAATATCCGGATGGAGTTACGCTGTATTTCTGAACACTACTGTCTGGAACAATCGCATTCAGTAGCGTATTATCCAATGCGTTCGGTGTAAGCGTAAAGTTCTGGGTTGCCGCTGAGACTCCACACGGAATCGTGACCACGCAATTTGTAGTTGAATAGAAAGGTGCGCTCACTGTCACAGAATTCGTCCCCGGCCAAGCGGCAGTTATGCTATAGTTGCCGCTGCCATCGCTTGTCACCGCAAGACACCCAATTTGCACAGACGCGTTAGTAATTGGAGAGCCGTCGCAAGTGCAGGTGACCTGACCGGTGATCGTCACAGAACCAGGACATTGCGTGCAAGGTGCGGTTGGAATGCCGTCATATGTAGTTCCCCAGCCTGTGGTTCCATTGACATAGTAAATGGTAGATACAGGGTCGTCTTGGAATATATCACCGCCATCAGATGGTTCGTTCCCTTCAAAACAGACATTCGTCAGGCTGGAGCAGGACCAGAACGCAAAGCCCCCGATGCTGGTAACGCTGTTGGGGATCGTGACGCTGGTCAGGCTGGTGCATAAGGAGAAGGCATCATCCCCGATGCTGGTAACGCTGTTGGGGATCGTCACGCTGGTCAGGTTGGTGCAAAAAAGGAACGCATTGTCCCCGATGCTGGTGGCGCTGTCGGGGATCGTGTAGGGCCCGGCTATGCCCTCCGGATATTCGATGAGCGTGGTCTGGCTCTTGTCGAACAAGACCCCAGCCACACTGCTATAGGCTGGATTGTTGATATCCACCGTTATCGCCGTCAGGCTGTAGCAGGCAATGAACGGCGCGTAGCCGATGTTAGTGACACTTTTGGGGATCGT
>Ga0326727_10021244_pt1 | contig 12743 bp, 12 predicted proteins | sample MB2enrmetagenome_FD_207643 | JGI IMG/M metagenome (GOLD analysis project Ga0326727, IMG submission 207643) | Lab enriched peat soil microbial communities from McLean, Ithaca, NY, United States - MB29MY | ecosystem: Environmental > Terrestrial > Soil > Wetlands > Peat | place: USA: New York...
CTCTTCACCGACACCATTACGCAGATGAGCGACAGGGACTCATCCAACACCCACGAAGTCATCAGCACACTGTTCCGCGCCATGAACACAAAAATCGAAGAGCGTGGCAGTGCCAAACTGCCACGTTGGGCGGACGGTTTCCCTTACGTCAACGGCGGACTCTTCTCCGGCAACCTTGAAGTACCACGCTTCAGCAAGATTGCGCGTTCCTACCTGCTGCACATCGGCAATCTGGACTGGCAGAAAATCAACCCTGACATCTTCGGTTCGATGATTCAGGCTGTAGCTGAGGACGCCGAGGAGGATGACCGCCGCCAACTCGGTATGCACTACACCAGTGTGCCCAACATCCTCAAGGTGCTCAACCCGCTCTTCCTCGATGACCTGAGGGCAAAGCTGGATGAGGCTGGCGACAATCCTCGTATGCTCCTGAACCTGCGGAACCGCATGGCACGCATCCGCGTCTTTGACCCGGCTTGCGGCTCGGGCAACTTCCTTGTCATCGCCTACAAGGAGATGCGTGCCATCGAAGCGGAAATCAACAAGCGGCGTGGGGAGTTGGAAAGACGCTCTGTCATTCCCAAGACCAATTTTCGCGGCATCGAGATTCGTGACTTCCCGGCTGAGGTTGCACGTCTTGCACTGGTCATCGCCGAATACCAGTGCGACGTGCTCTATCGTGGGCACAAGCTGGCACTGGCGGAGTTCCTTCCACTCGACCGGCAGAACTGGATTACCTGCGGGAACGCACTGCGGCTGGACTGGTTGAGCATCTGCCCTCCAACCGGCACAGGCGTGAAGATGCAAGCGGATGACCTCTTCAGCACGCCCTTGGAACAGGCACAGATTGATTTCGAGAACGAGGGTGGTGAGACGTACATTTGCGGGAACCCACCCTACTCGGGATACAACAAACAAGCAAAATCGCAGAAGGAAGACCTTGAATTTGTATACAGTAACCTTCTAAAGAATTGGGGAAACCTTGACTACGTATCGGCGTGGTTCGCAAAGACTGCACTCTTCCTGACCGAGACTACGGGGGCAGCGGCGATTGTAGCCACGAACTCAATTTGCCAAGGAGGTCAAGTCCCGGTCCTGTGGCCGTTGATTAGTAAACTTGGCTCTCATATTCATTTCGCTTATAGCTCATTCAAATGGAAGAATCTGGCTGCAAATAATGCAGGTATCACAGTCGTTGTCGTTGGTCTGTCAGCACACCCTACGAAGGTTGCGAAACTCTTTCATATTGAGGGCGACCGAGCCTCTGTCCGAGAAGTACCCAACATAAACGGATACCTCATTCCGGCTCCCGCAATCTACGTCAACAAAGAACCGCGTCCAATCTCTGATGTTGCTCGGATGAGTTTCGGTAATCATCCGTACTACGCCGCCGAACTCATTATGACAATCGCGGACGCCAACCAACTTTCCGCAAACGATGCCAGAGCCCGGAGATTTCTTCGTCCAATATATGGCTCAACAGAGGTCATTCGGGGCGTCCCTCGCATGTGCCTATGGATAGAGGAAGACCTTCTCGAAGAAGCAGAGAACATTCCAGCCATCAAACAACGCATCGAATCTGTTCGCAAGGTTAGAAGAGAGAAGACGAGTGATAGCACGGCTCAGATACTTGTCGATGCGCCTCATCGGTTTAGAGACACATTCTCGGCAAAACGCAGCTTCATTGCTGTGCCACAAACTACATCGGAGAATCGAGAGTATCTTCCTTGCACCCTGATGGATAACAGGGCTATTGTGACCTTCAAATGCTTTGCGTTATATGATGCCCCGCTCTGGACTTTGGCACTTGTGGTTTCGAAACTCCACATCGCTTGGATTGGAGCGGTCTGTGGACGAATGCGAACTGATTATTCATATTCCAATACCCTTGGCTGGAACACCTTTCCGGTCCCAACTTTGACGGAGAAGAACAAGGCTGACCTTACACGCTGTGCTGAAGACATCCTCTTGGCTCGGGAGGCGCAATTCCCGGCGACGATTGCCGACCTTTACGAGCCTGACAACATGCCTGAGGACTTGCGTCATGCACATGAGCGCAATGATGAGGTTCTGGAACGCATCTATATTGGTCGCCGGTTCAAGAATGATACCGAGCGGCTGGAGAAGCTGTTCGACCTCTACACGAAAATGACCAAGGCGAAGGTGCCAGCATGAGCAGCCTCACGGTCATTGAAAGGCGCTATCTTGAGAAGTTTCTGGAGATGGGGGGCGGCTATGTGTTGGGCTACTCCGACAAGACTTTCGGTGCGTTCTTCCAGCGTCATTCAATTGATATTCATGGCTCGAAATACCAAACGCTCGGGACATCGAAAGCGAATAAATTGCGCTCCTTTTGGGACAGCGAAAGCGATACCGTCGTAGGCACCGTCATGTCCGCCATGGTTGATGAATACGAGGCGGACTGTGACCTCAACAAGAAGAAGGTAGATTCAGACCTCCTCGTGAAGGTGCGGGGCATTGTCTCGCGGCTTTCTGGAGGACAGCAGTCCGCACACTCAGTACAAACCGCCGACGATTTCTTGAAGCATGAATTCACGATTCCAAACATCCAGAAGCTGCCAATCGAACAGCAAGCGATACCAATCGTTGAGAGCCGCCTTGCCGAGGCTCGGACGGCGTTGGGGGCTGGTGCGTATCTTTCCGTCATCTTCCTATGCGGCAGCGTCCTCGAAGCTGTGTTGCTTGGCTCTGCACAGAAAGAGCCAGCCCGTTTCAACCGAGCCGCAGCAAGTCCCAAAGCTGGCGACGGCAGTGTGAAGAAGTTTCATGAGTGGAGCCTTGCCCAGTTCATTGACGTTGCGTGCGAGATTGATTTGTTGAAACCTGACGTGAAGAAATTCAGCCATGGGCTCCGGGACTTCCGCAATTACATTCATCCATACGAGCAGATGAACTCTGGTTTTACTCCAGACGAACACACTGCCAAGATGTGCTTTCAAGCCCTCAAAGCCGCACTGGCAAGTGTTGCAGGAGAAAGATAATGACGACCGAGGCGAAGACGATACCCACTGTATCCGTTACCTACGCTCGAACCGGCTCTTCAACGAAGTCGAATGCCTTCGGCATGAGACCGATGCAGGAGCGGGTCTACGAGAAGCGAGGAGAGCAGTACCTGATACTGAAGTCTCCACCAGCGTCGGGCAAGAGTCGCGCCTTGATGTTTGTTGCGCTCGACAAGCTGGAGCATCAGGGCATCAAGCAAGCCATCGTCGTGGTGCCGGAACGTTCCATCGGTGCCAGTTTCAACGATGAGCCACTCTCCAAGTTCGGCTTTTGGGCAGACTGGCATGTCGAGCCCAAGTGGAACCTATGCAACGCCCCCGGCAGCGGCGACAACGGCGGCAAGGTCAAAGCCGTGGGCAAGTTCCTTGAGAGCACGGACAAGATTCTGGTCTGCACCCACGCGACCTTCCGGTTCGCGGTTGAACAATATGGCGTGGAGAAGTTCGATGACCGCCTCATTGCCGTGGATGAGTTCCACCATGTCGCCGCCAATGAGGGCAACATCCTCGGCAAGTATCTCACCGAGTTCATTGCCCGGAACCGTGTACACATCTTCGCCATGACAGGCTCCTACTTCCGTGGCGATGCCGGAGCCATCCTTGACCCGGTGGACGAGAGCAAATTTGAAACCGTCACCTACACCTACTATGAGCAGTTGAACGGGTACGAGTACCTGAAGCAACTCGACATCGGCTACTACTTCTACAGCGGCTCCTACGCGGAAGAGATTCTCAGCGTGCTTGACCCAGCGTTGAAGACGATTGTTCACATCCCCAATGTGAACTCACGGGAGAGCACGAAGGACAAGATTAAAGAAGTCGAGCACATCCTCGGGGAGATGGGCGAGTGGCAGGGCGCTGACGCGGCGACAGGCTTCCAGCTTGTGAAGATTCCAAGCGGCAAGGTTCTGCGAATCGCCGACCTCGTGGAGGATGACCCGGCGAAGCGGGACCGCGTGGTGGCGGCATTGAAAGACCCGGCTCAAAAGTTCAACCGTGACCACGTGGACATCATCATTGCACTGGGCATGGCGAAGGAAGGCTTCGACTGGATTTGGTGTGAGCACGCCTTGACGGTTGGCTACCGTTCTAGCCTCACGGAGATTGTGCAAATCATCGGACGTGTCACTCGCGATGCCGAGGGGAAGACCCGCGCCCGGTTCACCAATTTGATTGCCGAGCCGGATGCCACTCAAGAGTTGGTGTCGGAAGCCGTGAACGACACGCTTAAGGCTATTGCCGCCAGCTTGCTTATGGAGCAGGTTCTTGCACCACGCTGGGAGTTTCGACCGAAGAATCCTGAGAACCTACCCACTCCCGGCTACGAGTATTGCAGCGGTGGATATGACGAGAACAAATGCAACGTGGGCGTGAACCAGCAGACTGGCGCAGTCCAAGTTGAAATCAAGGGGCTGGCGCTGCCCACCAGCAAAGAGGCAACCCGCATTTGCCAAGAAGACCTAAACGAAGTGATAGCCGCCTTCGTGCAGGACAAGACCACCATTGAGCGTGGACTGTTTGACGAAGAACTGGTGCCGGAAGAGATAACGCAGACGCGGATGGGGAAGATTGTCAAAGAGAAGTATCCCGAACTTGACGCTGAAGACCAAGAGGCAGTTCGGCAGCACGCGATTGCCGCGCTTAACTTCACGCAACAGGCGAAGCAGTTCTCCGGGGGCGGGAGCAACGAGACCGGGGTAAACACGGCATTGCTTGAGGGCGTGCGGCGGTTTGCGATGCATGTGCGGGAACTCGATATTGACCTGATTGACCGCATCAATCCATTCAGTGAGGCTTACGCAATCTTGGCGAAGACCATGAGCGAGGAAAGCCTGAGACATGTACAAGCAGCAATCTCAGCTAAGCGCACTACCCTGACGCCCGATGAGGCGCTTGACCTTGCCAAGCGTGCCTCGCGATTCAAGAAGGAACACAATCGGTTCCCATCGCTCACCGCACAAGACCCATGGGAACGCAAGATGGCGGAGGGCGCTGCTGCCTTCGTACGCTTTAAGGATGAGGGGCGTTATGTCTGATTTCAATCTGGATGACCTCAGGGATGAACTGGATGTCTATGCTGAGCCAGAGAAGACCCGTGGGCGCTCCGCCGTCGAAGAGAGGGTCATTGCTGGGTTCGAGGAGATTCAACGCTTTGTTGAGAAGAATGGGCATCAGCCACGGCACGGTGAAGACAAGGACATCTTTGAGCGGCTGTACGCGGTACGGCTCGACCGGCTGAGGGCTCAAGAGGAGTTCCGGGCTCTGCTTACCCCTCTCGACCACCAAGGTCTCTTGACCGCATCGGCGGAGCCATCCCATGGGGATGGGGACACCGACCTTGATGAACTGCGTGCTGAACTCGAAGGCGCTGTCGGCACGAGCGGCATCACCGAATTGAGGCACGTCCGCAGTAGCGTAGAGAAGCGTGCCGCTGAGGAGATTGCCAACCGTACAGTCTGCGAGGACTTCGAAGAGTACAAGCCCATCTTTGAGCGGGTGAAGCGGGAACTGAAGGACGGCGTGAGGCAGTCTCTCCCGTTCCAGAAGCTGGACGAGATTCGACTGGCAGAGATTCAGGACAACCAGTTCTTCATCGTTCAGGGGCAGATTGCCTACATCGCCGAGGTTGGTGAGGACTTCAAGACTCAGTATGACCGGCGTGACAGCCGTCTGCGGGTCATCTATGACAACGGCACGGAGAGCGACTTGTTGATGCGCTCATTTCAACGTGCTCTTCATCGGGATGAGACAGCACGCATCATCACCAACACGGACAACGGTCCGCTGTTTGCTCAAGAGCCAGCCGAGGACGCCCTCGCCAGCGGCACCATCTACGTCCTGCGGAGCAAGTCAGAGCAGCCCGAGATTGCAGCCCACCGCGACGTTCTTCACAAGATTGGCGTCACAGGCGGCAAGGTGGAAGCACGGTTTGCCAATGCGAAGCTTGACCCAACATTCCTGATGGCTGATGTCGAGGTCGTCGCGACGTATGGGCTGTACAACATAAACCGCGTCAAGCTGGAGAATCTCATTCATCGCGTGTTCGACAGCGCACAGTTGAATATAGAACTGAAAGACCGCTTTGGAACCCCGGTCAAGCCGCGTGAATGGTTCCTTGTCCCGCTCTACGCAATTGATGAAGCCGTGGAGCGCATCAAGGACGGGTCAATAACGGGGTACGTGTACGACCCAGCGGTGGCACGGTTGGTGAAGGCAGAGTCTTAAGGCATTGTTGAAGGGTGGGAACTGAAGGGGATTAACGATGGCGACAAGCGAAAACCTTAAGCGTCTCGCAACTACATTCACAGTCCGAGACTTTATGGTGAGAACCAGAGACTTGGCGTGTGCCACCGGCAAGCCTGATGCCTTGGCGGTCTCGAATGCCAATCCAGATTTCAGTGTTATACCCATCAAGAAGAGCGGCAGAGTGTCAGGCTACTACTCGCGCGATTCCCGTCGTATCACCTTAATTAAAGTGAAGGAACTGATAAGCGATGGGACCGGGATTCTCGACCTTGTTGATGTTTTCGAACACCAAGAGTTCGCCTTTGTTTTAGGACCGAGACAAATCGACGGATATGTCCATTTCTCCGATTTGAATCATTCTCTAGTCAAACTGACGTTCTACGTTCTCTTGGAAGGTGTCGAGAAGTTTGCCCTTGATTCGGTGAAGGTTAGACTAACTGACGACTTTCTGACGGCGACACTGGGAGAACCTCGCTTCTCACAAATACAGCGGCTTTACAAAAGTTCTGGAGATGCTGGTCAGAGTCCAATCAACTATCTGAATATCGCAGATGTATTGAAGCTGGCTAGAAAGGCAGGAACGATTGACATTGATGCCAGTTTGATTCCAGCCGTGAAGCGCGTGCGAAACGGTGCAGCCCACGTTTCTGAGAATCTGGTATCAGGCTACAACGATGTTAAGACGCTGGCTCATGTGAAAAATGAGTGTATGCGGGTTCTTCGAAGTTCATAATCAACACGCCATCCATGCAAGACCGTAGCAGCAAGGAGTCACCAGTGAAATCCAATACCGTCTTCGGACACCTTGTCCATCACTTTGCAGTCCACCCGGAGAATCTCGCCACTGAGGCTTTGAGCTACATCCTTGGAACCTCTCCCGCCGCATCACGCGCATTCACGAATTTCGTGAGGCAGGTTCTGACGGATTGTCCTTTTGACCTTCGCTTTGGAACACAACAGGTCGGACTGGACAAGTCAATACCAGATATGAAGTGTGTCGATGACGCTGGAAACATCCGCGTCATCGTGGAGAATAAGTTTTGGGCAGGTTTAACCGATAACCAACCCGTAACCTACATCCGTGAACTTCCGGTTGGGGTCGGCGCTCTGGTGCTGCTTGTCGTGCCGGAGGCTCGGCTCCAAATTGTTTGGGACGAGGTTGTGACTCGGTGTGGAAAAAAAGAAATTCAAGTGTGCGACGTTCAGAAGCTTCAAGCTATGTTTGCCGCTAGGATTGGTGGCAACCATTACCTCGCGGCAGTGTCATGGAGCGTCCTACTCGATGCGCTCTCTACAGCAACAGGCTTAGCCGCAGAAGTTGATTCTCTCAACGACATCGCTCAACTCCTCGGACTGTGCAGAACGATGGAGCAAGAAGCGTTCCTGCCGCTTCGAGATGAGGAATTGACAAATCTCGAAATGGCACGCAGAGTCGTTGATTTCTCTAACCTACCATTCGGCATTGTTAAGGAAGCCTTGAACCAAGGATTGATTGACAAGAAGGGTGTTCGCGACACACCCAATCGCTATGGAGCGGGGTCCTATGTTCGAATTAGCGGATACAGTGCTTGGGTCGGCTTCCATGCATATCAGTGGAACAGATTCGGAGTCTCACCAATTTGGCTGAATTTCTATCCTGATTATTGCCCGGTTGCTGAAGTTCGGAACAGTCTTCGCCGCCTTCGAAATGCTACTCCGCCACGCTGTTTCGATATGGAAACTGGAAACTACAAGTGGGTTGCCGTGCCAATTTCCCTCACTTCTGGCGTTGAAAGGCTGCGAATCATTAGCGATGCTGTTCGTCAGCTTCGAATAATTCGAGATGAACTTGGTGTGCAGGAGCCTCTCGCCGCTTCGGTCACGGGACTGACAGATTCACCCGGTTCAATCCCGGAAATCACTCCGGCAAATCAAGAGGAGGATTTGGCTGTAGAAACCATACTGGAGTTGGGCGCAGAGGGCGGGAGCCTGAATTTGTTCGGGAACAGGGATGCTGCTGGTCAATGGAGGTTTTGGACACGAACGGACGAGACCGCGATGAATGAGTTGCTCGATGAGGAGGACTTACGCGGATTGGGAAGCCCTGTCAAAACAGGCGAAGCTGTTTCCTCTCTTCCAGAAGCGTTTGCCCTGCTTGATAAATACTCGTGGTGCGGTATGACCCCGATTCGGGTCCATCCCGAGTTCCGGCTTGCAATTCTCGATGAAGTGCAAAAGAGAGGAACACCGGAGGAAGTAGCATCTTGGAGTTCTAACCCTCTACTTAACTATGAAGGAACGGAGCGGGGGCAAGGAGCATGACCATCTTTGATTCAAGAACACTTTCAGTTTCACGCTGATTTGTAGCCGGAAAACTAGCCAAAACTTTTGACTGCTAGGTATACTTCTATGTGTATAGCAAATCCAGCCCGTCTCCCGACCTCTACTGCGTCGAAATCCAACGTCACACCCGCGATTTAGGCATTTCCATCGTCCTCCCGGCCACATGTGAACTGATGGCTCGGTGCGAGGTCTTGCGTCTATTTCCTGAGTACCGGCACAGTGTCGTTGCGGTGCAGGTTTATCTAGCCCGATACGTCGAACTCGATTGGGATAGTGGCAGAAGCATCGTGGTCAAGCAGAGACGGCGACCTCAGATTCCCGCGTGTGTTGCTGCGGTTGATAAGCCAAGACGCCCAAAGCTGCCACGACTCGAAGAAGAGGGAGGCGCTCAATGACCCAAGTTTGGGAACGCCTTTTCATTGGTGGCATCGCCGACGCCGAAGAACTTGCCGATGGCAATCCCTCCGGCATCGCGACTGTCATCTCCCTGTCGGAGATTCCAGTTGGGGCGCGGCGTAGGGGCATCGACTACCTGCACCTTCCAGTCGAGGATGATGAGCCGGTGCCTATTCGGCAGTTCGATGCCATCATGGACGCCCTGACTGAAAACATCCGCTGGGGAACGGTGCTGCTCCATTGTGGCGTGGGCGTCTCACGCGCTCCAAGCCTCGCTGCTGCGTACATGGATGCTGTCGGCTGCATGAATATGGACGCCGCCCTCAAAGCGATTCGGAAACTCCGTCCCTTCATATCACCCTCAACCGTATTGGTCAGCAGCCTGAAGGAGCATCTCCAATGAAGAAGTGCGCGATTTACGCCAGAGTATCGACGCCCGACCAACGAGTTGACAATCAACTCTACGACCTTCGGTTGTTCGCCCAGCAGCGGGGCTTTGAGGTCGTCGCTGAATTCACAGACGTGGGCATCAGCGGCTCCAAGGCTCGGCGTCCGGGGCTCGACGCAATGCTGCGTGAAGCCCGGAAGCGGAAGTTCTCCGTACTCATCGTCGCCGCCTTTGACCGCTTGGCGAGGAGCACGAAGCACTTTCTCACGGTCGTTGATGAATTGGACAGCCTCGGCGTCGAGTTCATCTCGCGGCGAGAGAACATCGCCACGGATGGGGCGATGGGGCGGCTCTTCATCACACTCATCAGCAGCATTGCTGAACTTGAAGCCGACCTGATTAAGGAGCGCGTTCGTGCTGGTATCCGCAGAAGGAAGCTGGAGGGACTGCCGGTCGGTCGTCAGCCTCTCGATGTTGACCATGCAAGCCTCGTTGAAGACCGCCTGACAGGGATGAGTCTGACTGACGTTGCCAAGCGGTACGGCGTCAGCAGGGCGTCCGTAGTGCGGTGGGTTCGCGAGGCTCGGCTGGCGAATCCGGTTTTGTCTGTGGCGAGTCAATCATTCCACCAAATCGAGGAGGAGGTAGCGGCTTAATGCTCGATAGGGTCATCGTCAGATTCAAACGCCCGAGCGGCTCTCAGCAGCATGAGCCAAGCGCGGCAATGAAGGAAGCACTGCGGCGTCTCAGCGAGACCACAGAGATGCAGCCCCTACTCGCTCAAGCCACCAAGAGCGGAAAGACAGTCGCCATCGAGGTTTTTCAAAGCCGCGATGGTCAACCACTACTCATTCACTTCAAGAAGGAGGCAGCATGAAGAGTTTCGACAACAACGGCAAGGTCGTCGCTGAAATCAACCACTTCCGCACGGCAAACGGTTCGAGCGTCACCACGAACACGCAGTACAACACCTACAACGGTCGCCCGACCAGCCAGACGGTCAGCGTGTCCGAGTCAAACGGCAAGGTCAGCACGACGACCACCATCGGCGGCAAGCTGCTGCCGTAAACCCCTCGCCATGGACTTCCCCCCGCCAGACTGCCACACCGCCCAGTCCTTTCCTTGCTCGGAGAGGGACTGGGTGCAGTGTGCCGAGTGCGCCCTGCTCATCTGCTCGGTGCATGAAGACCCAGTTCCCGTTCGCCACGCTGGCAAGTACACAGCAAACACGTCCAACGTCTGCACCCAATGTGCTCAGGCTCTCTACGAGAGGGGCGACGTGGCGATGATTCGGGGCGGCTACCAGTACATCAACCGGCGTTGATTCAGGAGTCTGAGACAGAGCGCAACGACGGGGAAATTGATGAAAGCAGAGTCTCGTAGCGGAACGGTGTACGTTTCTCTCGTGAATGAGGGGGCAACCCTATTCAGCGAGGGAGAGTATCAGGCTGCGTTAGGTGTTTTTTGGAAGGCTTTCCGGCTCCGCCCGTCTGCCCCCGTTCTTCTCTTCAACATCGCGAGAGCGATGGAAGAACTACAAGACCCGAGATGCGAGGATTTCAATGCCGCTGCTGCCTCACAGGGCAACGTTGACGCGCTCTACCACCTTGCCATTGTCTGCTCAGCCTCTGGACGCCGCGACGAGGCTCTGGAACACCTGACAGCTTATCTCAAGGGCAATCCTGCTGAAGATGACTGCACCAAGTGGGCACGGGACACGATTCGGCAACTCTGCCCCAGCCCGTTGCTGGTTTGGAGTAATAAAGAATTGTGGAGGACAAACAGATGAATCAGAAACCTATCGCGTCGGAAGAGTCTAAGAAATCGCCGGAGGATGATGTCATATTGGTCAATGGGCGTCCCGCCAAGGTGAAGGATGTCAGGTTGGTGACAATCAACGGGCGTCCCACCACGCTGGTCATCGGTCGGGAATACGAATTCAAGATGAAGGATGGTTGCTCTGCATCGTTGAACGTAGACGATGAGTCCCAGCCTTGAGCCGGGGCTCAGGTGCTGCACGAGCGTGGGGAGGTCGCGTCGATTCGTGACGGATTCCAATTCATCAACCGGCGAGGATTCAGAGGCGGCGGCGATGGCGTTGAGAAAGCGTGCTCCAGAGTCCGGTGCGCCAGCAGGTCGAGCCTCTGGTTTTCAAACCCTCAGCCAAGGAGCCCTAAAATTTGCGGTTTTACTGGGATTTTTGAGGTTCGGCTCCGGGCACGTTGCCGGTCAATTAGGTCTGGTAAATGAGCCGCGATTGCAGATTGCGGAATTGCCGTAACCGCTGCTCCCGAGGTCACTTGAGGCGATGCTTGACAGGCTTTCCGCCTAGTGGAATGCTCGACGCATGGCACAGTGCAATTGCGGGAGGCAGCTAAACGAGTCAGACAAGCTGTGCCCTCGCTGTGCCGCCTTGAGAACTCTTGGCCTTGAGCACGGTGTTTCTCGGAATGAGATTCGTGATGCATATCGCGACTTGGTAAAGGTATGGCATCCCGACCGGTTCCCCAACGACGTGAAACTCCGCAAAAAGGCAGAGGAAAAGCTGAAAGAGGTCAACGCGGCTTTTCAGCATCTGAATTCACAAGCGGACGCGCCCCCTGCACGGGCAGAGTCTGCCGCAAAAAAGCCTGAAGAGAAGCCGGAATCACAGAAGCCTTATGAGGCTCCAAAAGGCTCAACGCGGTCCTCGAAGTCATCTTCAGCATCTGAAAAGGAGGCTTCTCGCCCGCACGCTTCAGCACAAGAACCGCCTCGACCCGACGCCTCAGCGTCGGGATTCCCTCATGCACCGAGACCTTCGGATGGCAATGCTCGACCGCAGACCCCGACTCCAATGGCGAACCGCCCCTTCAACAGTGGAGCATTGCGTTCATTCTTTTCGCTCCGCAAAGTTCCTCATTGGCTGGTCTTAATGCTCTCGGTATCCCTGACTCGACTGTGGATGGATGCGTGCAAAAAGCCGACCGCAGCCCAAAACGCAATGGTGAATCAATATAACGAAGCGAGAGACAAAGCCCTTCGCCAACTACAATCGCAGCCTACGATTTCTTACCTTCCAACAACAACTGCCTCTAATGCCCCTAAGCCCTCTCAGAAGCCTGTTCTAGATGCACCCCTGAAACATTCGAGAATTACAGGCGCACCAGTGATGACCGCAACAGAAAATGGAGACGCGAATCCTCGGCAAGCACGAAATAACATCCAGTCAACGCGAGGCGTTGAAACGGGGACTTTCACCAAGGGTTCGACCATCAATGAGGTTCTCGCTATAGAGGGAACGCCATCCAGCATAATTGGGGATACCTATTTCTTCGGAATGTCTAGTGTCTCGTTTAGCTCAGGTCGAGTAGTCGGTTGGCAGAGTT
>Ga0326727_10021245_pt1 | contig 12743 bp, 12 predicted proteins | sample MB2enrmetagenome_FD_207643 | JGI IMG/M metagenome (GOLD analysis project Ga0326727, IMG submission 207643) | Lab enriched peat soil microbial communities from McLean, Ithaca, NY, United States - MB29MY | ecosystem: Environmental > Terrestrial > Soil > Wetlands > Peat | place: USA: New York...
TCAGCGATTTCAGCCGGGCCATGGCGGCGGGATACGACGTGCGCAGATAGTAGAAGCGGCCGATGAGGAACTCGCGTTCCGCCAGCACCTCTTGCACTTCCCGCAGTTTCTCTTTCGCTTCCGGCACCAACTTGCTGTCGGGGAACTCGGTGATCATCTCCCGATAAGCTTCCTCGGCCTGTTTGGCGTGGGTGAAGTCGCGGTCCGCCTTCTCCATCTGCTGCATATGGATGGTGCCGATCTTCATCTGCGCCTCGGCGGCCTCAGGCATGTTGGGAAAGAAGGTCTTGAAATCGTTGTACTCGGCTTCCGCCTGCGCCAGCGCGGCGGAACTCCCTTCCGCATACCAGCTATCCGCCACACTCAGCTTGGCCCGGGCAACGTACTCCGAATCCGGGTAGGTGTTGATCAGGGTCTGCAATTGGGTCCGCGCCACGTCGAAGCGGTCGTGCTTGAGGTTGTCCATGGCCCGATCGAACAGCACCTTATCCGGCTGCTTGGAATCGAGATTGGCAATCGGGTTCTGCACTTTTTTGTTGGTGCAGGCTGCGAGGGCAAACAGCACCACGGAGACTACCAGACCGGCCGACAAGCGACGATACATTAGCTACCTCAGCTACTCTGGATGGACTATGCGGCCGGAGTGCGGCCGCTCGGTACGATCCTCACGCACCCAGTTCTGCTGTCCAGTTTACAGGAATTCACTTCATTCTCCTGTAAAAACTCCCATTGCACAAGGGGTTTGGAGCAGGAGCGGCCGGGGAGGGGCATTGCGGCCGGGACGGCGCCTTCACACCTTCGACAGGCCGGCCTCGCCGGCCGCCTTCAGCAGCGCCTCGGCATTGCTCTTGGGATCGCCGCTGCCGAAAACCGCGTTGCCGGCCACCAGAATTTCCGCCCCGGCGCGTACGATGTCGCCCACGTTCTGCAGGGATACTCCACCATCCACTTCGATCCGGAAATTTAGCCTTTGGTTGTTACGGGCCGCCACCAACTTGCGCATCTTTTGCAACGCGGATGGAATGAACTTCTGGCCGCCGAATCCGGGGTTTACCGACATGATCAGCACGTAGTCCACCATTTCCAACACTTCTTCCAGGGTGGATACCGGGGTCGCCGGATTCAGCACAACTCCCGCCAGAGCGTTGTGCTGGCGAATGAATTCCAGGGTGCGATGCAGGTGGACGCAAGCTTCCTGATGTACGGAAATCCAGTCCGCCCCCGCATCGAGGAAGGCCGGAATGTACCGGTCCGCTTCCTCAATCATCAAGTGAACGTCCAGAGGAATATCCGTCGCTTTGCGCAAAGAGGCAACTACCGGCGGGCCAATGGTGAGGTTGGGAACAAAGTGCCCGTCCATGACATCGATGTGGAGCAAAGTTGCGCCGCCATCTACGGCGCGGCGCACTTGCTCCGCTAGCCGCGCGAAGTCAGCCGACAGTATGGAGGGGGCCAACTCGATCAACACCATCTCTCCCGTTCCGATACCGGTTTGATTGTACAACGCCTTGCGGTTGGGAGGGAGAAAGCGGAACGCTTTCGCTCGTTTGCAGAAATACGCTGACAAAATCATGCTGGACAACTAAAGTTATTTCAGCCTGTATTCGCTTTGTTTCCCGTAAAAGTTGGTGCATTTTCGCCAAAGGGCAAGGCTCCTTGAGACCATTGGCGATGCAACAGACTCCGGGCCCGGGAGCGGTACGCATCGATCCTAAATCTCTTTACTGAGGAGCGCGCATGAACCTGACTGACGACGAAAAAAGAATTCTCGACGGCGGCGACGGCGCTGTCGCCCGGAAGTGCATGGAGTTCCTCGTCGCCTACGGCGAGGTCGCCGGCGCGGAAAAGCTGGTCGATATCGACGGCACCGTCGACCTGCATCCGGGTATTTTCTGGGTGGGCAAGTACTCGCTAACCCGGGAGGAGATCGAGGAGCTTATCAATCGGGGCGAGAAATTCAAGGTCCCGACCTTCGCGAATAAGTGCGTCAACCCGGGTTTTATCTACGACGGGTGGGAGGACTGCGGCACCTTGCCGGACAGCGCCCCCGGATATCGCGAGAAGTGTCTGGCGCCGTTAAAGTCCTGGATCAAAATGGGCATGATTCCCACCTTTGCGTGCAACAGCTACCTGGTGTCCTCCTACCTGCCCTCGGTCGGTCAACACTGCGCCTGGGTGGAGAGCTCCGCGATCCCCTACGTCAATGCGGTGCTGGGGGCGAGGAGCAACTTCGACGGCTGTTTTCAGGCGGCCTATCTGGGCAAAGTCCCTGCCTACGACCTTCACCTCGATGAAAACCGGATCGCGACGGTCCTGGTGGAATGCACCGCCGAGCTGAAACGGGATATGGACTACGACCTGTTCGGCTGGGCCGTGGGAGAAGCGGTTGGCATGGATGTGCCCGCCTTTGTGGGCGTCGGCAAGCCCACGACGAACCAGTACCTCAAGATGAATTCAGCCCTGGCGACCGGCGGCCAAGTGTATATGTACCACATCCCCGGCGTGACGCCGGAAGCGCCGACTCTCGAGGCGGCCTTCCGCGGGAAGAAACCGCAAAAGACGATCACTATAGGCCGGGACGATCTGAGGCGGGTCTACGAAATGCTGAACTACGGCACGAGCGACGACATTGATTTCGTCTATCTCGGCTGTCCGTTCTACACCATCGTTGACCTGCAGAAGGCGGCCGGCCTGCTCGAGGGGAAGAAGTGCAAATCGCCGGTCTGGATGGCAACGAACCCCCTGACCTACAGGGCAGCAGTGGACATGGGACTCAAAGACATCATCCACAATGCCGGGGGAACGCTCATTTCGGGCGCTTGCTGCGGCCTGATCAACGGAGAGATGCCGGAGAGCAGGGTGATCGCGACGGACGCCGCCAAACAGGATTACTACATCACGGGGGTGGTGTACCCCAAGAAGCTTCAGGTCCGCTACGGAACCATGGAAGACTGCATCCAGGCGGCGATCAGCGGCAAATGGAAAGGCGAGTGGAGGTGATCCCATGACAGAAGAAAAGATCGTTCTGAAGGGCCGAAAAGTCATAGGCGGCGTGGTGGAAGGCGAAGCACTGGTGTCGAAAAAGCCGCTTATGGGCTGGGGGAGCCTGAACGTCAAGGAGGGGATGGTCGTCGAGCGCAACCATCCCCTGTACCAAATCCCTTTCCAAGGCAAAGTGCTCGTTTTCCCCGAGCCGAGAGGCTCGGGCGGCTTCAACGGCTATGGCCTGACGAGGCTCTTCGGCACGAATCCCGCCGCGTTTCTCTACCGGAGAGGCAATAACCTCACCGTCTTTGCCGCCATGAACATGGAGGTTCCGGCCGTCACCGACTTCGACCGGGACCCCACGGAAGCGATCGAAACCGGGGACTTTGTCCGGGTGGACGGCGACGCGGGGATTGTGGAAGTGTTCAAGAAAAAGAAGTAATCGGAATATGGGTTCAGGAGGCGAACGGACAATGGCATCCCCCGCTGACGTTGAGGACTTTCAGCAAGAGAATCTGCTGCTCAAACAACAGATTGAGGAACGGACCGGCAAAACGGTGGAAGAGCTCTATGCGGAGAGAGCCAAACGAGTCAACGATGTCATTGCATTGAGAAAACCGGACCGGGTGCCCTTGTTTGTATTCATCGACCCTCATGCCTACTCGGGAATTCCCAATTCGGCTGCCTATTACGACCCGGTCGCCCTGAGGCGCACGCAGCGGCAGATGGCCATCGACCTGGAGCCCGATATGTGCCGGGACTTCATAACGTCCCCCGGCGGCGCCATGACCGAATTGGACGTCAAGAACTGCGCCTGGCCCGGTGGACCGTTACCGCCGGATGGTGGCTATCAGTTCATCGAAACGGAAAACATGAAGGCCGAGGAATACGATCTGTTCCTGAACGATCCCACGGGTTTCATGCTCCGCTGCTACCTTCCCCGGGTATATGGGTCCCTGGCGCCCTTGGCGAAACTCCCTTCTCTGGACAGTGTGTTCATGGGACTGGAGAATATGACGCCGCTGTTTGCCAACCCCGAGTTTCTCGAAATGGCGAAACACCTGGCCGAAGCCGGCAAGCAGGCTAAGGAGTTTGAGAAGAAGCTCGGTACCTTTGAAGAGCTGGCCGACTTGGGATTCCCTCCGTTCACCCGGTTTGCTCCCGGCGGGGTAGGCGGAGCTCCTTTCGATACCCTTACGACCTACCTGCGCGGACTGACAGGATCCATGCTCGACATCTACCGTCGGCCCGACAAGCTGATCAAGGCTTGTGAAGTTATCCTCGAAAGGCGTATTGCCACGGCCAAACCCGCCGATCCTGCCGCGCGAGACTATCCTCCGCGGGTCGGGATGCCGCTCTGGAGGGGTGATACGAGCTTCATGTCGGAAGCCAACTTCAAGAAGTTCTTCTGGCCGGGACTGAAGAAATCTCTGCAGACGCACTTGGACCTGGGTTACCTGCCGGTGCCCACTTTTGAAGCTAAGTATGGCGCCAGACTCGCATGCCTGCAGGAATTGCCCAAAGGGAAAATGCTGGCTTCGATCGAGGCCGTGGATGTGGCCCAAGCCAAGGAGCTTCTGGGCGGCCACACCGCCCTGTTTGTCCGCTGCCCGAATTCGTCCACGCTGTGGTCGGTGGGGGAAGTGGCAGCCTACGTTAAGGACCTCATCGATAAGTACGGCCGGAACGGTGGCCTCATGATCGGCATCCACATGCCGCAGAAAGCGCGAATTGACGACATGCAGGCCATGATGAAATCCATTAAGGAGTACGGCCGGCTTTAGCGCGTGGGAAATGGGACAGGAACCGGTAGCTACATATCCAGCGCCGTTAGGCGCGGTCGACAGTAGCCCCGGGTGGTGCGGAGCGGAACCCGGGGTTGGCGGCAATAAATGGCGGCAAGCCCCGTAAGGGGCGGCATCATCCCGCGATGGGATTCAGCGGCGTGGTCCGTGACCCCATACGCTGGGTGGCACGGTTTACTGGCAGGAACGCGCAGCCCTCGTCCCCCTACCGGCACCCGCGCTGCCAGCATCGGGCTTCGGCCCTTGCTTGCCCTTCAACGAGCGGATCATCTGCTGTCTTAGAAGTCTGTTCGGGCGGGGAGCGGGTCGTTCAGGAGTCGACTCGCTCCTGCTCCCATTGATCCACGTCGCGGTTGATCCAGTCCTCGCGATTCTCGCGCGCTTCCTGCTCGCGGCGCTTTCCGCGTTCTTCGCGCTCCTCGCGCCCATCGCTCATAGCCCCCTCCCTCGTCAGTGTAAAGCACCCATCTTCTGTTCTGCGCCTTCAGCTTCTCTTCCGCAGGAACAAAGCTGGGTTCGAGTTGCAATGCCCTCTTGTAGTTCTCTATCGCCAACAGCTTCTGGCCGGCTTTCTCCTTTTCCGTGTATTCAGTGCTTTCCGTGGTTCAAGCCTCCTCGGACTACGGTTGGTCCGGCCGTCGAAAGTGTGGTATTCTTAAGTTGCGTTTGAAAGTCTCTTTTTCCCGACTTGCCTTTGGCACCGGCGATCGTTATACCCCTGCCTCACTCGTTCCGAGACACCGACATTCAAATAGCCTACCTTCTAGAGGCGAGCATGAAGAACATCTACGTTGGAAATCTTGACTTTCAGACTACGGAAGAGGAACTGCGAACTGCCTTTGCGGTCTACGGACAAGTTGACCGGGTGTCGATCGCGACCGACCGGGACTCGGGTGTGCGCCGTGGCTTCGGCTTCATTGAGATGACCAATGACGTCGAGGGCGGCAATGCCATTGCCGGTCTGAACGGAGCAACCTTGGGAACGCAAACCCTCAAGGTGAATGAAGCGCGTCCCAAGCGCGAGCGTTCTTTCTCTGGCGGCGGAGGCGGCCGCAGCGGCGGCAACGGCCGTTACTGACAACCGGAATGGGAGCAGTCGCCGCGCGTGCGTCCTGCTTCGCTCGTACGTGAGCAATCCCACGCGGAGTTTCGATTCAGGAGAGCGAACTATGAGTTTAGATATTATCAAGACCTTAGAAAAGGGGCAGAACCGTTTTGACCTTTGCCACCAGGCTTTCAAAGCGATTCGCATGATGCACAATCCCGGCAATCGCGTTCCGGACACCACCCGCGACGTATTCCAGCGGTTGTCCGCTGCGGAGGGCCCAGCAGTGCCGGTTGTCTCCAACGCCGCCCGCCAAGAGGAGCTCGAAGTCGCTCCGGAGGCGGCCGTGATTGAGCCTCCCGTGGACTAAGCAAACACAAGGGATTGACCGAACTATTTTATGACGAATCACGATGATTTCTGGAAAAGCCAGTTTGTGAAACATGAAACCATTCTGAGCACGGGCAAGCCGCCAACCAACCCTATCCCGGCTAAGCCTCGTGCCAATCCTCCCCGCCTGCAGCCTCCAACCGCTCCCCCCTTGGAGTTGGAGCTGCCGGGGACGTCCCGGATGGAAAAGATACTTCTCGCCGGCAGCTCGACTAAATCCGCCCTGGGCTTCGAAGCCTTTGCGTCGTTGGTTTTGTCGAAGGTTCCGGCAACCACCAGGACCCGTTGGGAGGGATGGTTGTTCAATTGGAGGGATGTCCTGGTGGAAAGGTGGGGACTCACGCCGGACCGCAACGGTTCTGCAGTTGCCCAAAAGTAGTCTGCTCGATTCCCGCCAGTAATGGGCCGCGTAGCTTCCGTGGAAGCGGCCCCCCGGCCCTGGCCTTTTTGCTTCCGTGGTCCGTGTAGTTCGTGGTTCAAGCCTCTTCGGACGGGTGGGTCTGGCACAGGTGGCGCTGGCGTCTCGCCGGCAATCGTCAGGGGTGCCCCACGCTCTTCCGTCGGCCCTGATCGCTACGGTCAGGCCTGACACCTATCGCCTGCGGAAAGCGTGGGATAGCAGTTATATAACAGTATTGTTACGTAACAATTATGTTGGTCATCGTCGAGGATTGAGGCCAAACCGGCGCCAGCAGGTTTCGGGTCGTCCCCAATTGCTCAATTCCCTGATCTCGCAATTACCCGATCAGAAAATAAAACCGGCCAAGGCGGCCAAAGCGGCCACGGTTTTCAGCGGACCTGTGGTAATCCTGTTCGCGAGAGCCTGCCCTGAGCTTGTCGAAAGGGAAATCTGGGACGGGGCAGATGGGATGCTTCGTTCAATTGTGCAATTACCGGATTCCGCAATTACCCGATTACTGGATGCCAGCGAGATCTCCCGCCAACGGTTGGAGATTGAAAAGAAGAAGGCCGGTGCGCTCGCCCGCCGAAAGTTTGGAGAGGGAACTCCCAGCGAGTCTGGCCGCCCCACAAGAGGCGCCGACTTCGCGGGATGGGAGACGGGACACCGGCTGCCGTCGGCCAGTGCGGAGGCCAGCGTTCCTGCACCCCACGATCCCCCGCGATCCCCCGCGTCCTCCCGCCAGCGGGCCGTGGCCAGCTCCAGGGGTAGTCGACAGCTTCGGCCCGAAACCCTCCTCGGTTGCACATGGGACGCCCGAGCCGGGGGACGGGATGCCGGTTGCCGTCGGCCAGTGCAAAGCCCCATCCCGCCATCCCCCGCGTTCCCCCGCCTCCGCAGTCAGGGCGGGAATCGACTTGGCTGCCCCCGGGGACACTGGCCCTGAGAGGATGTTTCCTCAATTACCTGATTACCCAATTACTCAATTACCCAATCATGGATCAGCCCTGCATGTCGGGCCGCACGTGGACGGGGTTGAGGAACGGCATCATATCGCGCAACTTGGCGCCTACTTTTTCCAGCAGCAGGTCCTGTTCCTTGGTGCGCATGGCCTTGAATCCCGGACGGCCCTTTTCGTTTTCGCCGATCCAGGTGCGGGCGAAGGTGCCGTCCTGGATCTCGGTCAGCAGCTTCTTCATCTCTTTCCGGGTCTCGGCGGTAATGAGGCGCGGGCCAGCGGTATAGTCGCCGTACTCGGCGGTATCGCTGACGCTATAGCGCATGTAGTTCAGGCCCCCGCGATACATCAGATCGACAATGAGCTTCAATTCGTGCATGCACTCGAAATAGGCGATTTCGGGCTGATACCCGGCCTCGACCAGCGTGTCGAATCCGGCCTTGATCAAAGCGCTGACTCCGCCGCAGAGCACCGCTTGCTCGCCGAACAGGTCGGTTTCGGTTTCTTCCGCGAAGGTGGTTTCGATGACTCCGGCGCGGGTGCCGCCGATTCCCTTGGCATAAGACAAGGCCAACTGGCGGGCATGGCCGGTTGCGTCCTGATGGACGGCCAGCAGGCACGGAGTGCCGCCCCCCTCGGTGAAGACTTCGCGTACCCGGTGTCCGGGTGCCTTCGGCGCGATCATAGTGACGTCCACATTGGCGGGCGGCTGAATGGTGCCGAAGCGGATATTGAACCCGTGCGCGAACATCAGCATTTTGCCGGCGCTCAGATGGGCGGCAACGCAATCGCGATAAACCTTAGCCTGCGTGGTGTCCGGCGTCAGCATCATGATCACGTCGGCCCACTGCGCCGCCGCCGCCATATCCGCCACCGGCAAACCGGCGGCCTGCGCTTTGTCGCGCGACTTGCTGCTCGCCGGCAGTCCCACCCGCACTTCGACGCCGCTGTCCTTCAGGTTGAGGGCGTGCGCGTGGCCCTGCGAGCCATAGCCGATAATCGCCACCTTTTTGCCCAGGATCAGATTCAGATCCGCATCGTTGTCGTAATACATCTTTGGCATATTCATTCTCCAGTCGTAATCGGGCCGCGTGGGGCACAAGTCGGCTCGTCCCCTGATGCTTCCACATTAGTCGAGCCGGAAGCGGGCCTCCGTAATCTCGCATGTTGCCGGGTCCACCACCGGTGGAAGCGTCGGGCTTTAGCCCGACGAATTGAGAGCCCGCGCAAGCCGGGGCCTTCAGGCCCGGTGCAGGGGAAGGCTCCACCGGGCGCAAGCCCGGTGCTTCCACCGTAAGGAACCAAACAGCTCGATTATAGGCTGTGCGCCGGAGACTTCGTGGATACAAAAGGGATGCTTCGTGCCGCGCGATCCAAAGCGGGCGGCACTACCAAGTCTTCTTGATGCGGGTATCGAAGCCGAATCCCCCGTTTTGGTCGCGCGTGCCGCTTAGCGATACCCGGGGGTTGATCTGGGATTCGCCCTGGATCGTGTCGTTCTGAAAAGAATTCACGTCGGTGGCAAAGGTGACGAACAAATTGCTGGGGACCCGCTGCTGAATGGCGACGCAAGCGCCGGGCGTCTGCTGATTGCACCCCAGCAGAGGATCCACCGACAATTGCGAGATGCCGGCGATTTTCTGCAGGCGGCTGGTCACCAGGCCGCTCACTCCAGAGGCAATCGCGGACTCGGCCTCGAAGTTGGTAGAAGTTTGATTGGCCGTCGACGCCGTCTCGGTTTTGCCCAGCGCCAAGAGATTGATAATGTCGGCGGGCGCCAGAGCCGGATCGGAGGAGCAGTTCGTTTGCAGGCGGTCTGCCGGGCCCTCGAAGCGCAGATGGAGGTTGTACTGCTGAATGTGACCTGTCCCCGAACCGCCAAAACCAGTTCGCCGTTCTGCAAGCTCATCCGGGAGGGACTGAGGTTGACAGCGCCGCGCAGAGAACGCCAGGCGCTTCCCTTCACCCGCAGATTCTGGGCGGCCAGATGTCCTTGGAGTTGAGGCGCCGCCGTGGAGCCGCTTACGCTTCCGGTGAACTGTGCCGTGCCGTAGAGCCCGAGCGGTTGGACCGGCGCTACGCCGGCGCGAAGGTCGGCATCTACCGTCGCCACCAGGTCGTCCAAAAGGGGCCCCCAGCGCGCGCCGTTTTTGCGCGTGCTAGGGCGGGAGCTCTCAAGTTTCCGGCACGATGGGCTCGCCTGCGACGGCCCCCAACTCCCTCCCGAATTCAGGAGAACTGCAATATTGTGAGATGAAGTTGGGAACCTGGGCGTTTACCGGGATAAGATACGGGAGCTGGAATTTCTGGCCGCTACGAGGAAAAGGGATTGCCACCGCAACTCGTGCAGACGAAGCGGAGGCCGTGGGGCGGAGCTACAGGATTCAGTCGCCACCCGCCGCCGCCACCGGCTGCAATGGCACCCCGGCCGGGCGCGAATCGGTATGATGGCTCATCGCGGAAAAAATCGCGGTGGCCGCCAGATAGGATACGGCTACGCCAAGGACTAAAACCACAAAAATCGTTATGAGAAGTATGAATGCCACAATTAAACCGCTCAAGTTCGTCCTGCCTGATCTTGGGATGCTTTCGACTTTGCTTTGGCTGCAGCAATTCTAACTCCCGAGCTGCTGCATCACTACCTTTCTACTCCAGCCACGGTCCTGCGGGCGAGTGGAAAACCACCTAAGTTCTCCGCGAAACTCCAGGACTTCCTTTGCACTTTACTCCTCATTGACGCGCCCGGTAATTGACTCATAGGATACCTAAGTAAGCTTTTGTGCCCCCATCGTCGGCCTATTCTGTAGCCGCGTCCACGGTACGAAAGGGTGCAGTCTGCGGTTATGCCCATTACCCGGATCTCGGTGCGCGGCGCGCGCCAGCACAATCTGAAGAACGTCGACGTCGAGATTCCCCGCAACGCGCTCACCGTAGTCACCGGCCTCAGCGGATCGGGCAAGTCCTCCCTGGCTTTCGACACGATCTACGCCGAAGGCCAACGCCGCTATGTGGAAACCCTGTCTGCCTATGCCCGCCAGTTCTTGGACCAGATGGAACGGCCCGAGGTGGATTCCATCGAAGGACTGTCGCCCTCCATCTCGATCGAACAGAAGACCACCAGCCGGAGTCCGCGTTCCACGGTCGGCACTATCACCGAAGTCTACGATTACTTGCGTCTGCTGTATTGTTCGGTGGGCACGCCGCACTGTCCCAGTTGCGACCGGGCCATCTCGCGCCAGTCGGCGGAGCAGATCGTGCAGCGCGTCATGGAACTGCGGTCCGATGAACGGGTGATGGTGCTGGCGCCGCTCGTCCGCGGGCGCAAAGGCGAATTCAAGAAGGATTTGGAAAAACTGGCGCAGCAAGGCTTCACCCGAGCGCGGGTGGATGGCGAACTGCGCAGTCTGGACGAGGAACTTCGCCTCGACAAACGCAAGAACCACACCGTAGAAGTAGTGATCGACCGCCTGCTGGTCAAGCCGGGGATTGAGAAACGGCTGGAGCAATCGGTCAACTTGGCCATGAAGCTGGCCAATGGGCTGGCCCTTATCGCCATTGTGGGGGGGGAGGAGCGCCTGTACTCCTCCAAGCTGGCCTGCCCCGAATGCGGCATCGACATGCCGGTGCTGGAGCCGCGATCGTTCTCTTTCAATAGCGTGTACGGGGCTTGCCCGGAGTGCAATGGTCTGGGGAGCAAGTACGACTTCGATCCCGCCAAAGTGATCGTCGACTGGTCGAAACCGCTGTTCGATGGCGGACTGGGGCCCGGTTCCGGCTCCTCGTACTTGCGGCATATGTGCAAGCTGGCTGCCGACTATTACGGCTTCGACCTGGATCGGCCCTTCGAACAGTTGCCGGGCAAATGGCAGGACCTGCTGCTCTATGGCCCCCCGCCCGGAGAGGTGCCTAAGACCGGCTTTCGCGGCGTTCTGGCTTTCCACAAACAAAGCCTGGAAGAGGCCACTTCCGACACGTATCGCGAGTGGATGCTGCATTACATGTCCGCCACCCAGTGCCCGCAGTGCCGCGGGCAGCGGCTTCGCCCCGAAAGCCTGGCGGTGAAAGTCAATGGCCGCAGCATTGCCGAGTTTACGGCGCTGCCGGTGTCGCACGCTTTGCAGGCCATGGCGGAAGTCCCCTTAAGCGAGCGCGAAGAACGGATTGCCGGACGTATCGTCAAGGAGATCTCCGAGCGCCTGGGTTTTCTCAACAACGTGGGCTTGGGTTACCTCTCTCTGGACCGGTCCGCGGCTACCTTGAGCGGGGGCGAAGGCCAGCGCATCCGGCTGGCCACGCAGATCGGCTCCAAGCTGCGCGGCGTGCTTTACGTGCTCGATGAACCTTCCATTGGCCTGCACCAGCGGGATAATGGCCGCCTGTTGCGAGCTCTGGAGTCTCTCCGCGATCTCGGCAACACCGTGCTGGTGGTGGAACACGACGAAGAAACCATTCGCCGCGCCGACTACGTGGTCGACTTGGGTCCGGGCGCCGGCCGCCATGGCGGCTATCTGGTGGCGGCGGGAACCCCCGGCGACATCGCCCGGGCGCCAGGTTCGTTGACCGGCAAGTACCTGGCTGGCGCTCTGCAGATCAGCGCGCGCTTCGAACCGCGCAAGACCAACGGGCAAGCCATTTCCATCTTGGGAGCCCGCGAAAACAATCTGAAAAATCTTGATGTTGCCTTTCCTTTGGGCGTTATTACCGTAGTTACCGGGGTGTCCGGCTCGGGAAAGTCCACCTTGGTGAACGACATTCTGTACCGTGCCCTGGCCCAGAAGTTATATCGTTCCCGCGAGAAGCCCGGAGAACACCGCGCCATTCTAGGTGCGGAGAATGTCGACAAGGTCATCGAGATCGACCAATCGCCCATTGGGCGCACGCCGCGTTCCAACCCGGCCACTTACACCGGCGCGTTTGCCGTAGTGCGGGACTTGTATGCCATGCTGCCCCAAGCCCGCGAGCGCGGCTACAAGGCCGGCCGCTTTTCGTTCAATGTCGCCGGCGGGCGTTGCGAGGCCTGCCAAGGGGAAGGCCAGCGCCGTATCGAGATGAATTTCCTGCCCGATGTTTATGTGGTCTGCGAGGTGTGCGGCGGCCAACGCTATAACCAGGAAACCTTGGCGGTGAAGTACAAAGACTGCTCCATCGCCGATTTGCTGG
>Ga0326727_10021246_pt1 | contig 12743 bp, 8 predicted proteins | sample MB2enrmetagenome_FD_207643 | JGI IMG/M metagenome (GOLD analysis project Ga0326727, IMG submission 207643) | Lab enriched peat soil microbial communities from McLean, Ithaca, NY, United States - MB29MY | ecosystem: Environmental > Terrestrial > Soil > Wetlands > Peat | place: USA: New York...
CGCCGGAGGAGAAGGGCGGCACACCGAAGGTGAGCCGTCCGAAGAAGGGGACGCCGCAGGGCGGAGTGATTTCTCCGCTGCTGGCGAACCTGTACTTGCACTGGTTCGACAAGGTGTTCCACGGCTCGCGAGGGCCGGCCCGCTGGGCGAAGGCGAAGTTGGTGCGTTACGCCGACGATTTTGTCGTGCTAGCGCGCTATCTGACTCCCAACCTGCGCGGGTATATCGAGGAGAAGCTGGAAACCTGGATGGGGTTGGAGATCAACCGCGAGAAGACGCGCGTGGTCAACCTGAGTGAGAAGCAAGCGCACCTGGACTTTCTGGGGTACACGTTCCGGTATGACCGCGACTGGAAAGGTCGTGGGCATCACTATCTGAACATTGTGCCGTCGAAGAAAGCCCTGCAACGGGAGCGGGATCGATTACGGGCCATGACCGGCTATTCCCAAAGTCATAAACCCCTGCCGCGCCTGATTGCGGAGCTGAATCGACACCTGAAAGGCTGGGGGAACTACTTTTCGTTCGGACGCCCGCGGGCGGCTTACGGGAAGATCAACACTTTCGTGCTGCAACGTCTCTATCGCCACGTGGGACGGAGAAGCCAGCGCCCTTACCGCCCTCCGGAGGGAAGAACTCACACTGAGCAGTTCCTTCGTTTGGGACTGCAATTGTTGGTTCGACCCCGGACGTGACCACCTGCGTCTGCCTGCGGTCGGAAACTTTCCGAAGAGCCGGAGGAGGGAAACCTTCACGTCCGGTTCGACGAGGGGAGAGTGGGTCGCCTGTTTGCGGGGTCGCCCTCTCTCCTACTCTACCGGCTCTTCTATAATGGGCGCGATGTCGCGCCTTCGCCGCCTAGTGGTTTCCGACCGTTGGTCTGAATCACCTGCCGCGGGCCAGCATGCTGCGGGAACGCATCCACGCCGGCAAGGACAGCCGTGACACAGCCACTCCCGGCTGTGCAGGAAGAAAGACACAGGCAGGAGTGCCCGTGTCACAAAAGCGAGTACAGTCTCCCTCGGGGGGACTGCGAGGAAAACCTGGGGAACGTGGTACCTGCCCATCCCCGGAGCAAACCTATGGCGTTTGCAAAACGTACATTTTGGGTGGGGTTTACTTTATTTTTCATGGCAGTACTTTTCTTAGGAATCTTCCCTCCCAGTACTCCGCGTGTCTTCTTGAATCATCGCCGAGCCGTAGAGGGCATTCGGGAACTGAATCGAGCCGAATACAACTATGCGGCACGGCATCCAGAGGAAGGGTTTGCGTGCAATCTCAGTGATCTCGCAGAACAACGCTCAGAACCTCAGTCCAGTGTCAGTCTTGTGGACCGAGTCTTGGCGTCTGGAACAAAATCTTCGTACCACTTCGAAATCCGATGTTCTCAGGGTGGCAGTCAAGGGGCGACAGACTACACAATCACGGCCAGGCCGGTAGAACTAGGAACGACTGGCAAGTATGCGTTCTGCACAAACCAAACCGGAGAGATCTGGTACAGTGAAAACGTATTGACGACAGATTGCCTCACTACGCACAAACCCATCGAGCGGAAGTACAAGTGATCGGAGAAGAGGGTCGCGGTAGGGGGGGAATGGGCACCATATTTCCGGTTTTTTCTCAGGCATATAGACCCTCCGGCCATCATTCCGCATGACCTTCCACGTTGCCAGCCGTACTACTCCCACTCCCAGGTTGAAAATGTAAGGCTGGAGGACCGTGTTGCGGATTCGCGGCATTACGAGAACCAAACGTGGGGGATGTAGCGCCGCCCCACAGCCACAAGCCTGTTCCCTCCAACCGCTTCTCGGAGTAAACTCGTTCCTGGCGCCGAAGCGTGGCGCCCAACCACCAAAGATTCGGGGATCTTATAATGATGCCGCACCACCTTACCAAACGCCTTGCAATCGCCATCGGCCTGCTGATGGCGATGCTCCTGCTGGTCAGTGTAAGTTACGGCAAACACAAAAAGGTCGAGGAGCCGCCTTTTGAGTACCTGGCCGGGACGGAAAATGTCGAGAAAGGATGCGCGGGGAAACTGGAAGTGCTCAAGGATGGGTTTAGCTTTAGATGCTCGTCAGGAACCTTCAGCCTGCCCTTTGCCGGGATCACCTTTATGCAATTCCGGCCGGACGTGAGCGCGCAAGTCCTGGCGTTGAAAATTCCGTGGAAGATCAAACCGCAACTGGCGCGGGTGAGAGAAAACAAATACTTCACGATCGTCTGCAATGATCAGGGGAAGTTGCGCGCCGTTGTCCTGCGCGTCAGCGAAGATGATATGCGTCCCTACTTTGCGGAAATCGAACTGCAATCCGGCAAGAGCGTTCAGGAATACCGCAGCTACGACGAATTCGAATAAGGCGTCCGGCGCGCGGGCGAATCACGCGCCTCACTTCACAACCACGCCGCGTGGCACGTCAGCACCCTGGTAGAACCACCCGGCGCGAGCTCGAACCTTGGCTCCCGGGCGCCGCACTTGCACCTCGATCTTGTGGAATCCCGGCTGAATCGGCTTGGGGGGAGCATAGGCCAGTTCGTACTGGCTGTGGATCTCCGTGGCGATTTGATTCAGCGCCTGCTGCACCGTATCTTTTCCCCACTTCTGATACGATTGTCCCCCTGAATAACGCGCGAAGTAGATCATGGAATCCTTGAAGAGCGGCTTTTTCGCTTCTTCACCCAGGCCCAGCAGAATCCCGAAAAGATTAATGTCTGACGTGTCCCAAATGTTTTCCTGATTGGTCGGCGTGGGGGCCATGTTCGGACCCATGGGCCGCGCTACACTCTCCGCCACCAAATCCGGAGCGGGATCTTTCGGCTGTCTCTTCCACAAACCCTTCAGGGGGCTAAAGCCCAGATGATAGATGGTGATATTGGAATTCATCGCGCCTTTGACGATTTCGCCTCGGCTCATCTTGCTTCCAATGTTGAACCCGTCGGAAAAGGCAATGATCACCTTCCGATCCCCGAGCGGCCGGTTGTTGAGCATGGAGAGAGCACGTATGATCGCATCGTCCAAATGCATCCCGCCGCCCCGCCCGTGGAGCCCGCGCAGCACGTTGTCCAACTTGTCGCCATTTTGGGTGAAGGGTAGGGCCAGGTCCACGCGGTCACTGTACGTGAGCACGGCCACTTCCCCTTGCGGCCCCATGACCATCTCGGAAAACATCGAACCCAAGGGTTTGACAGAATCCAGAAAGGGTTCGGTCGCGTCATTGGTCTCAACAATGATCACCAAAGACAGACGGCGCAATTCAGAGTCAAACTGCTTGATGTCCATTTGGACACCATTGTCGGTGATTTTGAATTCATTCTGTTCGAGGTCGTACACGAACTGCCCGCCTGAGTCGAAGACCGTTGCCGGGGTCGTCACCAACATGGGGTTGCTGGTGATGACAAAGTCCCCAGGTCCCGGCATCTGATCGGTGGAATCCTTCTTCGGGGCGGCTTGCGCAGGGCCATTCACCGTAACGTTTTGCGGAGCCTGGGCGGCTACCAACGGCACCGCGAGCGCCAAAAGCAAGGCTATAGTCCCTGCCCGGCGAAAGAAACAGCGCAGCCATTTCCAATTCATGAATAACCTCCCAGACTTCCCTACTTGTTGGATGACCGACGGCCAACTCCGGTTGCAGACCGAAATCCCTGGTTTTCCCCGAAGGATGACCACCCGGACGCCTTACCGTCCATCCCCACCGCGTTGCCGCACCGCCTCGTAGAGCACTACCCCCGCCGCCACGGACACGTTCAGAGAACTCACCGGGCCCCGCAGGGGAATGTGCGCCCGTTCATCAGACGCCTCGCGCACCAGCCGATGCAGGCCGCGCCCTTCGCCGCCCAGCACCAGCACGCACCCTTGGGAATAATCGAGCTCGGTGTAAGCCTTGGGGGCCTCCGCTTCAAATCCATACACCCAAAGGTTGTGGCTTTTCAAGTCCACCAGGGTTCGGACCAGATTTGGAACGCGCGCCACCTTGGCGTGCTCCATGGCGCCCGCCGCCGCCCGCGCCACCGCCGGCGAAAGTCCCGCCGCGCGGCGCTCCGGAATGATGACCCCCTGCGCGCCCGCCGCCACCACCGTGCGAATAATCGCCCCCAGATTGGCCGGGTCTTCCACCCCATCCAGCGCCACCAGCAGGGGCCGCTCGGCCTGGGCGACGAGGTCAGAAATATCATCATAGGCCTTCGGCGTGCACACTGCCACTACGTTTTGGTGCTGGGGAGTGCCGGCCGCGCGCTCCACCGCCGGACGGGGAGAAAAGCGCAGGGAGATTCCCGCGGCGCGGCAGGCGTCCACAATCTCCTGCAAGCGAGGATTGTGGTAGCCCTGCGTGATCATCACAAAATCCACCGCCCGGGTGCGCACCGCCTCGCGCACCGAGTGGATGCCGTAAACCACCTCCTGCCGTTCAGCGGCTTCTCGATGGGTCAATGAAATACCTCGAAAATAGGGAATAGTGAATGGCGAATAGTAAATGGTAAGTTTTCATGCCCAATTTACTATTCACTATTCACTATTTACTATTTACCATTCATGTTTCGCAGCTTCGGCGAATTCGTTCAGCCGCTCGCCCACGCTTTTCACGTGATGCGCCAACGGCAATTTCGCGCCTTCTTCGTAAATGGGAATCAGCTTTTCCAGCTCCGGCCCGGAGCCTGCGCCGGTCACCGCCATCCGAATAGGATGATACAGATCCTTCCCCTTCTTGCCTGTCTCTTTCTGCACAGCCTTGGTAATTTCGCGAAAACGCTCGTAGGTCAGTGCGCTCTCTGCCACGACCTTCGGGATGAACGCTTTCAGCACTTCGAGGGCGGCGGGGCTGGCAAGCAGTTCCTGAAATTCCGGCGTAGCCAGGGCCTTCGGCGCATCAAACTCGAAGATGATCCGCGTTGCTTCGGGAAGCTCCGAAAGCAGGCTGATGTTCTTCAGCACGGCGTCAAGCACGCGCTCGATCCACGTCAGAACCTCAGGGCCGGGTTGTGGGCCTATCTTGCCGGCAGCCTGCAAGTACGGCGCAGCCAGCTCTGCCAGGCGCCGCGATGGACACTCTTTCATGTAGTGCCGGTTCAGCCAGTTGAGCTTGTCATTATCGAACACCGCCGGGCTCTTGGTGATGTGGTCGAGGGAGAATTGCTTGACCAACTCTTCCGGGCTCAGGATTTCCGTTTTTCCATCCGCGGGCGACCACCCCAGCAAGGCCAGATAATTGCGCAGCGCCTCGGGAAGAACTCCCATCTCACGGAAACTTTCCATGGAAGTTGCTCCATGCCGCTTGGAAAGGCGCGTGCGGTCCGCTCCCAGGATGGTGGAGAGATGCGCGAACTCCGGGGGCTCCCACCCGAGCGCGCGATAGACAGCAAGCTGGCGCGGCGTGTTCGAAATGTGATCGTCGCCGCGGATCACGTGGGTGATTTCCATCAAGTGATCGTCGATGACCACGGCGTAGTTGTAGGCGGGCAGGCCTTCCGAGCGCACCATGATGGGGTCGCCGATGACCTCGCTGGAAATGGTGGTGGGCCCGTGCACGCGATCATCCCAAAAGAAACTGCTCTCCACAATCTTCAGCCGCACCGCCGCCGGCTCACCCGCCGCCTTGCGCCGCGCGACCTCCTCCGCGGTGAGTTTCCGGCAGCGCCCGGAATAGCGCGGCTGGCGGCCGGCCTTCAGCTCCTCCTGACGTTCCGCTTCCAGTTGCTCCGCCGAGCAGAAGCAATAGTAGGCGTCGCCCTGCCCGATCAACTTCTGCGCGTATTCGGCATAAATCGCGCGGCGCTCCGACTGGCGATACGGTCCAAAGGGGCCGCCGGTGTCCGGGCCTTCGTCCCAATCGAGCCCGAACCAGCGCAGGTCGTCGATTAATTGTCGTTCGTATTCCGGCTTCGACCGCTCCGCGTCGGTGTCCTCAATGCGCAACACGTAGACGCCGCCATGATGGCGCGCGAACAGCCAGTTGAAAAGTGCCGTCCGGGCATTTCCCACGTGCACGTAGCCAGTGGGGCTGGGAGCGAAACGAACTCGAACTTTGGGCATGAAATTCCGGCCTTTCGCGAATCTTCAATGATAACACGCTCCGCGTGGTAGACGGGATACGGGACACGGGAAAGGACTGCCGGCGCTACGCTCGCTTCAGAAGTTGCTTCCGATTATGCGACAATACAGGTGTTGAGCAACTTCGCTAAATTTTAACGACAAGCGACGGCGGTCTTTAGAGGAATGAACGCCGGCAAAATCCGTTCCGGAGAACATCAAGCATCTTGGCCCCCATCATCAATGCTCAGGGACTTTCGAAGCAATACGGCGTCACCCCGCTTTTCCAAAACGTCTCCTTCACCGTATCGGAAGGCGACCGGATTGGCCTGATTGGGCCGAACGGTTCCGGCAAGTCAACGCTGCTGGAGATTCTCTGTGGCCTCGTAAAACCCGACAGCGGTGAAGTGGCGACGCGCAAACGCGGCAGGCTCAGCTATGTCGCGCAGGTTTCCGACTTTGCCCCGGGGGAGACAGTGCGGTCAGTCATTGAAAAGGCGCTGGAACGAGCGGCCGTTCCCCCCGCGGAGCGCGAGGCACGGACATCCGAGGCACTGGGCCGCGCCGGATTTACCGACTTTGAAGCACCCGCGGAGACCTTGTCGGGTGGGTGGCGCAAGCGCCTGAGGATCACCGAGGGATTGGTGCAGCGGGCGGACATTCTGCTTCTCGACGAGCCCACCAACCATTTGGATTTTGCCGGGATTGAGTGGCTGGAAACTCTGCTTCAGAGCGCGCCGTTCGCGTGCGTGGTGGTAAGCCACGATCGATACTTCCTCGAGAACGTGGCGAGCGAGGTGGTGGAACTCGATCGCGTCTATCCGGATGGCGTGTTTCGCGTCCAAGGGAGCTACAGCCGGTTTCTGGAAAAGAAAGAAGCGTACCTCGCGGCTGAGGGGAAGCGGCAGGAGGCGCTCACTAATCGCGTGCATACGGAACTGGAGTGGCTGCGCCGGGGTCCGCGCGCCCGCCGCACCAAGGCCAAGGCGCGAATCGATAAAGCCCATGAGCTGATTGGCGAGTTGGCGGACATGAACTCCCGCCGCCGCACCGCCACCGCCCAAATTGATTTCTCCGCCACTGACCGGCAGACCAAGCAACTCATCGCGCTGGACGACGTCACCTACACCATCGGGAATCGCACTCTGTTCGAGGGCGTGGATTTCACCATCAAGGCAGGAATGCGCGTGGGGTTGGTGGGGCAGAACGGGAGCGGCAAAACCACGCTGCTGCGTCTGCTGCGCGGCGACATGCCGGCCACCCGCGGCGAGATTCGCCGGGCCGATGCCTTGCGCATTGTCTACTTTGACCAGAATCGCGAGCTTGCCCCTGACCTCACATTGCGCCGCGCCCTGGCCCCCGACAGCGATTCGGTGATTTATCAGGACCGCGTGATTCACGTCGCCTCCTGGTCTGCGAGGTTTCTTTTTAGCCCCGACGACCTCAGCCAGCCGGTCGGCCGGCTTTCCGGAGGCGAACGGGCGCGCGTGCTCATCGCGCAACTCATGCTGCAGCCGGCCGACGTGTTGCTGCTGGATGAACCCACCAACGATTTGGATATCCCCACCCTGGAAATCCTGGAGGAGAGCCTGCTGGAATATCGCGGCGCGCTGGTGCTGGTGACGCACGATCGCTTCATGCTGGACCGCGTCTCCACCGTCGTTCTCGGCCTGGATGGTCTGGGCGGAGCGGAACGCTTCGGAGACTATTCGCAATGGGACGTTTGGCAGCGCGCACAACTGGCCAAGGCCGCCCGCAGCATCCCGGCAGAAGCCCCGCGCGCACCTGCCCAACCAGACGGCGCTCCGCCCGCGGCGGGAAGAAAGAAACTCTCATACCTGGAGGCGCGCGAGTTTGCCACCCTGGAGCAGAGAATCGCCAAGGCGGAACAGGAGCTTGCCGTCTTGCGGGCAGCGCTCGAAGATCCCGCCATCGTGAGCGACGCCCCGCGGCTTCACATCACTTATGTGCAGATGGAAGAGCGCCAGAAGGAAGTGGATAAGCTTTACGAGCGCTGGGCCGAACTCGATCAAAAGCAGGGCTGAGCGGTTAACAACCTTCAGAAAAATCCTGAGCATGTCGCGCCGCATGGTGCTAGGAAAATATCGTTTCATGTTGGAATTGAATCGGCCGCCATGCCCTGCGACGGTTGACGGCCGGGCGATTTTGCAGGCAGAATCCTGTATGCGCAAACTACTTTCCGTTCCTATTTTGGGGCTCCTGGTTTTTTGGTTGTCTGCCGCGTTGTCTTTTGGGGCGCCACGCGGACCTCTGCAAGTTGGCGCGGCGCGCGTCGACATCACACCGGCTCCCGACGCTGCACTCCCCATGGGTGGCTATGGGGCCCGCACCCAGGGATTCCAACGGATTCACGATCACATCTACGTGCGCGCCATCGTGCTCAGCGACGGCACTCACCAGGCAGTCCTCCTGGCGTGGGAGCTCGTCTTTATGCCGGACCACGTTTGGGAGGAGCTTTCGCAACGGATTAGCAAAGAGTTGGGCATCCCGCCGGAGAATCTTATTCTGGCCGCGGTGCACGATCACAGTGCGCCCACGCTGGCGGGGATTTCGGCGAGCAGACCTCCCGCCGGCGCCAACCCTGCCGCACCTGCTCCTTCACCTGCCACCATTGCATACACCACCAAAGTGGAGAATGACGCGTTTGAGGCCGTCCGCCAGGCCCAGGCGAATCTGCGGCCCGCGCAGGTCGGCTTCGGAACCGGCAAGGCGTACGTGAACATCAATCGCCGGGAACTTTTTCCCCAGGTGGGGTGGTGGTTGGGTTACAACCCGGAAGGACCCTCCGAAAAAACCGTGGCGGTTCTCAAATTTTCCGACCTTGCCGGCAAGCCCATCGCCCTATTCATCAACTATCCGGTGCATGCGGTGGTGATGGGGCCCGCCAATCTTGCCGTAACGGGTGACTTGGCCGGGGCTACGTCACGCTTCGTCGAGCAGTATTACCAGGGCAAGATCGCCACGCGCGGCGATGCGGGATGGGACTTGGGGCTTCGCCCGCAGGAGAAGGTGGATGGGGATGGAGTGGTGGCCGTCTGGACCAGCGGCTCGGCGGGCGATCAAAACCCTGTATCCATGGCCTCCGGAGAAGACTTTACCATGGTGGATGCGCTGGGGAAGATTTTGGGAGAAGAGTCCGTGCGCGTGGCCAACAATATTACGGTGATGTCTCCGCAGGCGGAGATTAGGAGCGCCCAGCGTGTCATCACCTGTCCGGGACGCCGGGTGGCGCCGGGACCCCGGCCGCGCGCCGAGTACACCTTCACGGACGACGATCCGGTGAACATCCGCCTCAGCCTCGTGATGCTGAACCAGATTGCGCTGACGGGAGTATCCGGAGAAGTCCTGACCCCCATCTATCAACGTTTGAAGAAGGAATCGCCCTATACTGACACCATCATGGTGACCCACGCCAATGGGTCCAGCGGGTACATTCCGCACGACGCGGGGTTCGATCAGATCAGCTATGAAGTTACCACCTCGCACCTCAAGCCGGGGTGTGCGGAACCCGGAATTGCGAACGGGCTTTTGGAGATGATGGGATCGCAGTAGCCGCCTCGGTACGCGGCTTGAGAAGAGCCCACGGTCACGAGAGCAGTGACCGTGGCTACGGCACTCGCCTGGAACCGAGCGCCTGACACCTGACACCTGGCACCTGCTCTTGCTACTTCTTCGCCACTTGGAAAGCCGGCAGCCAACGGGAGATATGGTTGAGGCTGGGGTAGTGCGTGCGGTCAACCTGCAGAGGCGTCACGGAAATCTCGCGGGCGAGGATGGCGCCGTAGTCGGAATCCGGCTCGACGTCCGTGAGCTCCACCGTTTCGTCGAGCCAAAAATGCGGGCGCCCGCGCGGGTCCTTTTGTTCCAGAACGAGGTTTTGCGAAATCTTCTGGCTCTGGCGGGTGATGCGCACGCCACGCACTTCACCGCGCGGCACATTCACGTTCAAGCACACTTCCCGCTCCAGGCCTTCCTCCAAAATCTTGGTGGCCAGCTGCACCGCGAAGGCAGCGGCGGCGGAAAAATCCAGGTCCTTCCGCGACGCCAGCGATATGGCAAATGACGGCACACCGTGCACCGCCGCCTCCATCGCCCCACCCACGGTTCCGGAATAAACCACGTTCTCACCCATGTTCCCGCCGGGATTGATTCCGCTCACCACCAGGTCAGGCCGCTGCGGCAGGATTTGATAGAGCGCCAGGATCACCGAATCGGCCGGCGTGCCGCCAATGGCATAATGGTGGTCGTTAATCCGATGGATGCGCAGGGGCGTGTGCAGGCTGATGGATTGACTGGTGGCGCTCATCTCCCGGTCCGGGGCGATGACGGTTACCTCACCTACCGCGGCCAGGCTCTGCTCCAGCGCTTTGATGCCGGGGGCGTTGATCCCGTCGTCGTTCGTGATCAGAATGCGTTTCAAGGACATTCGAAAATCCAAAAGAAGTCAGAAGACAGGAGTCAGAATGGAGCTTTCCGCATCCCGACTCCCCAATCCTGAATCCTAAATCCTGCCTTTTAGATTTTAAGCATGTGCGCCGAAATTCGTCCAGATGATTCCGAGCCCATCGGCTCTTTGGGGATCGCGGAGGCGCTGAAACGCAGCGCAAAAAGGGTGGGTGTAAGGCGTCCGTCAACCCTGGCACCTGACACCTGATACCTGACACCTCCCTTTTGGTGGTACCATTCCGTGCGAACGGGACGCAGGTCATCCGTCAGGAGGTACTTCTCATGCGAAGAATCGGCATGCTCATCACTGTTGCGCTCATCGGGATCGTGGCATTAATTCCCCGGGACCGCTCGGCGCCGATGCCCGCAGCGGGCCCGCTGCCGGACAAGACTCTCAGCTTCCGCATCGTCTTTGGCGAACGGCAGGAGGGGCTTAAGGACTACTCCGGTTCCTTGACGCTGAGTCAGGGCAAGGTGGTGAACATCATGCCCTGGCGCTTTTTCCGAGACGACGCGGTGAGCCCCGAGGGGACCTGGAAGCTGCACCTCAAACGCATTGCCTTTGATAACCAGCCCGATGACCCTCACCTGATTAACACCTCGGAGGGCGTCCTCAACTATGTTCCCGCCGGATTGACGGTGACGGTGGAAGCTCCGCCCACGGCGATGGCTAATGTTCACACCGCGCAGGGGGACTTCCGGTTCGCTTTGCAGGAACTCGCTGATGGCCGCGCACCTTCCTTCCGCGGCGGCGATGTGGTGGTGCAACGCACGCCCACCGCACAACAGATTTCCCCCGTGCCGCAGGGCGCGAATCCTGAGGAGCACGACTATCCCTCCGTATGCGTCACGCGCCGGGGCGTGGTGTGGATCGCCTGGCAGGCTTACCAAAACCTCGGCGATCAGGTTTACGCGCGCTACTCAACGCCCGCCGGCTGGTCAGAGCCGGTGCGCCTGACGGAAGAGAAGGGAGACGTCTTCCACACCGCCGTGGCGGAGGATTCGGAGGGGCGAATCTGGGTGGTGTGGTCAGAAAGGGCGGGCGAAGACTGGGACCTCTACGCGCGCACGTATGACGGCCAAAAGTGGACAAAGCGGCAAAAGCTGACCTCGGGCGATCACCCGGATATTTTTCACCGGCTCGTTGCGGACCCCACCGGCGCGCTCCACTTGATTTGGATCGGTTACGAGGATGGCCAGTCGCATGTGCTGCTGAGCACCTTGCACGGAAATGAGTGGTCGAAGCCCGTGGAAATCAGCGGAGCGAACGCGTGGATGCCGGATGCCGCAGGAGACTCCGCCGGCAACCTTTATATTGCCTGGGACAGTTATCGCACCGGCAACTACGACATCTTCCTGCGCAAGGTCAACGCCGACGGCTCCATGGAGCCCGTTCAGCAGGTCACGCAATCGGGCAAATTCCACGCGCACGCTTCCCTGGCCGTCGATCGTGCCGGGCGCGCATGGCTGGCCTGGGATGAGTCCGGCGACAACTGGGGCAAGGACTGGAACCGCGACGACCAATCCCGCGGCACCACGTTGTACGCCAGCCGCCATCCGCGCGTGGCCGTGCTGGAGAATGGCGTGTGGAAGCAAACGGCGGGCGACCTGAGGGCCGCCATTCCCCTGCGCTATAACCGTTATATCGAAACGCCCCGCCTGGCCTGCGACGCCGGCGGGCGGATATGGGCCGTGTTGCAAATCCGCACCAGCACGGGTCAAACTCGCGCCGATATTTGGGCCGCCAACGGACATTGGGAAAATTTTTTGACGCGCTATGACGGCGACCATTGGACGAACTTCATGCCCATCCCGGAAACAAGCTCACGTCCCGATGGAACTTTTCAGATCACTCCGGGCGCGCAGGGAATCTGGATGGCCTGGATCAACAATAACCGGGGGTTTGGCCCGGCCGGGGGATCTCAGCCTTCCATGACGGGCGGCGCGGCCGGCACGGGTCCGCATCGCCCCGGGGTGCAGGAGATTGACGCCGCAGCTTTCTCGAGTGAGGCAACGGCGCCACCGCCGCAACTGGAAGCATTCAATGATCCCAAGATAGGATCTAAACCCGTACATCCCAACGAGCGCGAGGATGTGGCGCGCATTCGCGCTTATCGCCTCACGGCGAATGACACTTCGCTGCGCATTCTGCGCGGTGACTTCCACCGGCACACGGAAATTTCCGGCGACGGCGCGGGCGACGGCTCCGTGGAGGACTATTTCCGCTATATGCTGGACTCGGCCGCCATGGATA
>Ga0326727_10021247_pt1 | contig 12742 bp, 8 predicted proteins | sample MB2enrmetagenome_FD_207643 | JGI IMG/M metagenome (GOLD analysis project Ga0326727, IMG submission 207643) | Lab enriched peat soil microbial communities from McLean, Ithaca, NY, United States - MB29MY | ecosystem: Environmental > Terrestrial > Soil > Wetlands > Peat | place: USA: New York...
TTTAGGACTGATCCCCATCCAACGGAGCATTGACGTCCGAAGGAGAAGCGACCGGGGATCCTCTGACGTCTTATATCTGCCCTCAGGCAAGTTTCTACGTCAACTCAGCTTGGGATACGAAGGGTTGCTCGCCGACATTTATTGGACGCGAGTAGTGCAATATTTTGGTGGAAAACGACTGGCCCATTCCACAGAGTTCAACCTTTTGGAGCCTTTGCTTCAAATCACTACCGACCTGGATCCCCATTTGCTCATTGCCTACCGTTTCGGCTCGATTTTCCTTGCGGAGAAGCCACCTCGGGGAGCAGGTCAACCCCTGCAAGCACTGGCGCTTTTGCATCGTGGCATCGTAGCCAATCCAGACTACTGGCGGCTATGGGAAGATGTAGGCTTCATTTACTACTGGGATTTGAAGGATTACGCTGCTGCGGCGCGAGCGTTTCAAGCCGGGAGCGAGAGGCCGGGAGCCATGGACTGGATGCGGGCTTTGGCAGCGGAGGTGGCGGCGCAGGGCGGCCAACTCGCCACTTCCAGATTCCTCTGGTCCGAAATCGCTCGCCAGGCTGGCAACGAGCAGATACGCAAGAGCGCTGAGGACCACCTGATGGCCATCGAGGCGGAGGAAGAGATAACCAAACTGGACGAGTTGGTCGCCCTCTATAGCTCGCGGCAGGGACGACCCGCGCGCTCCTTGCAGGCGCTGGTTGTCGCAGGTTACCTGCGCGCTTTGCCGCGCGATCCTTCGGGGGTGCCTTACATCATTGATGCCGGCGGGCGGGTCCGATTGAATCCTCGAAGCTCGGTTGAATTGAGCTTGCTCGAGTAGGCTTCCAGCCTGCAAGCCAGGAGTGGCGAAGTGGAGCAACTCCGTTTCATTTTTTGGGAATTATTGAAAATCCTGGGGGTGGCGTTTACCAGCCTGCTGGCGGCCAAGGCAGTGGCAAGCCGGAAGGCGACAGGAGACAACCGCCTGGCGAGCCGGTTGGCTCGCGCCAAGCCGTGGTTGTATGCTGTTATTCTGGTGCTGGTCGGCTTCGGCGCTTGGACCCTGGGTTACGATATAGCGGCGGAGGTGTACTACTGGGCCAGTTTGAGCGACGCACAGAACTCCCGATTTTCCAACGCCTACCTCAACTCTCTTCAGGCGGTTGTGTTGCGTCCGGGGGTTCTGCGTTATTGGCAAGCTCTTGAGTCGGCAAAATTCAGTTTGGGCCAGCCTGCCTCCGTGGTTGACGATTTGCCGGCCATGCAGCGCCTCACGAGCGGAGATTTAGACGAAGTGGATTCATATCGGTTTGCGGTCTGTCTGTTTGTCTTGGGACGATACGATGAGGCGCTGGGCATCACCGAGCGAGTTATCAGTCAAAATCGTTTTTATATGCCTCCCTACATTCTTCAAGGGGACGTCCTGATGGCCCAACGGAAGTATGGCGAAGCCCAACAGGCCTTCGTGGCGGTGCTTCAGATTCTTCCCACTGACCAGGCGGCGGTCGAAGGCTTAGCACACGCCTACTTCCTGGAAGGCAACCGGCAGCAGGCTCTCAAAGTTCTCAATGAAACATCCAAGCTCCCCTTTTCAGCCAAGGCGCAAAAAAGATTCGAGGCACTGAAAGGCCTGTATGGTCAGTAACCGCCGGCTGATTATTCATCCGCGTCTGGAAGACTTGGTGGCTCTGGCATTTTTCTTGATCAACTTGACTTTGCGTGTCTTGTTGCGCGGGACGGGACATACGAGCCGTGGCCCGGCCGACGTCCTGATCATTATTCCCGCCGTGACTTTGCTCCTGGCGAAGGAATTGGTCCATTATTTCGTCTTCGGGAAGAAGGAGTCTTCTGGTTCCTCCCCTGACCTGCGATCATTCGTCCGGCCCTATTGGGAAATCGTCCGAGACTGGTTCCCGTTTCTGGTGATCCTGCTCATGTACTACTCACTTTGGGGTGACGCCACGCATCTCCTGGTCCCACAGGACCGTGACCGGGAATTGATTATCCTGGATCAGAGATTGTTTGGTTTTCAGGCAAGCTTGGCGCTCCAGCGTTTCATCACGCCGCCGCTGACAGCCTGGATGGAGTTTTCTTATTTCTTTCACGTCTTGAACATCCCCATTGTCGCCTGCTTTGTGTATCTGTGCCGCCCTCGCTCGCGCTTCCGGGAAATGATGAGCGGGCTTATGGTGGTCACTTTTCTGGGACTTCTCGGCTACCTTGTGGTTCCCGCCATCGGTCCGATGTACACCTTGCACAACCTCTATACCGTTCCGCTCAGCCAGCCGATTCCTCTCTTCAACCAGCAACTCGAATTCATGGATTTTGCTCGCATCCATCGAGACGTTTTCCCCAGCATGCACGTGGCGATTTCCTGTCTCGTGTGGCTTTATGCCTTTCGCAACTCGCGGCCTCTTTTCTGGCTGTTGTCCCCGCTTATCCTGAGCCTTTGGGTCTCCACCATTTACCTCCGCTACCATTACCTCGTCGATGTGGCGGCGGGTTTAGTCCTAGCTCCCGCGAGTTTCCTGCTCGCCAACTGGCTATTTGGGCGTTTCGGCGATATGGCGCTCCCCATCCCCATTCCGGCGGCATGGGCCGACGGATTAGCTCGAATGGGGGTCACTGGCGCGGGGAAACCCAATAAGCCGCCAGGCAGGACTGAGGAACAACCATGAGCGCGGATCGCCTCAGCAGGGAAGATGCTCAAACGGAGCAGGCCTCTGGGGCCTCAGCCTCTCCCGGCCTCGTCCGATTTGCTGCTCACCAATTGCTCGCTGTTCTTATCCTCGTTGCGGTCTTGCCCTACCTTAACTCGCTGTTAAACGGCTTTGTACAAGACGATAACCGCCAGGTCGTGTCCAACCCCTACCTGCGCAGCTTTTCCCACTTGCGGGAAATCTTTGCCACCAATGTGTGGTCTTACGTTGGCGCGCAAGGCGCGACTAATTACTACCGCCCGCTGATGACGTTTGGGTACCTCCTCTGCTACCAATTCCTTGGACCCTTGGCCTACGGATTTCATTTGGCCAACGTGGTCCTGAATGCCGGAGTGGTCTGCCTGGTTTTCCTCGTTAGCGAACGGATTTTCCGGGACCGAACGTTGGGCTTTGTGGCGGCGGTCATATTCGCGCTGCATCCGATCCATAGCGAGTCCGTTGACTGGATCGCCGCCGTAACAGACCTCCAGCTCACGTTGTTCTACTTGCTGGCCTTCTGGTTTTTCCTCCAGGTTGCGAAACCAGGCGGAAAGCGCTCTGGCGCGGCAGAACTTGGAATGGTCCTGACCTTCACATTGGCGCTGTTGGCCAAAGAACCGGCAGCAACGTTACCTTTCCTGGCTACATTTTATGAGCACTTTCTGCGCGACGATCGGGCCCAAACAAGTATGGGGCAGAAGCTTTCCCGCTACGTTACCTTGTGGCTGCTCGACATCGCCTACCTGTTGTTCAGAACCCGAATCTTTGGCGGGCTGGCGCCGGTGCTGCAGTTGCCGCAGATCAGCCGGCGCGAGGCGTTCTACTCGTCATTCGCCTTAGTCGCACGATACGTTTGGAAACTCCTCTGGCCTGTGAATCTTTGCGCCTTTTACCCTTTCCACAAATGCGTTGGGCTCTTCGACCCTCGAGTGGTCGTGGGCTTCCTTGTTCTCGGACTATCCCTGTTCGCGTTGGCTTATTCCTGGAGGAGGGAGCGCCTTGTTTCCTTCGGCCTTTTGTGGTTTTTTGTAAATATCGCGCCGGTCCTCAATGCGCGCTGGCTGGGTGCTAACGTCTTTACGGAGCGGTACCTCTACCTTCCTTCTCTGGGCTTCTGCTGGATCGCGGCATGGGGAGTGCGGCTGTTGTGGATGAGGTTGGCAGGTCGTCCCACGGCTCGCAAGTTCTACGTAGCAGGGCTGGCAATAGTGGCCATCCTTTGCCTGGTTAGGATTGTCACGCGAAACCGCATTTGGCATGATGACCCGACCTTGTACAGGAGCACGCTGGCAGCGCAGCCGGACGCCATCGCTCTTCGCATCAACTTGGGTGCGGTTTACTGGAATTCGGGCTCCCCAGATCAAGCCGAGACGGAGTGGCGCGAGGCGCTGCGCCGCGCCCCCAATCACTGGTTGATTCTGAACAACCTGGGACTAGCCGCTGCCAGGAAGAAACGCTACAACGAAGCCATCGAGGATTTTCAGCTCTCCATTCGGCTTCGCCCGAATTATGCGGACTCCCACATGAACCTGGGGCGGACCTATGCCGAAACTGGGGCCGGAGAAAAGGCGGAGGCACAGTTGAGGGCGGCCGTTGCCCTTGCTCCCCTCTACGTTCAGGCCAGGAACGAACTAGCAAAGTTTTATTTCGATACCGGGCGGTTCACGGAGGCGGAGCCGCAGTTTCGCAGCTCCGTATCGAGTGGAGGTACGACTCAGGCCTGGAATTCGTTGGGTGAGATCTACAGTCGCTGGAACCGCTGGCAGGACGCCGAGCACGCCTTCAGACAGGCGGTGGCCTTGGACCCTTTCGACAGCCGCGCACACTTCGGTCTGGGAGCTGTCCTGGAAGCGCAGGGCCGGACCAAAGAGGCGCTGAATGAGTATGAGGCAGGGCTCCAAACTGATCCCAGGAATCCTATTGCCCTTGAGTCGGTGGAACGGTTGAAAAAATCTCTACCTACTAATAAATGATCAGGAGATCGGGTGATCGGGTGATCGGGAGAACAGGCGATCGGCAGATCGTGAGATCGGGTGATCGAGAGAAGGCGGGCCCTTGTTCGTCCGACCACCCGATCTCACGATTAGCCCGCTCACCCCAGCGTGTGTTGTGCTTCGTCGTGGTGTTCTTGTTACTCGGCTGCACTGAGCTAGTTAACCCCGCCTTGTGTACCTTCCGTCCCTCTCACCCTTGGGGGAGAAGGTGGACCGCCGCCGGCGTTATCTTCAGCCGGGGCGGGCCGGGTGAGGGGGTCGCTAGTCTGCGTCCGTCCGTTTGCAGTTCACGAGCCGGCAACGCATTTGGAGATGGAAGCACGGATTCCCTGGAAGAATACGTGGGACAATTCGAGTTGAGCTATCATGAGGTCAGAACTATCCGTGCAGACTTTACGCAGACCTACGTTAGCGGAGGCCGGACACGCATCGAGTCCGGCGTGGTTTATTTCGCGCGCGGTGGCTTGATGCGGTGGGATTACGAGCGGCCTCAACCCAAGCTGTTTCTCTCCGATGGGAAGACTCTGATGCTTTACATCCCGGAGGAGAAACAACTCACGCGCTCACCCCTCAAAGCCAGCGACGATATTCGCATCCCGTTTCGCCTCTTGCTTTCGAGGCTCAATTTGCGCCGCGTCTTTTCCCGGATTGAGTTTGCGCCGGGCGCCCTCGAACACCAGCCTGCTGACCGCGTCCTGCGCGCATATCCCAAGAAGGAATACGAAGGGGATTATCACCAGGTGCTCATGGTGGTGAGTCCCCAATTTGATATCCGGCGTTTGCTCGCGATCCTTCCCGACCAGAGCAGCATGGAGTTTTCGTTTGACCACATTGGGCGGAATGTGCCGGTTAGCCGCTCTTTGTTTCGATTCATTCCCCCGCCCGGGACCGAAGTCATCGACCAGCATTGATCCCCACCGCCGCCCCGTGAACCAAACTGATTAGCGTGGATTCCTGCTGTCGCGGGAACGACACGAGGAAGGTCGGCCGAATCTCGCCCCGGCGGGATCCGCGGTCCGCAGCTTCAAACTGACGTCTGCGCCACTCGCGAGGTTGTCGCCGCACCGGGGACAATCCATGCCTTTGGCGGGGATCGCGCAGAGCGCGGATTGCCCTCTTGAAGCCGGCTGAGCCAGCCTGATCTGTCAAAACCGGTGACAATACCGTCAGGTGGGCGCAGGAGCCTGAGTCCGGAAAGGTTTTCCTACGGCTTATGGTACTTCAAAGGTGGCAGCGGCGCAGGGCGCGTCGGCATTTGTGGCACCTGCCCAGGCCGCGGCGGCACAGGGGGCCTCCCCAGTTGTGGTGCCGGCACAGCGGGCCTCGGCATGTGTGGCACCGTCACGGGTCGCGGCGGCATATGGGGCCTGTCGGGCCAATAGCACACTTCCTTGCAATGCTGATCGTGCCATTGCGGCTCCTTGAATATGGACGGCCCGCTAGCCATGATCTGGGCCTCTAACTCGCTCCAGCGCTTCTCCGCCTCCGCCAGGGTCTTGTCTACCGCATTGGTGTACGCGACTAGCTGTGAGTGATAGAACCGCAGTCTGATAATGCGGTGCCGGTAATAGTAGGCAGCCATCAGATACTTGCCGATATCCCCGCAGTCAAAACAAACGTTCAGTCCTGGCGTCTTATTCAGCTCGGTCGCGGCGTCGTCAAGCTTGCGGACGGCATCTACGTAAGCTTGAGCGACCTTATTAACCAGTAATTCCCCGGATTTCTCCCCTGCGTCGGAGATCCTGCCTCCCAGCGCATCCTTGAGCAAATAATCCCGGGCGACGACGAGCGCCTGATCGGCCGCCGACGCCAAGCCTGACCCGACAACAGGAATATACTTGAAGGTCATTTGCACTACGGCACCGAGGGCAAGACGGGTCCATTGCTCTCCGCTGGAGACCATTAAGCGCCGGTATTGGTTATTAAAGAATGAATAGATCCTGGGCATCATGTCCTTCGTGTGGGCCTGGGTTACGCTGTCGGAAATCTTATCGCACAGCTTCTTAAACTCGATCTTTGCATCGAACGCCATACCGCCTCCTTATACACTCGTTCCCGGCTCCTGTCGCGGTGCCCATCCAGCCAGGCGATTGTCAATGTTGCTCACCGAACCACAGCTCGCCGCGGAGTCTGCCGGCTCGCGTGGCGCGTTCCGCGACCGAAGCAGGGCCCCTGCAATCCCATTGGGCCGCTACCCCCGCAACAGCCGATTGCCCTGGGCGAGCCCGGCATTGTCTGGAACGTAGCGGGACAACCCAGCGAACGCAGCCTGAACTGTCCCACGCGGCCAGAATTTTAGCTCCAACATGGCCGTAAGGCAAACGCCCGATTGTCACGCCGATAGAACGTAGTTACGGATAGCTGCGGCGACGCCATCTTCGTCGTTGGGGAGAGTCAGAGTCCAGTCAGGCCGGTGCAGCTCGGGGCAGTGATTTCCCATCAGGACGGGTAGCCCCGCGTACTGAAGCATCTCCAGGTCGTTGAGGTTGTCCCCAACCGCCATCACATCTCTGGGTTGGACTCCACACTGCTCTGCCCAAATTTTCAAAGCGCGTCCTTTCGAGCAGCCCCGGTTCATGACGTCGAGGATGGAAATACTGGTGGTCAGGTACTTGGTCCAGGTGAGATGAATGCTGGAACGGATGGGGGATTCTGCCAGTAACATCTCCGCCGGTTCGATTCGTGCCGGGGGCCCTCCGATCATTACCTGGATAGGATCTGTGTCAAGCGCTGCCTCCAGGTCCGGGACGAGTCGCAGGCAATGAGCGCTGGTTTGGGCATACCAACCGAGAGGCCCTTCATCCACCGCGTTGTCCTGCATGGTGACCTGGCCATAGCCGGGCGTGTGGAAGATGGCCACGGAGTAAGGACGATATTCGCGCGCGAACTCCAGAACTTGCCGCGCCACATGCCGAGGAAGGAAATCCCGATGGAGAACCTCTCCCGAGGAGTCTGCGATCAAGGCGCCATTGGAAGTAATCAGCGTGACGAGGCAGGGGATTTGGCTAACCAGTGGGAGGGCAGAATGAAATCTGCGTCCAGTGACGATGACCACCTGGACTTGGCGCTCAACCGCCTCGAGCAGCGCCCGGCGGTTACCTTCCGATATTTCCCGACGGCTGTTAAGGAGAGTGCCGTCAAGATCAATGGCAACTAAACGAATCGGCATGCAATCAGGATTTTAGCATGTTAGACTTCAAATCCCATGTCCCTTGTTGCTCACCTCGAATGTGCCCGCTGCGGAAAACGCCACGAGCCCGGCCGGGTCTACAACCTCTGCAGTTGCGGAGCGCCTCTTCTGGTGCGCTACGACCTTCACCGCGCGGCGGAGACATTGGTACTTGACCGAATGGCCTCGCGTGAACCCACGCTGTGGCGATATCGGGAAGTTCTTCCGGTCACACTGGATTCATCAATCCTGTGTTTAGGTGAGGGATTCACGCCGCTGATACATGCCCGGCGTCTCGGCAAGAAGCTTGGACTGCCCAATTTGTACTTGAAAGATGAATCCCAGAATCCCACTGGCTCTTTCAAGGCACGTGGGCTCGCTGTGGCGACCAGCATGGCCAACGAATTGGGCATTCGAAAGCTGGCGATGCCGTCGGCGGGAAATGCCGGCGGCGCATTGGCCGCCTATGCTGCCAAAGCGGGCATGGAAGCCGCGATTTATATGCCCAAGGAAACGCCGGCAGCGAATCGGCAGGAGTGTGCCTTGCTAGGGGCGAAAGTTGTGCTCGTCTCAGGAAGCATCAAAGACTGCGGTCGAGAAATGAGGGAGCACCTGAAGGACCGCGAGTGGTTCGACGTTTCGACTCTTCGCGAACCCTACAGGCTGGAAGGGAAGAAGACCATGGCTTATGAAGTTGTGGAGCAGCTTGGCGGGCAAGTTCCCAATGCCATGATCTACCCAACCGGGGGTGGGACGGGGCTCATTGGTATGTGGAAAGCCTTTGCGGAGATGGAGCAACTTGGCTGGACCGGCGGGGCAAGGCCACGTATGTTCTCAGTGCAGGCGCAGGGCTGCGCGCCCATCGTTCGGGCTTTTGCCAAGGGTAGCGACCGGGCCGAGGAGTGGGAGAGCCCGCAGACGATCGCCTCCGGTCTGAGAGTGCCGTCGGCAATCGGCGACTTCATGATGTTGCGGGCCCTCCGCGAAAGCCGCGGGGCCGCTCTCGCCGTGTCCGATTCTGAAATGCTTGTTGCCATGCGCGAACTTGGGGAAACCGAGGGTGTGCTCACGTCGCCGGAAGGAGGAGCAACCCTCGCGGCGCTCCAGAAGCTGCTATGGGACGGGCTTCTGGCAGGTCAGGAGAGCATCGTTTTGTTCCTCACCGCCAGTGCATACAAATATCAAGAAGTGCTTGAGACAATGACGGCAAGCCACAGTAATTAAATCCTATGACCAAGACCGAGAGGCTCTATTACACCGACTGCTATTTGCGTGAATTTGAGGCACGTGTCCTTCGTTCGGAACCCGCGCCCAACGGTTTCAAAGTTTACCTCGACCGGACGGCCTTTTACCCCACCTCGGGTGGGCAGCCGACGGATTCCGGCACCATCGAGGGCATCCAAGTCCTCGAAGCTGTTGACGAAGGAGACGAAATTGCGCACATCCTCCGCCAAGCGCCGGAGGCAGAAGGGGTGCGTGGGAAGATCGATTGGGCAAGGCGGTTTGACCACATGCAGCAACACACGGGCCAGCATATCCTATCGGCGGCCTTCGAAAGGATCGGTGAGTATAAGACCGTAGCGTTCCACTTAGGGGAGGAGAGTTCATCCATTGATCTGGATTCGGATCGCCTCGGTGCCAGGCAACTGGAGGAAGCCGAGGAGGCCGCAAACCAGGTGGTCTTTGAGAATCGCGTGGTGCGGATTTCTTTTCAGCCGGCGGAGGAGGCAAGCCGATTGGAATTGCGTAAGCCGACGTCTCGCGAGGGCGAGGTTCGGCTAGTGGAGGTTGAGGGATTTGATCTATCAGCTTGCGGAGGAACTCACGTCAGCCGCACCGGAGCCGTCGGCTTGATTCTGGTGCGCAAGGTGGAGCGCATGAAGGGCTTGACCCGCGCGGAGTTCATGTGCGGGGGCCGCGCCCACCGACAGGCGCGGCGTGATTTCCGGGTATTAAGCGAAGCAGCGCGCCTGTTTTCCGCCGCCCTGGGCACGGTGCCGGAACTGATTGCAAAACAAAGCCAGGAACTGCGCGAAGGGATTCGGGGAAGGGAAAAGCTGCTCGAGCGCCTGGCCGAATATCAAGCCAGAGAATTGTGGCAGGCTGCGCCTCTAATCGACGGTCGCCGCGTCGTTCGCCAGGTCTTCCTGGCAGAAGAATCGGCGCAGGCCAATATGCTGGCGCATGCCTTGGCGAAGTTGCCCTTAGCAGTGGCCCTGCTCGCAGTAAAGGGAAAGCCGACCGCTCGCTTCTTCGCGCAGACCTCGGGCGGACCTTCAGAAATGGGCAGCATCCTCAAGCAGACAGTGACGAAGTTCGGTGGTAAGGGAGGCGGCGGACGTGACTTTGCCCAGGGCGGGGGCCTGGAAGAAAGTCGCTTGGAAGAGGCTCTGGCTTACGCCCAAGGCCTTCTTCAAGGGCGGAGAGCGGCGTGAGCACACTGAGCCTTTTCGGATTGTTCGCAGTGACAGCGATGGTGGTCTGCTACGCGCTTGAACGCCGACACCGGGCGTTTATCCTATCCTTTTCCGCTGCATGCATCTTGGGTTCGGCATATGGATTCTTGCAGGGAGCATGGCCCTTCGGCATCACTTGCTGGCAAAAGGCAAAGTGAGTCACTATCTACCATCCGGTTAATTGTACACGGTGCTGCCCGCGTGCTATATTGGGACGTTGCAGCGAGAGGCGTGGGCGCGTAGCTCAGTTGGGAGAGCGCGGCGTTCGCAACGCTGAGGTCGAGGGTTCGAATCCCTTCGCGTCCACCACCTGCCTCGCAGGGAAGGGCACAGGTCGCGACCCCCTCACCCGGCCCGCCCCGGTTGAAGAAAACGCCGGTGGCGGTCCACCCTCTCCCCCAAGGGGGAGAGGGCCATCAAATAGCCGAATATACTTAGCTATGCGATGCCCCAAATGCCGTCATGAGAATTCCGAAAGGGCGCAATTCTGCACGCGCTGCCACGCGCCTCTTCGCTTTACCTGTCCCGCTTGCCGGCACGTTCAAGACCACGGCGGGATATGCGACCAATGTGGCGTGGACTTTGCGAAATACGCAGCGATGTTAGTGTTCCAGGCAAGAGATGGAGCGCAGGAGAAGCGCCGACACTCCAGGGAGAAGGTCTCGCTTGCCAAGCAGATCTTTCTGATCCCTTTGACGGGCGGCCTTTCCCTTCTGAGGTACGTCTTCTCGCGGTTTCGCCGAGACTGAGAAGGCGCGCAATAATCTCAGAAGGTAATACTATCCTGCCAATTATTCAATCTTTCGAATTCGGGTTGAAACGTCTTACCTCTGACTCTTGCTGGCGATGTAGCGCTTGGCTTTGGCAAGCAATTCGCTGGCCTGGGGCATGCTGTCGAGAGCTTTCTGCACCAAGGGGTCGTTTTCAATGTCGAGCCGGTGGGCTTCTGTTTCGCCGAAAATGGAGTCAACCAACTGCAAGCGGATACGCATGCGGATGAAATCCGAATTGTCTTTCAGGTCTGGATCGGATATGGGGACCTTCTGCTCGGCAAGAAACTGGCGGAATTCCTGAAGAACAGCGTCTGTTACTTGAAAGTCCCTCGGAATGGTCTTGTGAATTCCAAGGTAATACAGGCCGAACTCGGAGAAAGCGCCATGCTGCAAGAGCGCTTCCTGAGTGGGAGTAAGCTTGGGATCCTCGTACTTGATATCCGGCGTGATGCCACCACCGCCATAAACCTCCCGACCGCCGTCGGTGAGGCGCACATCCGTGTGGGGCGTGGGGGTGTCCTCCGGATGATAGTAATAATCGTAAAGAGAAACGTTGTCATAGTCGCGCTGAATCAGCCTGCCGCTGGGGGTGTAGTAGCGGGCGGTGGTCAGCGCCAAGCCCGTGTGCTCGCTGAGCGGGAAGACAGTTTGAACAAGGCCCTTGCCGAAGCTGGGCTGGCCCATCACCAGGGCGCGATCGTGATCCTGTAAAGCTCCCGTAACGATCTCCGCCGCACTCGCTGTCAAGCGGTTGATGAGCACCACGATGGGATACTCTTTGCCACTGTCTCCCTTTGTCGTGTAGTAGCGTTTTTCCTGCGAGTGGCGACCGTAGTGATAGACGATCAACTGGCTCTTTTCGAGAAAATGGTCCGATACTTCGACCGCTTCCTGAAGCAGGCCGCCGGGGTTCCCACGAAGGTCGAGAACCAGTCCCTGCAGGTTCTTCTCAGCCAGATTCTTCAGCGCCTCGGAGAGTTCGTCATTCGTGTTCTCGTTGAACTTGTTGATGTGGATGTAAGCAATCCCAGGCTTAAGCATAAATACGTCATCCACGCTGCGCTGCGAAATCTCGTCGCGCGTGATGTCAAATTCGAGAGGTTGGTCGTAACCTTCGCGCGTGACGGTGATGTGTACCTGGGTCCCTTTGGGCCCCTTCAACTTCTCCGCAACCTGTTGGGTATTCATTCCTTCAGTTGACTGCCCGTTGACCTTGGCGATGACATCGCCGGGCCGCAGACCGGCCCGAAACGCAGGCGAGCCGGGGATCGGAGCCATTACGACAACGACGAGCTTGCCCAACTTCCCAGGGCGCTGCCCGATTTGCATTCCGACGCCATAGTACTTGCCCTCCTGGTCCTCGCGCAGCCGCGAAAAGGCGAGCGGATCGTAGAAATTAGAGTGAGGGTCCAGGCTTCGGAGAGCACCGGGGATGGCCCCGACATTGGTTTCGGTGGGGCCGTAGATGGCCTTGTCCGGGTCCACCACATCCGCGTAGTTTTGCTCAACCAAGTTGTAGACACGGGTAAGCTCGGTGAGACTGTTCTTTACATCCGAGTCGTCTGCCCCCGTCGTTGCTTCGACTTGCCGGCCGTACAGCCCTCCCAGCAGCGTGCAAAGCAGAACTGTGGAAAGAATGAACCACAACCACCGTGGCGCCTGTTTC
>Ga0326727_10021248_pt1 | contig 12741 bp, 11 predicted proteins | sample MB2enrmetagenome_FD_207643 | JGI IMG/M metagenome (GOLD analysis project Ga0326727, IMG submission 207643) | Lab enriched peat soil microbial communities from McLean, Ithaca, NY, United States - MB29MY | ecosystem: Environmental > Terrestrial > Soil > Wetlands > Peat | place: USA: New York...
CGACGCCTCGAAGGGCACGAAGTCCGGTCGAGTGTCGCTGTGGTATGCGGCCTCCGGGGCCATGCGCGTCACCTCTGGTTACCGCGATCGTGGCGTCGTCGCTGTGGTGCGACGAGCTGGGATTGTCTTCATTCGGCAGCGAGCAGCCGCGCTGCCTCCTAGCCTGTTATCAACCTATGGATGAGCCCGCTTCGGAGGAAGGCAAGCAGCGCTGGTACTTTCGCGACTCCGCCCGCGATCGCGATGACATCCGGGACGGCGCGCAGTTGCAGCAGGCTGATGGTGCCTCATGGCAGTCACTCATTCGAGCGGCCAGCGCCCAAATGAGGAGCATCGCTCGACGCTCCCGTCGTCGAGGGCGGGCCGGATCGTGCTGGTTCGGCGGGCTCGCCCGGCTCCCACCAGTTGATCGGGGAGCGCAGCGGGCTGGCGCGGGAGATCAGCTCGCGGAAGCCGGCGCGGGGTGGAGCGAATATGTCCACGACGAGGCACGCAGTACTCAGCGTGCGGCCTTCGTGGGGGACGTCGGGGGGGATGACATAGAGGTCGCCCTTATGAAGCAGCTGGGTGTCGTCACCAATAGTGAGCTCCATCTCGCCTTCCAGGACGAGTCCGAACTGCTCCTCAGGGTGGTTATGGCTCGGGAATCCCCGGTCTGGTCCGAAAGTTACGTAGTTGAGTAGCAGGTTCCTTCCGAAGACCGGGCGGAACGAGACGCCGGCGGCCAGCTCATAAAGTGGATGGGCGTCGCGCGGCCCCATCCAGGCACCCGCGCCGTCGTACCCCTCGGGGCTGGTCGCAGATTGGGGGCCCTTGCGAAAGTAGGGCTCGGGGTGGTCGTCGCTCACGTTGTACCGTCTGGCCAATTCGCCACCACGGCGGCCGAGCCGCCTGCCGACCCGCGAGGAATCCGTGCGATCACAAGGCCACCTCTCCGCCTGCACGACAACTGAACGGTCGGCAGCGGCCGGGGCCCAGCCCGCCGCCGCATCGACCAACCGAGGGCGAGTTCACGGCAGGATCACGATCTTAATGGCGCCGCTCTTAGGGTCGCCGAAGGTGGCGAGGGCCTGGTCATACTGGCTCAGCGACAGGCGATGGGTCACCAACTCGCGCACTCGCATCCGGCCCTGCTCCACCAGCGGCATCACGCGACGCATCTCGCCGGCCGTTGCGCGACAACCGACGAGTTCGAGCTCGTCGAGGACGAGCTTCTGCATCGCGATCTCGGTGCCCACGGTGGGGATCCCGACGGCCGCGCACCGCCCGCCGCGCCGGAGCATGCCTAATGCCCACTGGACGGTAACTGGCACGCCGGCGCACTCAAGTACCACGTCGACGCCGATGCCACCGGTCATGCCCCGAACGGCCTCGACCGGATCACTCACGATCGGATCCACCGTCTCGAAGCCAAGTTCCGCGGCCTTCGCCCGGCGACCCGCGTTGGGCTCGACGACAATCACGCGGGAGGCTCCTCGGACGAGCGCCGCGTCTCCGGACAGGAGCCCGATCGCGCCCGCACCGGTGATCGCGACGACGTCGCCGGGAGCCACCTCGCCCCGGTTCGCGACGTGCAGCGCGATCGAGGCAGGATCGATGATCGCCCCGTCCTCAAGACTGATTCGATCCGGGAGTTTGAACACGCATTTGACGCCGTGGACGACATACGTGGCATCCGCGCCCTGGTAGTTGTGGCCGTACTGCCTGTGCAGCCCGGGCCGGCCGTAGTTCTCGCAGAGGTTGTACCGGCCCTCGACGCACTTCTGGCAGACGCCGCAGGCGTCGTGGGATGTTCCAGCCACGCGGTCTCCGATCTTCCAGCCGTACCGGTCGGCACCGGGGCCGAGGGCCACGATCTCGCCGGCCCACTCGTGACCGGGGATGAAGGGGAAGCTGGGCGGCCAGAACCCGGGATAGTCGCCCCTGACGAGGTGGACGTCCGTCCCGCAAATCGAAACGGCCCGCACTCGAGCCAGAACCTCGTTGGGGCCTGGAGTCGGAGTCGGCACTTCCTGAACTTCGACCTTGTTGGGCTCAAGGACGACTAGCGCCTGCATGGTCGGGGGCACGTCGAGCATGGAAGCCTCCTCTTATATGACAGCGAGAGGATCGACCATCGACCCGGTGGCGCCCCGGATCTTGAGCGGCAGAGCGACGAACAGGAACTCGTAGACCCGATCTCTAGCGAGCGCCTCCAGGTCGAGGCTTTCCATGAGGTGGATCCCGTTGTCGATGAGCAGCAGGGTGTGGACTGGCTGGGGATTGCCCGTTGGGCCTGGATCGGGTGCGGGCTGGACCTCGTATGTCTCAGTGTCCGTGCCGGTCGCGACGACGCCCCGCTCAAGGAGCCACTGGGCCGCCGAGATGTCGGGCCCGGCAGTCTTGTTGGCGGCCATCTTCTCGGCGTCGGGCCAGAGGCTCATGTAGCCAGTTCGGATCAGGACCACGTCCCAAGGCTCCACGGTCACGCCCTCAGCCATGCACATCGCGTCCATCTCGTCGGCCCCGACAGGCGACCCCGTGGGCAGGTAGTCGAGACCACGATGGCCCGCGGCGTCCAGTAGGATCCCGCGGGTGAAGAACGGCGGCATCTTCGCTGCGTCGCCGAAGGTCGGACCGAAGTCGGTTAGGTGGTCGTCGGCGTTGCCGCCGCCGTACCAGTGCATGTCCTCGCCAACGGTCATGTGCGCTAGGGCGTCCAAGTGGGCCCCAGAGTGCGAGGTCGCCATGACGTACTCGGCCATGTAGCCGAGGCCGGCATCGTTGATGGGGCCCCATGGCTTGGCGCCGGTCACGCGGATGCCCCGCGGGGTGCGGTAGTTGAGGACCTGAAACGGCGGGTGGCCAGGGAAGAGCGGCATGCCCGGGTACCGCGTCGCGGCCAGGGAGTAGGTACGACCCTGGCGAACCAGGCGGGCCGCCTTGACGATCTGCTCCGCGGGCAGATCCCCGATCGGCCCGACCTCCTTGCCCAGGCTCATCGTTCGTCCCTCCCTTGCGCTCGTTCCCGATCGCGTTCCCGGAGCGCCCGCCAGACCCGCTCGGGCGACAGCGGCAGGTCACGGACGACCGCGCCGGTGGCCTCGCGCACGGCGGCCGCCAAGGCCGCCGACACGCACAAGAGGGCGCCTTCGCTCATGCCCTTGGCGCCGTAGGGGCCCGGTCCGTCGGCGTTCTCGACGAACTCGCTGTGCAGCTCCAGAGGCAAGTCCATGCTGGTCGGGATGCGGTAGTCGACAGCTCCCAGGTTCCGGACACGGCCTGTCTCGTCGTAGATGTAATGCTCCATGAGTGTGTGGCCCAGGCCCATGATGGCCGCGCCCTCGTCCTGCATGCGAACCTGGAGCGGGTTGATGGCCCTGCCCACGTCCGAGACGGTCACGTGACGGACGATGGCGACGTCGCCGGTGCCCTCGTCCACGCTGGCCTCAACGGCAGTGCAGTTGAATTCGAAGAAAGCCGGGGAGCCCTGGAGTGGATGCTCGGGCTCGGCGTCCTTGCGGGTCTCGCCGTTCCCGATCAGCTCGCCACCGAGAGGGCCAAGGCCGGCCCTGAGGACCTCCAACACGGTCAGCTCGCGATCCGGCAGCCGAACCACGCCCGAGTCGACGGCGATCAACTCCTCGGCGACCCCGTTGAGTACGGCAGCCATCGTGCGTAACTGGGCCTGAATGGAGCGGCAGGCTTTGAGAACGGAGTTGCCCATCAGCACCGTCGACCGGCTGGCTGAGGTCTGCGCATCGTACGGCACGATGGCCGTGTCGCCCATGACCACAGTCACCCGGTCCAGCGACGCGCCCAGTTCCTGAGCAGCGATCTGGGCGAACACGGTGCGGGCGCCCTGGCCCATGTCGGACGTGCCGGCAAGGACGATGACGCTGCCGTCTCCCAGAAGGCGGACGGTCGAATACGAGAGGCCCGTGGTGGGCCCAGACTTGATGCCGATGGCGATGCCGCGACCGTGGCCGCGCTGGCGCGGCGTGCCCCACCCGATCAGCTCGCCGGCCCGACGGACGGTTTGCTGCCAATCGCCGTCGGCCGGCGTGTCCCACGGGATGAAGGCTTCGCCCTTACGGGCCAAGTTCCGGAGTCGGAACTCGAGGCGATCGATGTCGAGCGCGCGAGCGGCGTCGTCCAGGTTCGATTCGACGGCCCAGTTCACCTGGGGGTTCCCGAAGCCGCGGAAGGCGGTCGACGGAACCGTGTGGGAGAGGACCCCGCGCGCGACGATCCTGGCGGCCGGCATGCGGTACGGGCCCGCCGCGACGTAGCTGCCCTTGTTTACGACGCGGTCGGCGATGTCGACATATGCCCCGATCAGGTAGTCGGCCGTGATGTCCTGAAACGCCAAAGTGCCGTCCGACCGGACGCCGGTTCGGACGTGAACCTCCGCCGCCGCGCGGCGAACCGCCTGGAACGTCTCCTCTAAGGTCAGAACGAGCCGCACCGGGCGGCCGACTCGGAGGGCCATAAAGGCAACCACGGGCTCGTACTTGATCTGCTGCTTGCCGCCGAACCCACCCCCCGGATCCGGGGCGATTACCCGCACCCGTGACAGGGGCAGCTCGAAGATCCGGGACAGGATCCTCTGAAGCCAGTAGGGATGCTGGATCGTCGACCAGACGTCGATCCCGTCGCCGTCTGGGGCGGCTATGAAGGCGTGGGGCTCGATCGCGAAATGGGTCACGGCCGGAAAGCTGTAGCTGTTCTCGATGACGAGATCCGCCCGTTCCGCGTCGACATCTCCCCACCCCACGCGATGAACGCGCATGACGTTGGTGGCGGCGAGCGGGTCACCCGGCCGGAGAGCGGGATCCTGGACGAGCGGGGCCGCCGGGTCGAGGGCTGCCGCGAGCGTGAACACAGCCGGTAGCTCTTCGTACTGGACCCGGACCAAGTGGGCGGCCATTTCTGCCGCGTCCTTCGAATCGGCTGCGACAGCGGCGACGGGCTCGCCGTGGTACTTCGTCTCGCCGACGGCCAGAACGGGGCGATCGTTGAACTGCGGCCCGTACCGCGGCACGGGCTGGGGTAGATCCGCAGCCGTGACGACGACGCGGACGCCCGGTACCTGCGCGGCTGCGGACGTGTCGATCCCGAGGATCCGCGCCCTCGCGACCGGCAGGGTGACGAGTTTCGCGTGAAGCTCGCCCGGAAGATGGACATCGGCTACGTACTGCTGCAGGCCAGAGACGCGCCCGTCTCCGCCGACGCGCCACGGCGAGGCACCGACCTTGGCCGCGCTCATTCGTGGGCCCCTTCCGCCACGGCCAGTACGGCCTCGGTGATCTGCAGGTAGCAGGCGCACCGGCAGAGGTTCCCCGACAGGCCCTCGTGGACCTCGTCGAGGGTCGGATGCGGATTGGCCGCGAGGAGAGCCTGGGCGGCCATCAGCTGGCCGGGGGTGCAGAACCCGCACTGGACCGCGCCCTTGTCCAGGAACGCCTGCTGGAGCGGGCTGAGCTTCCCGTCCTTAGCCAGCCCTTCGACCGTAGAGACCTCGGCGCCGTCGGCCTCGACCGCCAGCATTAGACAGCTGTCGAGCGCCAGTCCGTTCACGAGTACGGTGCAGGCGCCGCACTCGCCGGCGTCGCAGCACTCCTTGGTCCCGGTCAATTCCAGGTCTTCGCGCAGGACGTCGAGAAGGGTGCGGTTGACGGCCACTTCGAGGGTCCGGCGGCGCCCGTTGACAGTCATCACGACCGAAAGCATGTCAACCATGGGTTCGTTCCTCTGCCAGGCGATCGATCGCCGTCTGGAGCGCCCGCCAGCCGAGCACGCGAAGCATCGCCAGGCGGTACTCAGGGCTGGCCCGCATCGATCGTTTGGACGGGCTCGCGCCCGCGAACATCCCTTCGAGAACGCGAGCTTTTGCCTCGTGGGCTGCCGCTGGGTCCGCGAGCGTGCCCGTGTCGTCTATGAAGAGGACCGGCCGCGGCCCAACGCTGCCGTAGGCCAGCTTGGCAACCCCGCCCTCGTCAACCGAGCAACACAGTGTCACCGAAGCCAAGTCGTGGCCGCGCCGCCGGGTGCGGCGGAGGTGGACGGCCCCCGTCCGGCGGGATGGGAGGGGCAGCTCGATCCCGGTCACGAGCTCGCCACGGCCAAGAGTCGTCACGCCCGACTCCACGAAGAACTCGCTGATGGGGATGTGCCGCGTCCCGCGGGGGCCTGCCGCGACGACGACGGCCCCGTACACCAGCAACGGCGGCGCCGTGTCCGCGGCCGGCGACGCGTTGCAGATGTTGCCTGCGAGCGTGGCCCGGTTGCGGATCTGGACGGACCCGACGATCGCCGCGGCCTCGGCCAGAGCGCGGAAATATCGTCGAATCAGCGCGTTGCCTGCAAGGTCGGACATCACTGTCGTGGCGCCGATGGCGACGGCGCCGGCCTCCTCGCGGATGCCCGGAGACAGGTCGGCGATGTGCTTGATGTCGACGACCACCGACGGTTTCTCAGAGCCGCTGCGCAGCCCGAGCATCAGGTCGGTCCCCCCTGCAAGAACGCGCGCATCGGGGCCGTGCGCAGCGAGGAGCGCCACGGCCGCGGCCAGCGTCGCCGGCCGCTCGTAGGAGAACGGCTGCATGGCTACCAAACCTCCGCCGTTCAGACGACCTTGTCCACCTCGTCGAGCAGCACCTGCGGCGTGGCTGCGCGGACGAAATAGTATGGGCGGTCCGAAAACCTCGTCACCCACATGGCACGCGCCCGGCGCAGCGGCGCGCTATCAACGATCGGCATCGGCCAGTCGGCAGCGAGCAGCTCATTCAGCAGGAAGTAGTTCTGAAGCGAGTGGAGCGTTTGGAACTGGCGCTCGAACGGGATCATCTCGCCCAGGCTCGGAGCGAAATTGCCGTCGATCGCGGGCACGATAACCACGTCGACGTTGCTCGGTTCCGTGTAGAGCTCCCACGACGGCATGTCGCCAAAAAACAGGGCAACGCCAGCCTCAGGGGCGGCCTTGTCGGCGCGCTCGGTGCCCTCAGTGCGCTTCTTGATGAACGGTTCCTTCGAACCTTTGACCGCCCGCCCCGCCTCGTCGACGACCGTCGTCTCGGTGGACACGAGCAACCCGCCGCGCCGGCACGCCTCGATCTGGCCCATGCTCTTGCCATGATTCGATTCGCCGCCGAGGAACATCACGGTCTTGCCGTGATAGCGAACGGCAGAGGCATGAAACGGGTGCAATCCCTCCGCCTCCATGCGCAGGGCGAGCAGCGCGACCACGACCTTCTGGATCGGACCTGCCGGCCAGGGACCCTGGAACGTCATCGTGCGGCCGTCGTAGGAGACGGACTTGTCTCCGTCCTGGTACCAGACAATGTCGGGCTGCGACAGGGTCACCTGTGGCGAAATGCGCACGTCGGCGAGCCGGTAGTTGAGAAAGTTCAAATCCTCGAGAACGTGTTCGCGGGGCTGACTGCCGTAAACGTCCACCCGCAGCCGAGCAGTCTCGGCGGACATTTCTTCCGACAGTTGCAGTTGCTCGTTCATGTCTTCCTCACTACGGGCGGCCCATGGCGCAGCCCCATCTCTGCTCGAGGTCTCGTCGGTCGATCCCGGTCCCGACCATGTTGGCTTCCAGACGGAGCTACTCCGCACCCTCCCGGCGTGCGGACCCTTTCGCCACCGTCCACGGTTCGTGTCGACACCTCGCGCTCTGGCCCTCAGCATCGGCCCCAGCGACTGGGTGCTTGAGCGACGACATCGGCCGTCGGTGGATCGAGAACGGACTAGGCGCCTCCGGCGACAGTCGTGCGTAAGTCAGACGAACCGGCCTGGTCCGACGGGGACGGCTCGTCAACCCATGTCTCGCGGAACATGTCGCCGGCCTCCTGAAAATGCGAGTGGTAGGCCGTTGTGGCTAGCTCGGGATCGCGGCGGCGGAAAGCCGCGAGAATGGGGAGGTGAAGATCGGCGATGCGCCGTGAATTTACGCCGGGGACGATGAGGGTTATGTACGTTCGCGAGAGCGGCTCGAGTTGGCGCCAAAGTCGCTCCAGAGTCTTGTTGCCAGCGATCTCGATGACGCGGCCGTGAAAGGCGACGTCGACTACGGCCTCGGCATGAGCATCGCCCGCCTCGGCTGCTTCCCGCATTTGGTCGACGCAGCCCTGGAGTTCTTCGAAGTCCGCATCCGACATCCGCGGCAGGGCGAGCCGTGCGCCGAGGGATTCGAGCTCAGCTCGGATTTCATACGCCTCAAGCAGCTCGGCCTGGCTTGGATGCCGGACGCGAGCCCCACGGAATGCCGAGAGTTCCACGACGCCAAGCGCCTCGAGGTCGCGAAGCGCTTCTCGCACGGGAGCCTGGCTGGTGCCAAGCTCCCGTGCAACTCGCGTCTCGACGATACGAGCGCCAGGTGCATACTCGCCGGTCAGGATCTCTTGCAGGAGGCGATCCTTGATCTGATCGCTCAGCGGTGTGCGTGAAATCCGGGCGGCGCCTGGCACTGAAGCATTCCCGTCTAGAGGTTAGTCAGCAAGTCGTTCTTGGGCAGCGCGGCCGCCTGAAGGATCTCGACGAGACCGGTCGTACCGTTGATCCGGATCCGGTCACCGTTCTTGATCTGTTTGGTCGCCACCGACGACCCGACGACGGCCGGGATGCCGAATTCGCGCGACAGAACGGCTGGGTGCGAAACCGTACCGCCGGCATCGGTCACGAGGCCGACGATCTTGGTGAAGAGGACAACCCAGGCCGGGTTCGTCATCTGGCAGACGAGGATATCACCTGCTCGAACATCGTCGAACTGGCCCTCGTGGAGGACCACTCGCGCGATGCCTTCGACGACGCCCGGTGAGCCGCCAATGCCCTGGACCTCGCCGGCGACCGTCGACTCCTTGCGGTAGAACTTTTCGGGGAAGCCCCACAAGTTCAGATACGGGAACGCGAGCTGGGTTGGCGTGCAGGTGCCGATCCACTCCTTCGGCCGGAACGTGTATGCCTTTTCCCGCTCAGCTTTGCGTTGAGCGACGAGCGCGCGGCCGTCCATGCCGGACGGGTTGCCCATGAAGACTCGAAGCTCGTTGTACTTGAAGAAGACGACGTCGTCGGCGGCGTCGAGTGCGCCAGCCGCGACGAGCTTCCGGCCGATCGCAACGAGCACCTGGCGTACGTGCGCATTGGCGCCCTGGTCGATGTAAAAGTGATGGTCAGGCGTCAGCGGGGCCATCCTAAGGTTGATGTCGTTGGCCGCGCGCATCTCCTCAAGCGCCTCGCCCTCGAGGCCCTCGAGGATCTCGGCCGCAGCGGACTTGATGTCGGCCGCCAGCGCGGCGATGGTCTTCGGATAATCGTAGTTCGTCTCAATGTAGCCGCGGACCAGTTCGATCACGGGCGCCATTTGCTCGACGACGTTCGGGAAGATGAACTCGTGGCTCCAGACGGCGTGCCAGCCGTACTCCTTCTGATATGGCACCACCCGCTCGTCGATGAAGCGTTTGCCGCGCTCGGTTGCCTTGAGAGCGGCGATGATCTCCCCAGCGGTCTCGTGCTTGAAGGCCGCGGCCAGGACGGTATCGGCCTGGGCCTCCTCCTTCATCTTCCACAGGGCTTCGATCGAGTCCCAGTTGCGGTCCTTGGCCGAGTTCTGGAGCCGGCCCAAGAGCGCCTCGTCGATCTTGCCGTGCGTCTTCTCCATGACAGCCCGCAGGTTAAGCGTCGCGGAAAGCTGCCCGAAGTTGAGCATCCAGTGGATCTTCCAGTGCCGGTCGTGGATGTCGATCGCATCCTCGAGCAGGCAGGCGAGCTCCATGAGGCTCAGCTCATTCTGCTGGTCGAGCTTGCCCTCGAGGTAGACAAAGTTGCGCTTCATCTCGGGAACGAGACGCTCAGTCCACCACGTCGCGAACTCGAGGCCGTACGTCGGCAGGACGGCGCCAAGGTATGTCCCGATCTTGGCCGCGTACTCGGGATCGAGGGGCACGCGTGCGGCGTACGTGGAACCGTACTCCATCGCGTCGACCCTGAGGCCGGCCTGGGCCGGGATGGCCGCTGTGTAGAGGTACCCGTTGACCTCCTTGGCGATCCAGTCGGTCGCGAACGGCGCGCCGAAACGACGGAACATGTGATCGCAGCTCATCCACCATCCGCCGATGTCGTAGTACATCGGGCTGAGCGGATGGGGGCAGTGCAGGTCGTCGTAGACCCAGAACAGTTCCTTCTCGGACTCCGATTCCCATTTCACTGGGAAGTCCTTGTCTCCGAGGAACTGCCCCAGCACTTCCTCGCCCGGACCAACGAGCTTCGTGGATTCCGCCATTACTTTTGCCTCCAGATACAGCTGTACTTTGACGTCGCCATCGCCATTGCGTTGCTGTCCCAGGTCATGTTCGTTGACCGTGTGGGTGGCATCTCCTCAGAGAATTGATCAGCCCACTCCTCATTAGTGACGTTCGCCGGCCTTAGGCGTCGCCGTGCGCGGTCCGAGGCGCGGGCCAACTCATTGAGCACGCCTGTGGCTCATGCCATCAGCGAGTCGATGGGCCACTCTCGCCGTGACGGGCGGCGAGGGAGGCTGACGGTACGAACGCAACTCGGACTCCGACGGGCTATCGAGTCAAGGTTTGGAGGGGCGCAAACACGGTCACACGGGTGGAGTGGACTGCGACGACACTTACGAAGTCTTTTTCACCTCGCGCGGGAACAGGATCACGACGTTGAACCAGCCGAGCGCCGCGCCGAGCAGCCCGCCTGCAATAGCAGTGATCGCGGCGAAGATCACAATCCAATACGGCAGCGCGTTTGAAGCGATGGCGAAGTCTTTGAACCAGCCCATGAAGGAGCCGGTGAAGTACACGCCAAGGAACACTGAGATGCCGTTGAAGTACGGAAGGGTCCCCGCGCCGCCCGTGACGGGCATCCACTTCATGGCATAGATGAAGAAGCAGAAGCCGATGAAGAACGAAAGGTAGAGGGCAAAGTTGTTACTCGTCAGGGTTTGCAGGCCGAAGTTGGCGAGGGTGCCAGTGCCAAAGATCTGCGCGAAAACCTGGTAGAGCTCGCAGATTACTGCGCCGCTGACGACGCCAAGAATGAACGCCGGAACCATGATCCTCAGCGCCGAAGGCTTGGCACCGAGGACGAAGTACTCTGCCCAAGCAATGAACGCTGCCCAGAGCGGGAAATTCACCTTGCCCAGCCAGATCCCGAACGGCAGGCTCACGACGACGGTAATCGCGATAGCCAGCCAGAGAGGGATCGTGTTCTTAGTCTCTGTCTCCACGCTGAACCTCCTTACTCCTGCCACCTAACCGGCTGGTCGACCAGCAACGGGCACGCACCTTGGCCCACTCGGCCGCGCAACGCCCGCTGCTCCGCAAGGGGGCAGCGAGTGCCGTCAAACGCTCGAGCGAAACCTCCTGCCGAGCGTGAACAGTCGGTCCCGAGGCCCGGACAAGCAAGTGCCGTGTGGCACTTTTCATCGATCATCGATCATTGATGCTTGGAGACAGCGAGAGCTTGGTCTTGGAGGCGCGCCTGTGACTTCGATCGACTGTCCCCTGCTGCGCACGGCTCACCTCGGGCAGACGGACTATTGGAACGACTCGTGTGCGGCAGACGAGCTCGGTTACGCGATCGAGAGAGGGGCGACCGGCGCGACCTCGAACCCGATCATCGTGCTCGACGTGATCGGCAAGGAGAAGGCACGCTGGGTGCCGCGGGTCCGGGAACTGGCCGCTGCGAATCCGACGTGGACAGAGGTCGAGCTGACCTGGACGATCATCGAGGAGATGGCCGTCCGCGGGGCGGGGCTGCTCTTACCCATCTATGTCCGGGAGTCCGGCCGCAAGGGTTGGCTGTCGGTACAGATCAACCCGGCCAACTATCGCGACCCGGCACGAATGGTCGAGCAGGCCGTCCGGTTCGCGGGCCTAGCCCCGAACCTCCAGGTCAAGTTCCCGGTCACCGCAGCGGGCCTCATCGCTTTAGAGGAAGCCACAGCCCGCGGGGTCAACATCAACGCGACCGTCTCGTTCACAGTCCCCCAGGCACTGGCGGCTGCCGAAGCGGTAGAGCGCGGACTGGACCGGTTCGCGGCCAGCGGGGGCGATCCGCGAAAGCTAGCCCCGATCGTCACACTCATGATCGGCCGCCTCGACGACTGGATGAAGGTCCTAGTGGATCGCGACGGCCTCTCGGTGAACCCGGCCGCCCTGGACTGGGCCGGCATAGCCGCCTTTAAGCGCACATACGGCTTCTTCAAAGAGCGCGGCTACCGCAGCCGCATGCTAGCGGCTGCGTACCGCCATCACCTTCATTGGACTGAGCTCGTCGGCGGAGCGGTCAGCTTGACCATTCCGTATGCTTGGCAGGTTCGCTTCAACAACAGCGGCATCGACCCGGTCTCGCGCATCGACGAACCCGTCGACCCGGCCATTCTCGCCGAGCTCAGTGACAAGCTCCCCGACTTCCGGCGCGCCTTCGAGCCCGACGGGCTACAACCCGCCGAGTTCGAGACGTACGGCGCCACCGTTCGGACACTGCGCGCGTTCATCAAGGCCTACCACGACTTGCAGGCTGCGGTCCGCGACATCTTCCTTCCCAACCCCGACGTGCGGACCGTCTGAGTCCGCCTAGACAGCAGCCACGGAGGCAGCCATCGTGACTACGCAGGTTCCCGCCTCGGTTGAATACATGGGCCCCCCTATCCTGTCCCACTGGATCGACGGCCGGTCGGTCGAGGTTTCCCCCGAGCAGACCGGGCCCGTCTTCGACCCGGCCACTGGCAGGGTGATC
>Ga0326727_10021249_pt1 | contig 12741 bp, 13 predicted proteins | sample MB2enrmetagenome_FD_207643 | JGI IMG/M metagenome (GOLD analysis project Ga0326727, IMG submission 207643) | Lab enriched peat soil microbial communities from McLean, Ithaca, NY, United States - MB29MY | ecosystem: Environmental > Terrestrial > Soil > Wetlands > Peat | place: USA: New York...
ATTCCGCCCTCAACTCTGGAATCGAAGATTCGAGCCATGAATATCGACAAGTATAGCTTCAAGGCCTTCAGCGCTGCTCCAAGCAATTGAAGTTATCCAACCATAGCGCCCGATGGAGTGGCCATGGACGCCGGGGAAGAGGATTGTACCCCAATAAAGCATTGAAAGAAAGTGAGTTAAATGAAATTAGCTATTAATTTATGAAAATAAATGAAATAGAACGAATTCAGGCCTCAAGAACCGAAAAAATCCGCAAAGTCCATCACCACCCCAATAAATTGCTGAAAACAGGCAAGTTAAACACATAACACTTCTTTGACCCCAATAAATATATGAAAATAACGCGCTTGTGCGTTACTCGGAATTGGCGATGGTGGTCTCGATTCGGGACATGTGCCAAATCACGGAAGTTCGCAACCTTGCCGAGCCCCATGGATGGTATTGCTCACCAATCCAGCTTGGCCCTAGCAATCTAATTTAGGTTTTCGCGAACTTCGTGAATTCGCGAAAGAATCGTGACAGAAAGTTGCCAGAACCTTCGCGTTTTCAAGAGCTTACAATTGGCGTTTGCATTGCATTGAAAAGGCTGAAGAGCTGCTTAGAAAATGTCAAGCAAGTCGGTTTGTGCCTAGCCATTCGAGGAGGAAAGACCATGCAATGCAAGATAAGAAGAGTCGTGGTGATGGTTGTTGTTATGGCAGCCGCGCTTCTGGTGGGCGCGTGCAAGAAGAAGCCGGTGGCAGCGCCACCACCCCCCCCCCCCCCCCCCCCCCCCCCCCCCCCCCCCCCCCGCCCCACCACCGCCGCCCCCACCCCCCACCGCGCCAGCGCCCACCGTCACGCTGACGGCCGAGCCCAGCACGGTTGACCGTGGGCAGTCTGTCACCCTCAGTTGGGCTTCGCAGAACGCCACCGATCTGGACCTGCAACCCGACATCGGCAAAGTGCAAGCCCAGGGGTCGCAGACGGTCACACCCCAGGACTCCACCACTTATACCCTGACGGCCACCGGTCCGGGAGGAACTAATACCGCCACGGCCCGCGTGACGGTCACCATACCGGCCCTACCGCCGCCGCCGCCCCCCAAGCCGGTGGAAATGAGTGAGAATGAGCTGTTTGAACAGTCCGTTAAGCCTGCCTACTTTGATTTTGACAAGTCAGACATCCGCGCGGATGCGCAAGTGGCGCTAACCTCCGACGGCGATTTCCTGAAAGAGCACGCGGGCATCAAATTCACCATTGAAGGGTATTGCGACGAGCGCGGGAGTGAAGAATACAACATGGGTCTCGGAGATAGGCGTGCGACTGCGGCCAAGAATTTCCTGGTCAATCTCGGCATCGCCGCCGATCGGATCTCCACCGTTTCCTATGGCAAGAGCCGGCCAGTTTGCAGCGAGAGCACTGAGGAGTGCTGGCAGAAGAATCGCCGAGCAGCATTCAGGCCCGGCTCTAGTCAATAGGACTCCATGCGTCGGAACCGGGAGGCCCCAAGCCTCCCGGGGATTTACATTAAGCAAGCGCATTCCATGGTGGATTTGGATTATGAAGGTCATAAGGTTGGGCGCCGCCCGGACGGGGCCGGTCAGCAACCTTAATGTTCGATAGCAACGCTTCACCAAAGGAGAGCGCATATGAAAAAGGAGTCAGCGGCAATAGGTCCGCCCGCGAAGGAAGCCGCCCCGATGAAGCTGCTTCCTGCCAGCAATCTGCTGGATCGGCTTGAGGACATGTCGAACTCGATTGCCCGCCGCGCCTTTGAGATCTTTGAACGTCGAGGGGGCACACTGGGGCTCGAGCTTCAAGATTGGCTGCGGGCGGAGTCCGAGTTGCTGCATCCCGTGCATCTGGACATCGCACAATCGGATTATGCCTACACCGTTCATTTGGAGGTCCCGGGCTTCACCGCGAAAGATCTCGAGGTGGGCGTGGAGCCCCATCGTCTCACCGTCAGCGGGACGCGGGAAATCAGCCAGGAACGGGCAGGCAAAGAAACCGTTTACAAAGAGCATTGTGTGAATCAAATTTTCCGCACTATTGACTTGCCCGCTGAGGTCGACTCCTCGCAAGTCACGGCCACTCTCAGGGATGGAGTGCTGGAACTTTCCATGCCGAAGGCCGCCAAACCGCAGAAGGTCCGGGTGGAAGAAAAGCCGACCTAAGGCTGCCATGGCGCCGACGGGCGCCGGGAACAAGGTGGGTGATCGCACCCGGAGTGCGGATAGAAGCCAGGCAGAAAGCCGATGCAAGGTGAAAGCAAGCGGGACAAGGGCAGTGAGTTTGCCGGAACAAAAAGGCCGCCAACCATTTGCGGCAAAGAGAAAGCGGGATCATACCATGCCTGAGAAACGCGTTGATGAGAACGCCGTATTTTACCTGGTGGGAGGTGGAATCGCCTCGCTCGCGGCCGCAGCCTTCCTGATTCGTGACGGCGGCGTCCGCGGCCGCAACATTACAATCCTGGAGGAATCAGCAAAGATCGGCGGGAGTCTTGACGGCGCGGGGAGTCCCGACGACGGATACGTCATGCGCGGCGGCCGGATGCTGGAGAGCAAGTATCTCTGCACCTTCGATCTCTTCTCCTCGATTCCCACTCTGGATGGCAGCAAGACGGTGACGCAGGAGATCTTCGAGTTCCATAAAATCCTGGCAACATCATCAAAATCCCGCCTCTTTCGAGGTGGACACCGGGTTGACGCTCCCCATTACGGTCTAAGCGAAAAGCATATTTTGACCCTCGAACGCCTGGGGCTTGAGCCGGAGGGGGCGCTCGGGCGAAGCAGCATTGCCGACCGGTTCGACCCGTCGTTCTTTGAGACCGACTTCTGGTTCATGTGGGGCACGGCTTTTGCGTTTCAGCCCTGGCATAGCGCCGTCGAGTTTAAGCGCTACCTGGTGCGGTTCGTTCATATGGTCGCAGGTTTCAACACGCTCACGGGGATTATGCGGACCGTTTACAACCAATACGACTCGATGGTACGGCCGCTGCAAAAATGGCTGGAAGAGCGTGGCGTGCGGTTTGCGCTGGACACCCGCGTCACCGATCTTGCTTTTTCTCACGATGGCGAAGACTACAGCGTGGAGTGCATTTTTGTCGAACGGAGCGGCGATCGGGAGGAGATCGAGGTCGACGAGAACGATTTTGTAATCGTCACCCTGGGGTCTATGGTCGAGGCTTCCAGTCTGGGCTCGATGGACTCCATGCCAGCCCTGAAGGGCAAATCCGACGGTGGTTCCTGGACTCTCTGGGAAAAAATCGCCTCCCGCCAGCCGCAGTTCGGTTGCCCCGGGAACTTCGCCAATCATATTGAGGAATCGAAGTGGATGTCCTTCACCACGACCTTCCGCGACCCGACCTTCTTCCGGCTGGTCACGGATCTCACGGGCAACGTCCCAGGGGAGGGCGGCCTCATTACCTTTCCGGAGTCCGGTTGGCTGGCCTCAATTGTTCTGCCTCACCAGCCCCATTTCATGGGGCAACCCGCGAATGTTAAGGTGCTTTGGGGCTATGGCCTCTTCGTTGATAAACCGGGGAACTTCGTGGCGAAGCCGATGTCGGCATGCACAGGCCGGGAGATTATGAGCGAGGTCATCGGCCACATGGGCATGGGGGCGCCTGCGCAGAGGATCCTTGAAACTTGCACCTGCATTCCGTGCATGATGCCCTTTATTACCAGCCAGTTTCTGCGCCGGGCCAAGGGCGACCGCCCCCCGGTGGTGCCGGAACATTCGAAGAATCTCGCCTTCATCGGACAATTCTGTGAGCTCCCGGAAGACGTGGTTTTTACCGTGGAATACTCGGTCCGCTCCGCGCAAACGGCCGTCTATTCGTTGCTGGGGATGAACCGGACGCCACCGCCTGTCTACAAAGGGCAGTATGACCCGCGCGTTCTTCTCAAGGCCTTCCGGACGTTACACGACATGCCCTCTGGCAGCTAGGGAAGGTGGCAACCCGGCGTACCGGTAAGGCCAGCAGGACAGATTTGATGGAAGTTGTGCTTCCAAAAGCAAAGGAGAAAGCTATGAAAAGCGACAGGGAATTACAGCTTGATGTTCTCGATGAACTTCGATGGGAGCCGGGTGTGAAGGCCACCGACATTGGGGCCACGGTGAAGGACGGGGTGGTAACGCTCGAGGGTACCGTTGACAGTTACGCGGAAAAATGGGCTGCCGAGAAGGCGGTCAAGCGGCTGCCGGGTGTTAAAGCCCTGGCCGTCGATCTCAAGGTCGAGCTTCCCGGCTCCAGCGAGCGGTCCGACACGGACATTGCCCGGGCCGCCGAGAACGTTATGAGGTGGGATGTCCTGGTACCCCGTGATCGGATCAAGGTCACGGTGGAAAACGGTCACCTTACGTTGGAAGGCGAGGTTGACCGGCAATTCCAGAAGTCGGCCGCCGAGCGGGTGGTGCTCCACCTGACGGGAGTAAAGGGAGTCACCAATCTGATTACGATCAAGCCCAAGGTGGCGCCCATCGAGGTCAAGGACAAGATTGAAGCTGCACTCAAGCGCAATGCGATCCTGGACGCCAACCGGATCAAAGTGCAGGTCGACGGAGGAAAGGTGATATTGAGCGGAAGTGTGGGCTCCTGGACGGAGCGCCAGGAGGCCGAGGACGCGGCATGGGCGGCACCCGGCGTGTCCGAAGTTAAGAGTGACATTACAGTCTTGTATTGAATCCCGGCCTGCGCAGCCCTCAACGCCGAGATCGAAGGAGAGGCGATAAATTATGCCGAAAATTGAACGCATCCTTTGTCCCATCGATTTCTCTGAGTTTTCGGAGAAGGCTTATGACTATGCGCAGTCGGTGGCCTGGCATTACAGAGCCACTCTGTTCGTGCAGCATGTGATCGATTCGCTGGCTCCCTACTATCCCTATCACGCATTTCCAGAGGCCTACGACGAGCTCTGCCGGAAGCTGCGTGCCGGGGCCGAGCGCCACCTTCAGGAGTTTGTGGAACAACACAGTTGGCGCGGGGTGCAGCCGCAATGCATCGTGGGTGATGGTGCAGCGACCGATCTGATTCTCGATTTTGCCGCCGCCCAGGCGGTGGATCTGATTGTCATGGGGACCCACGGTCTGCGCGGGATTGACCATCTGACGCTGGGGTCGGTCACAGAAAAAGTGTTGCGCAAAGCCCGCTGTCCGGTATTGGCCGTGCGCAAGCCGGCCCACGTCTTCCCCCCTCCGGGGGCAGATCCGGACCTTATCCAGCTCCACCGGATCCTTTACTGCACAGATTTCGCCGAGAATTCCGAGCCGGCTTTTGACCTTGCCGTTTCCCTGGCAGCAGAGTACAACGCCGAGCTCTCCCTGCTCCACGTCCTGGAGGAAACTGCGGGTGAAGTCGATATTGAGCAGGTGATCGTAAAGGTGATGGAGCGTCTGGAGCTTCGTATTTCCCCGGAGGCGCGCCTCAGCGGCACGGTGAAGGCAGCAGTCCGCATCGGCCAGGCCTACCAACAGATCATCCAGTTTGCCGTCGAGTCGCAAACCGATTTGATCATCATGGGCGTGCGCGGGCGGCATGCCTTGGATCTGGCGGTATTTGGTTCGACAACCTACCGGGTGGTTCAGTTGGGGCCCTGCCCGGTCCTGGTCGTCCACATTTAGGGGCGCGCAACTTCTGCCCGCGGGAGCAGACATGCTTCGGATTCAGCGAATTCTTTGCCCCGTGGATTTTTCCGAACCCTCCGCCCGGGCGTATGACTCCGCGCAATCGTTAGCCCGGTATTTTCACGCCCGGCTTTTTCTCCAGCACGTCGTGGATTTCACGCTCCCCTCCTGTGCGTATTATGCTGACCCGGTCTATATCAGCGAACTCTTCCAGACGATTCGCGACGGGGCGCGAAGCCAGTTACAGGATTTTGCGAAGTCGCACGCAAGGATTGGCGTGCCGCCTGAGTGCTTTGTGCACGAAGGGGCGGTGACGGACTCGATCCTTTCCTTTGCGGCCGCGCAAAAGGTGGATCTCATCGTGATGGGAACGCACGGGCTCAAGGGAGTTGACCGTGCCACCCTGGGCTCCGCGGCGGAAAAGGTCTTGCGCAAGGCCCGCTGCCCCGTGCTGGTGAGCCGGAAGCGGGGGGACGCGGTGGTTTCCCCGGACGACGCACAGGGTTCGATTCAGTTGCACAAGGTCATTTTCTGCACGGATTTTTCCGACCCTGCGCGCCGGGCCTGGGATTACGCGCTTTCGGTGGCAAAGGAGTATGATGCCGAGATCACCCTGCTCCACGTGTTGGAGGACATCCATACCCTGGCCAACGTCACCGAGGCAATCGGGGCGGCGACAAGGCAACTTGACAAACTAATCCCACCGCCGGGGCGCCAAGCCGGCAAGGTTAAAACCATGGTGCGAATTGGCAGAGCTTACGAACAGATCATCCTGCTTGCCGCGGAGATACAAGCGGACTTACTGATCATGGCGGTACGTGGGCGCAATGCCCTGGATCTGGCGGTTTTTGGTTCTACCACCTATCGGGCGATCCAGTTGGGATCCTGCTCGGTTTTGGCAGTTCGCGTGTGAAGGCGCTGAGACCCTATTGTTTTAAAACCCAAGAAGAGCGAGAATCCTAGCGGTTCGGCGGGGTTATGGGCAATACTTTGATCCAATTCATCCCCAAGCAAGGCGCTGAGATCCTGTTGGTGCTCTTCCTCTCCTTTCTAATCGGTTTGGAGCGCGAAGAACAAAAGGTGGCAGCGGCGCAGTACCGATTTGGCGGGGTTCGCACCTTCCCGCTTCTCGGCCTGCTCGGCTATGCGCTCAGTGTTTTTTCGGAGGGAAATATTGTGATGCCGGCGGTCGGCCTGGCGGTGGTGGGAGTGTTTCTTTGGCAATCCTATCGCTACAAGCTTGCGCATGAAGCGCTCGCCGGGATGACCACGGAACTCTCTGGCCTCTTGACCTATGTGATTGGAGCTCTTATTTCGCGCGACAAGTATTGGGTTGCGACCACGATTGCGGTGCTGGGTGTGGCGTTGCTTGAGCTGAAAACGACACTGGAGAATTTCACCAAGCGGGTGCCGGGCGAAGAAATCCTTACCTTCACGAAGTTTCTGCTGCTGTCGGCGGTAATCCTTCCCGTGGTGCCGAATCGGGCGTATGGCACATTCGGGTTCAACCCTTTCAAAACCTGGTTGGTGGTGGTGGCGGTGAGCGCCATTTCCTACGGCAGCTACCTCTTGCAGGTGTGGACGCAAGGTCGCGGTGGCGTTCTGCTTTCGGCTTTGTTGGGTGGGGCGTATTCCTCCACCCTCACCACCCTGGTGCTTGCCAAGCGAGCCCGCGAGCAGGCACGCCCCCATCTCTATTCCGGCGCGATGCTGGTGGCTTCCGGCGTCATGTACTTGCGCCTGCTCGCGCTTCTGGGGCTCTTCAATCGCCAACTATTCCACCGCCTCGGATTGCCGTTCCTGCTGCTCGCCGCCGCCGCGCTTCTCGGCGGATGGCTGTGGATGCGTAGACCGGATCAAGGCGCAGCCAAAGCCCAGCAACCCGTGAAGCCGAAAAACCCCCTGGAGCTGAGTTCGGCATTCTTGTTTGCAGGACTGTTTGTGGGGATGCTGTTCATCACGCATCTGGCCTTGACCTACCTGGGTCGCGGCGGACTTTATGCCCTGGCGGCAGTCATGGGGGTAACCGATGTCGATCCCTTTATCTTGAGCCTCGCGGAATCTGCTTCGTCTCTGACCCCTGTTACCGTTGCCGCGGGGGCCATCGTCATCGCCGCCGCGAGTAACAATTTTATTAAGGGGATTTATGCATTCGGTTTCGGAGACCGCCGCACCGGCACGCAGGGGCTGGCTCTGCTCACGGCGTTAGCGCTGCTCGGATTATTACCTCTGTTCCTGTGAACACAGCGCAAATCCGCTACTGAATCGCCCGCGCGGCGCTTGCCGTCCGCGCGGACACGGGGAAGAAAACAGGATCTTCCTTCTTCGTTTGCTCGGCGCCCACCAGGGCACAGTGGTCTTCCTTCGCAAAACTCAGACCGCCGATGACGTCATCAAAGTCCACCGTGATGAAGTCACCGAACCGGATCTGTTGGGTGGCGATCAAGTTGGACAGGGGGAACACGAGGTGCCGCTCGATGGAACGCTTTAAATGCCGTGCGCCAGACTTTGCATCCGTGCCTTCCTGGAGCAGGAAATCGCGCGCCGAGGCCGTGCAGCTAAACACAAACTGCCGCCCGTCCGCCGTCGCTTTCATGATGCGTTGTTGCACATACTCGAGTTCGATATCGAGGATCTCCTTCAAGTGCTGGCGCGTGAGGGCGCGGAAAACCACGACTTTGTCGATACGGTTCATGAACTCGGGTGAGAATCTGCGTCGCGCGGCTTCCGTGGCGGCCCGGTAGATCTTCCGATCCAGTTCTTCCTCCTTGTCGATGCGGCTGGCAGCGAAGCCCAGCCCGCCATTCATCAGGCTCATGACTTCGTGCGAGCCGAGGTTGGAGGTGAGGAAAATCATGCAACGGGAAAAGTCCACGCGCCGGTTATCGCCCAGGGTCAGCGTGCCTTTGTCGAGAATGCCCAGCAGCAACTGCCACAGCGTGTCCGAGGCCTTTTCGATTTCGTCAAACAGCACCAGCGAGAGTCTGGCGCCTTCCGTGTGATAGCGATCGAGCCCCTCCTGAGTAAGCGCGGCAGGGGTTTCGCGATGGCCCAGGTATCCCGGCGGGGCGCCGATCAGTTTGGCGATTTCGTGGCTGTGCTGAAACTCCGCGCAGTCGACTTTAACGATGGCTCGCGCGTCGCCGAAGAGGGCCTCGGCGGCCGCCTCCACCAGGCGGGTCTTGCCCGAACCAGTGGGCCCCAGGAAGAGCAGATTGGCCAACGGGCGGCCGGGAGTGGAAAGACCCGCCCGAAACACCTGGTAAACGCGCGCCAACTGCCGCACGGCGCGGTCCTGCCCCACCACGCGCTGGTGGAGGGCCGCTTCAAACTCCCGCACTTTGCGGCTATTCAGATTGGGATCGAGAATTATCTGCCGTGCGCCCATATTCATCCTCACTTCGTCTTACGCGTCGAAAGCCCGCGTTTTGACCTTCGGGATCTCATGTCGCTCCGCGCCAAGGGTCGCTCGAAGCGGCTTACCATACGCGGCTAGCCTTCCAAACTGGCTGCTGAACACGATTCTTCGGCCGCGTTTGCGTCGTCAAGGAAAAGCTCTGATGCCTCGATCGACACATCAGCAACGAGCAACATGGCTGCCAAACTTAGTGGGTTTCAAAATGACGGAAAATGCCAGCGGACTTCAGGTGGGAAGCAAAGTGGAGTGTCAACCCTTTGAGCGCCGCGTGCAAGCCTGCATAGGAAGATGGAGTCTTGTCCGGCGATCTCCTCGTCGCATATGTGTGGACATCGTCTAAACTCCCCTTCTTATCGAATCACGTTGATTATCCCAGGCGACATTTCACGAAGTTCACGAATTCGCGAAGCCATCGCGATCCCGCCATCCGCGCTCGCAAACGATTTCATGAATTTAGGTGTGGCACTCCCCTTGCAATATGACGAGAGGGGGTTCAAACGATCGGGCAGTAAAACAAAAACCCGACGAGAACCGCGTGAGCGCAGAGATAGAGGTACCTGTCCGCCCTGACGATACAACTCACGTGCAGAGGGGATGACTGATGGCGAGGCCTGGCCCTTTGGGGAACGGCGAGGATTCACAGTTTTGTTTTCGCGCGCGCAGCGATCGCGCGATTCGATGCGATTAAGGCCACGAAGGCCGGCAGCAGCATGCATGTCCTGGAGGGTCAAGCTTCCCGCTCCGAAGTTGGATTGGCGTCCTGGCCGCTCAAGCGAGTGGAGGATTACAAAGACAGCCTTGTGCGGAAGGTTGATGCGCCTCTCGCGATTCTGCGCATTCCCAGGATTCAGCTCGAAGTTCCCGTGTTTAACGGCACGGACGAGGTCAACCTGAACCGCGGGGTGGGGCGCATCGCGGGGACCGCGCAAGTGGGGGCGGGCGGCAATCTTGGCATTGCGGGCCACCGCGACGGATTTTTTCGCGGCCTCGAAGAGGTGAGACAAGGCGATGTCATCGAGCTCGTGCGCCCCGGCCAGATCGATTTCTATGTTATCGACGCGATTCAGATCACCACACCCGCCGATGTGTCCGTCCTGAAATCGACGCCGACGCCCATGTTGACCCTGGTCACCTGCTTTCCTTTTCACTATATCGGAAGCGCCCCGAAGCGTTACATCGTCAGGGCATCGCTCTGGAATTTCGGCCAACCCAGAAGGAGCGCAAATACGGACTCGTTTTCGACGGTCGACAAATCCAACAACAAGGAGAATGAAAAATGATGTCAGCAAATTACTTACGAAAGATCCTTCCCCATCTGTTGGGCGCAGGAATTATCTGCACAGCCTTCGCCATCGTCACCAATGCGCAAGTTCAAACCAGGACCGAAGTCGAGAATGGCCCCCCGACACGGACGGTCAAGGTCCGGCGCGGGGAAGTGGTTTACGTTTCGGGGAACGAAGTCGTCATCAAAGGAGAAGATGGGGCATACAGGGATTTCCCCAACGTACCGGATAGCGCGAGGGTCACCGTTGATGGCCAGCAGCTTTCGGTTCATGATCTTCGCCCGGGGATGACCATCGAGCGCACCACGATCACCACGACGACGCCGAGAGTTGTCACCACCATCAAATCTGTGACGGGCACGGTGTTCACTGTCAACCCCCCTGCCTCCGTTGTCCTGACCCTCGATGATGGAACAAATCAGCTATTTAGGATTCCGGACGGCACAAAATTCACGGTTGATGGACAACCGACGGATGCGTTTTCTCTACAGCCGGGCATGAAAGTCTCGGCAACCTCCCTCACGGAGACTCCCGAAACTGTGGTTACAAAGAAGGTTAGGACTACGGGGGAAATGCCCCCGCCCCCGGTTGTTGCCATCCTGATCATCGAGCTGCCGGTCGCTCCACCTGAAGAGACAGCCGCTCCGGCGGTCCCTGCTGCTCCCGCAGAGACAGTCCCTGCCGCTCCGGCAGAGACCGCCGCTGCGGAACCAGCTCCTGCGCAGCTACCCAAGACGGGAAGCTCATTACCGCTCGTCGGGTTGCTCGGTGGACTTTTCTGCTCTCTCGCTTTTGGGCTAAAGGCAAGGCGTGCCTTTAGCCCTTGCCCGGTCGATTCTCGGAACCGACCGCTATAAAGTTCCGCTTCATTGCCCTTGGGAATGAGAGGAACTTTGACGAGTGCCTGGCTGGGCGGGCTGAGTCCCGCCCAGCGGGCGGATTTTCAAGTTTGATTTGCAGAGAGGAATATGCGCAACCGGCCTCGCTTGGGACTGAAGGCGCTTTACATCAAACCGGGAAGTCTGTGGATTAACGATCACTTTTAGAGCTCCAACTTTATGAGAGTAAGGCTGCGATACCTGATGTTCGGCGGGCTGATGCTCCTCCTTGCTGGAACACCCGTCTCTGCCCGGAAAATCAAGATTAAGTTCGACTACGACAAGTCAAATGATTTTGCGCGCTACAAGCGTTATGCCATGGGCAAGAACTTTCTCCTGACGCACCAGACACCGGAGGTCCAGGCCCACATTGACCAGGTTCTGTCGGAATCGCTCAACCGTAATTTGCAGGCGAAAGGCTTTATCCTTGACGAGAATCATCCTGACTTCACGATCACATATGAAGCGGGTTCTCTCCCCAAGGCCGACACCTCGCCGCCACCCGACACGTACTACGGGGTGCCGCCTGATAGTCCCGCCTTTGGACAGATTGGTCTCGACGGCATTCCCGGAGTTGTATGGACCTACGCACTGGCCAGATTGAAGCTCACCGTGACGGATGTTGGCTCGGGGAAGCCCGTTTGGACGGCGCGCGCCTCTGAGAAGATTCAGGATCCGCAGAAGGCTTTGAACGATCTGAAAAAGCAAGTTGATGATCTCATGGCCAGGACTCTGAAGAGTTTCCCGCCTGGCCCCCAATCCCAGTAGCTTCAGGAGGAATGCCACACCGGATTTCGCGAACTTCACGAATTCGCGAAGAGATTGCGGCCCTGAGATCTACTAACTAACGTTTTTTGATGAACTTAGAAATTGGTGCTTGCCTTGCATTAATGCCTAAGAGGAAGTGGGATGAAAAGAGATAAAAAGGAGCAAAGCCATGGACAGAATGCTGGTAGTGATCTTTGACGCGGAAAGCAAAGCATACGAAGCGAAGAAGGCCCTTCATGACTTGGATAGCGAGGACGTCATCACAATTTTTGATGAAGCTGTGGTGGCACGCAATGCCGATGGTTCCGCAGCGGTAAGGCAAAGCGAAGGGCCAAGACCGGTCACGACTCTGGTTGGAACTGCGGTTGGAGCGATCATCGGTCTTCTGGGCGGGCCGGCGGGCGCCGCGCTGGGCGCTGCGGCGGGGATGGCTGCCGGCGCCGCGGTGGATGTGGACGATGCACGGGTTGGGGAGGACTTCGTTGAGGACGTGAGACAAAAACTGGAACCGGAGAAGTTCGCTCTCATTGCGGAAATTCAAGAAGATACCACGACTCCCGTGGACATGCGCATGGAAGCGCTGGGAGGGACGGTATTTCGGCGCTCCCTATCAGATGTTAAGCACAAGATTCACGAGGAAAACACCGCCGCCATGAAAGCCGACCGCGCGCAGATGAAGGCCGAGCACGCCGGCGCTGAGGCCGGGCGCAAGACCAAGCTCCAGGAAAAGATCAACCATCTCGACTCCAAGATCCAGGCGCAGCTCGAAAAATCGAAGCAG
>Ga0326727_10021250_pt1 | contig 12740 bp, 10 predicted proteins | sample MB2enrmetagenome_FD_207643 | JGI IMG/M metagenome (GOLD analysis project Ga0326727, IMG submission 207643) | Lab enriched peat soil microbial communities from McLean, Ithaca, NY, United States - MB29MY | ecosystem: Environmental > Terrestrial > Soil > Wetlands > Peat | place: USA: New York...
CGACGATTGTCGCATCAAGTCGGGAGCGGACCACGGCCAGCGCGTTTTCTGAACTGAACGAAAGACGTTCTGGACCCGCTCATCAAGCCGCTTTCAAGAAATCCTCGACAGCAGCTTTCAAGTCTTTATTGAAGCCCTTGACGTCGGTGGCTAGCTCCTTCTCAAAATCCTTGATTTCGTGATTGACCGCTTCTGTCAAGACTTTGCGCAGTTTCGACTTGCAGACCACGATCAGGGTTGCTGTGCTCGCCTGGAGCTTATCCCCGATTTGCTTCAGATCGGAGTGTGACATTCCTGCCCAGAAATGTCCGATCAAAGAGCCGATGACCGCGCCGGCCGCCACTTCCCATACAAGGTACGGCGGGAAGAAGATTCCAACCAGCGCCCCCACCGCCAAACCGCTCAACGCCCCGTACTCCGTAGGCTTCTCGGTCCCGTGGATCTTCACATGACCAGCAGCGTCTTTGCTGACAACCGCCGCATCGTACACTCCAATTACGCCGTCGCGATAGAGCTGTTTGACCGCTGCATAATCCGCGTTCGCTTCGTTGAGGTTTGGATAACTTGCGACATACACCACAACCGCCTCGTTCTTCTCATGTAGTTTCATATACCTTCCTCCCTATGAGCTGGTAATAGCTCAACCAATGGTTTGTCCGCCGCGCCAGTATTACTGCATTACTGGCCTTTAGCGGAGATTTAACCTGCTATCGTTCCCGACCGCAGGCACTGTCTGTTCGTGGTCACAAGCATGCTCGGGAATCCTGCGTGTGGGTACACTGTCTGCTGCGCTCGCCAGTTTGCCTAGACTGTTCGAGATCGGCACATATGCCGCGCCTTTGCATTCCTTCTTTGCACATGAGTCGCCAACCAGTAAACGCATGAAAACACTGAGATTGATACATCACGAATTTGCGGCTTGGTCGCGATTTCGCGATCTACGCGACCGCAATTCCATATCGAATGGCATTTCAGCACCAAGCAATGCTGTCCAGGTTTTCTCTGGATTGGAATGTCTCCGCTGCGCAAACCCCTTGTCGGGAAAGGCTGGAAATCCTGCACGTTAAACGCTTGTGGGCGTCAATCAATAGCGAGAATGCAGCGGCAATTGCACCGGACTGATCGATTGCTTCGAGTTGGCGTCGCTGGGCGCACAAAATGGTACGCCAAATGCTCCACCCTTCTCCGAGCGCCGAATTGTCACGCGTCGAGACCCCCACTCGCAGGTGTAAGATCAAGGGCTTGTAAGACGCCCCGGAGAAATCGTTTGAGGTTCGCATGAAACTCAGCGCATACCGAAAGAAGCGTAACTTCGACGCGACACCGGAACCGAAAGGTCGAGTGGGTTCCGCGGCGAAGGACAGCGATACACTCGCGTACGCGATGCAAAAGCACATGGCCACCCGCTTGCATTACGATCTTCGGCTGGAGTGGCGTGGCGTTCTCCTCTCTTGGGCTATTCCCCGGGGCCCCTCTCTCGATCCGGCGGTAAAGCGCCTCGCGGTCCAAACGGAGGATCACCCGTTGCAGTATGGCGATTTCGAAGGAGTGATTCCAGCCGGAGAATATGGAGCTGGAACCGTGTTGCTTTGGGACCATGGGACCTGGCAGCCGGAGAACTTGAACGCGGATGGCTCATTAACGGAGCGGGAGATTAAGTTCGCGCTTCACGGGAAGAAACTCCAAGGTTCCTGGGTCCTGGTTCACACGCGCGGCATGAACGGCAGCGGACATCGATCCACGTGGCTCTTGATTAAGCAGCGCGATCAGTATGCATCTACCGAAGACATCACCCTGCAAGAGCCGCGGTCGGTAGTGAGCCGGCGTCTTCTCGCGGAAATCGCGCGGGATGGGGGAGCCGACCCCGCAAGAGCCTCCATGGGCGACCCGCCAGGCAAAGTGCCGCGTACAGCGAAGGTGAAACCGGCGCGCGAACGCAGTAAGAGTAGGCGGCGAGCATGACTGACAGAATTCCATTCCGCATTGAGCCAATGTTGCCCACGCTTGTGAGCGAGCCGTTTGACAAACCAGGGTGGATCTACGAAGAGAAATATGACGGTTACCGGATCCTCGCATACAAGGAAGGGAATAAGGCCACACTTCTGTCGCGAAACGGAAAGGACCGCACGGAAACATACCCCGATCTTGCAGCCGCAATCGCAACGCTTCCGGCTTGCACTCTTCTCCTTGATGGCGAGGTTGTCGCATTCGACAAACACCGGGTCTCCAGATTTCAGCTTCTCCAGGAGGGAAAGGTGGCGCCGCTTTATGCGGTGTTTGACTGCTTGTTCAAGAACGGGCGTGATTTGCGCGCAGATCCGCTTTCGGTTCGTCGCGGCGTGATGGAAGAGTCGATTCGCGGAAGCAAACGCCTATTCGGATCTCACCGCATGAACTCGAACGGCCTTCTGGCGTTCCGTGAAGCGCAAGCCAAAGGCTATGAAGGAATCGTGGCCAAGGACCTTGGAGCGCCTTACATCGAAGGGCGCACCAGGCGATGGCTGAAGTTTAAGGTACATCAAGAAGATGAGTTTGTAATTGCCGGCTACACCCGGCCCGAGGGCTCGCGGGCGCATTTCGGCGCCCTCCTACTTGGCGCCTATCATCGCGGGCATTTGCAGTACGTCGGTAAGGTGGGCACCGGGTTCAATCGTGAGCTGCTTGCCTCGCTGTTTCAGAAGTTCCAGCCGCTGGTCCGTGAAAAAACCGCTCTCACTAATCCACCGCGGGGAAAGGGAGTGACCTATTTGGCGCCGGGGCTTGTTGCCCAGATCGCATATCAGGAACTGACGGCCGAACAGAAGCTGCGCCAGCCGGTGTTTCTCGGACTGCGAGATGATAAGGATGCGAGAGAGGTTTACCTCCCCGGAGAAGCGAGATGAATAGCCGAAGACAGGATGCAGCGACGCCCGGCCGGCTTCCGATCAAGGTATCGCATCCGGAAAAGGTCTTCTGGCCGGAAGGAGGCTACACAAAGCAGGATCTGGCCCAATATTACAAGGCGATCTTTTTCAAACTTTCACCCTACGTACGGAATCGCATACTCACTCTTGAGCGCTGCCCCGATGGCATGCGCGGAGACTGTTTCTTCCAGAAACAGATCCCTATCGGCATGCCTCCGCGAACCCCGACCAAGCGTCTTGCGCACCAGGACGACAACGGCAAGTTTACCGATTACGTAGTCGGCGGCTCCCTTATCACGCAGCTCGCGCTTGTAAACCTCGGTTGCATCGCCGTGCACGTGATGGCCAGCCGCGCGCCTTCGCCTCGCAAGCCAGACTGGATCACCTTCGACATTGATCCCGGCTCTGGAAAGTTTGCCGATGCCGCTCGCGCAGCACTGCACGTGAAAGCAGCTCTGGACACCTTGGAGTTGGTGTCCTTTGCCAAAACATCTGGCAGCCGGGGAATGCATGTTCTCGTGCCCTTACAAACCGGACCAGATGCGGACGAGATTCTTGCATTTGCCGAATCGTTTTCCGCGCGGGTTGCGGCTGCGTACCCTGAGGAGCTGACCGTCGAACATTCGGTCGCAGCGCGGCGTGGTCGTGTATACCTGGACCCGTTTCGCAATGCCTTTGGGCAGACAGTTGTCGCGCCCTACTCCGTTAGGCGGCGGGAGCATGCGCCAGTTTCGACACCCTTGGACTGGTCTGAGGTGAAACCAACACTAGTCCCTTCCGGCTTCAACCTCGGGAACTTCCGCCAACGCCTTGAACACCCTGACCCGTGGGAGGCGTTCTTTCAATCCCGCCAATCCCTGAAGCGGTCAACGGCCCTGCTGAAAAGGCTGTGACGAGTCGGCTTCATGAGCTTGAATGCAATTGATTGGATTCATCGCGCTCAGCGATCCTGGCTTGAAATGGCTGGGATCACCTATGCCTGGGATCGGCGTACACTAAGGAAAAGCCCAAATCAACGGAGCCCGTTTTTGTCCCCGCGAACGGAGGAGAACAATCGGAGGAGAGCAAAATGGGGGGTTTGATTCCATTAAGCGATGCATCGCGGCGACCCAGGTACTTTCCGATCGTCACGGCTCTGATCATTGTTGCGAACGGCCTCGTCTTCGTGATGGAACTGGTGAACGGCGACGCCTTTGTGAACGCGTGGTCCGCTATACCTTCCCAGATCTGGTCGGGCCATCAATGGATCACGTTGATTACCTCGATGTTCCTGCACGGCAGCTGGTCGCACATCATCGGCAACATGATCTTCTTATGGGCGTTTGGTCCGGAGATCGAAGACGCCATGGGCCGATGGCGGTATCTCGTTTTCTACTTTGCCGGCGGGATCGTGGCGATGATTTCACAAGTCGCAGTCGATCCCCATTCCACGCTGCCAAACCTGGGCGCCAGCGGAGCCATTGCTGCAGTCATGGGAGCGTTTATCGTCACGTATCCCCGCGATCGCATTCGCTCGATTCTTATCATTTTTATTTTCGTGCGGATCACGTTTATCCCGGCCGCACTCCTGATCGGTTTCTGGTTTCTTAGCCAACTTTTTGATGCCGGGACAGTGGCAGACGTGCAATCCGGTGGAGTGGCATACGTGGCGCACATAGGCGGCTTCATCTTCGGGGTTGTCACTTCGCGCCTGTTCGAGAACCCACGTCGCATCGCATGGCAAGGCGACATGGAGCCATGACGTAGAGCGGTCTCCTTCGCGTCTTTACTGCTTTGGATGATCCAGGGCGCGATCTCCGCGCGAATCCTGCGATGGCCAATTCATCCTGCGATTCACAAGCGTTGAGCCCGGTGATTCAGCGCAGTAGATGGCGCGACAGGGCTACTCCGCAATACATGCCGAAGCCCAAAAGCAAGAAGCCCAGAATTGCGTTGGCGAGCCGGAAAAAGATCGCGCCCGTTCGATGGGGAATGAAACGGACGAATATGATGAGCGCCGTGAACCACGTTGTCAGGCCCAGGCCCACCATAAGGGTTCCCCATCCTGGAGCACTGTTACCGAACCCTGAATAAGCAAAAGGGAGCCAGCTGGACGTGACGGCAACCCAGTAGAGCATGGTCAGAGGGTTGAAAAGGGTCAAAGCGGCAGCCTTGGCGCCTTCCCCGATGAGACGCGAGGGGATTGGACCCTGCCTCCAGCGCCGGCGAGCGCTGTTGAAGGCTTTGCGGGGATGCATGAAGGCAAGCCTTAGGAAGTAGATTCCAACCAGAGGCAGAATGACTGCGCCAACAGCCTCGAGGGTGGTCTTGACCTTCGGATCAGACAGGCTGTGCAGGAAGTAATGACCCCCGAAGAGAGACAGAGAGAAAAGAGCTAAGTCGCCGAAGATGGAGCCAATTGCACAGGCAACGGTGTGTCTCCAACCTCCAACTACTCCGCGACGAATGGCCATCATGTTGACAGGACCAATCGGCGCGGCCGCCGCCAATCCCATCAAGAAGGCTGCGGCAAGCACGTGAATGTTAGAAGCGCACACCATGTTGCGATGGATGAGCGGACAAAGTTGAGATTCCGCCCGGTCATTGCCGCGGCTGGGGAATCACCGGCGGCCTGCTGCCGAGCCGATCGAACGCAATGACTCTCCGTGGCTCCTGTTCTCGCACCCGTTGAGTCGGATGCTTACATCGTATAAGGACGGATCGGTTTCAAAGGCCGCCAGTGCCGACCAAGGCCCTTATTCACTGCGCGCCGAAGGACGCCTCGACATCCCTCTTCGAGTTGCCTGCCATCACCTTCTAGCTCCTGCCGGCCGAAGTCGCGAGGTCGCACATCTTGGCCTTGTTGTATCCCAATGCGATCATCTCGGCTGCCCGGTTGAACTCCATCGTCCGGCACGCGCTCCTGGGGATTTCTATGACAGTATCCGGTGGATAAACGGCCAGCTTCTGGCGCGCTATGGTGCTCTGCATGGCATCGAACGCCTGAGTGGCGATCTCGTACGCTCCCCAATCCCGACTGCCGCCGCTCGTCGTGGGTGGCTGAAGGCGGGCGATGAAGCGATTGAGCTTCTCACGGATTGGAGAGGTTGGAGACTCCGGCGCGGCACTAACCTCAGCCGGTTCTATCGGACTCTCCCCGGACCCGTTTAGATCCACGGCGATCGTTATGTCGGTGCCATCGCACGAGGTCGGTGCGATAGGCACGGGATTGAGAACCCCTCCATCGACAAGATCGACCCCGTTCAACCTGAACGGAGTGAAGAAGAGAGGGATAGCGAACGAGGCGCGCATGGCATCGAACAGACTGCCCGACCGTATCCAAACCTCCTTCTGACCTCTCAGGTCAGTGGCGACGGCAGTAAATGAAATCGGGAGGTCCTCGATCAGTTTCTCTCCCACCAGGCCGACCAGGGTGTTAACGAGTTTCTCGCCTCTCACCAGCCCGCTCTTCGCCCACGAAAGATCGAGCAGAGTAACGATGTCGGCTTTCGTCAAAGTGCGCACCCATTGCTCATACACATCCAACTTCCCGGCTGCATATATGCCTCCGATGACAGCGCCGATCGAGCAGCCGACGATCGACTTGATCTTGAAATCATTTTCTTCGAGCCAGTGAATGACGCCAATGTGCGCCAAACCTCGAGCGCCGCCGCTTCCGAGAACCAGGGAAACGGTCTTCTCATTTGTCGTCGACATTTTCCTACCGCATGCCTTTCAGTACGCCGAGCGTAGCCTCGACTGTCCGCTTCCAGTGTCGCAGATCGCTTCAGCTAACGTTTGTCTCAAGGTCTACGCTCCGCTTCCAGCTCATTCCTTATGTTTGTGAGCGCAGCCTGGAGATTGGAAGTCGATCGATCTACCGCTATCTTTCGAATAATCCCTCCCTTGAAGCCAGCCAGGGCCGACTGTTCGGTACCCATGGCCATGATCAGATAAAAGCCCGGACGGCCTGCATTGTCACTGCCTCGAACGCAGAAGGAGAGGTCCAGTGCAGTGTCAAAGTAGTGGCTCGAATAGAGCTGCTTCTCGGCGATGGCATAGGCCACATCGTCTGCTGAATCCCCTTTCATCACCGCCAAATGAATGATACGCAGAGTTGACTTAAGTCCGAACTTCACTTTGGTCCAATAAAAACGGTCCTCCACATTTGCGGGCTTCACGTCAGGATAGGCGAGGAGATAACTGTAGAATCCCGGCAGTTGAGCCGGCAACGCCTTGGAATAACTGAGCATGTAGGCAAACTGCTGGGCCACATAAGTTGGATCGGCCTTATCGTTATAGACACCCAACGCATGATTGCCTTTTTGCTGATAGGCCTGAAGAAGATGCAGCGCCTTGTTCTGAAGGAACATGTCGACCTGTTGGGTTGAATCAGGAGCCGACCAAGCGATGGATCGCTGCAGCTCCTCGATCGTTCCGCCGGGTAATTGAATCAAGCAGTCGCCGGGATGGCATTTCTGCAAGTCACGGAGATCGTCGCTGTCCAGCGAAAAACCGTTCAGGTCGGCGAGCCGCGGCGGTTGCTGGAACACTCCGAGAGCCAGGTAATTGGGACGCCTGCGCATGCGGTCGAAGTCCAGAACGAGTCTCAGATAGCTTTCAGGTGCAGCGTGAATGTAGACCGCGCCAAACAGAAAGACTTCGGTTGGAGCGCGCGGGGGCAGGCTCTTCACAACCGGGTTTCCATGGTTGATTTGTTCGATTTCATCCTGGGTCAGGCCGATATTCTGCACGAAGAATGTCTGCAGGCGGGCATTCGGCTGCGCGGCGCTGTGCGGACCGCATACAGCGATCGGGATCAGCAGGAAAATCGCGGGCCACAGGCTTCGCATTACGCCGGCCTCCCTGGCGCTGGCACAGCAACGGCAGGAGATGCCGAAATCGGAACAGTCTCCAGCGCTTTCTTCACATCACTCCCACTCACCGTCTCCTGCTTCAGCAGTTGCCGGGCCAAAGCATCATGGGCCGTGTGGTGGTCTTTCAGCAGCGCCTGAGCGCGCACGTACTGTTCGGTCACGATGCGCTGCACCTCCGCATCGATCACTTCACGAGTCTCAGGGCTGATCTGGCTATTGTCTTCGACCGATCCACCAAGGTATTGGAGCTGTTGACCGGCGTAGCGCACCGAGCCGAGCTTTTCGCTCATGCCGAATTCCGTAACCATGCGGCGGGCTAGCTCAGTCGCCCGCTGAATGTCATCGCTTGCCCCGGTGCTAATGATCCCGAATTCCACCAATTCGCCGGCTCGCCCGCCCAACATCACGGCAATCCTGTCCTTCAGGTCGTCGATCGAGAGCAGATAGCGGTCTTCGGTTGGCATTTGCATGGTGTAGCCCAGGGCGCCACGACTATGAGGAACAATACTGATCTTGCTGACCGGCTCCCCATGCGGAACCAGTTCGGCCACCAGCGCGTGGCCAGCTTCATGATATGCAACCGTAGTTCGTTCCTGCTCATTCATCACGCGGCTTTTCTTTTCAGAACCCGCAATCACTCTTTCGATGGCAGCCTCAAAATCATCCAATGCAACCGACGCGGCGTTATGCCGGGCAGCAAGTAATGCGGCTTCGTTCATGGCGTTTTCCAGGTCAGCGCCGCTGAAACCGGCGGTGATCCGCGCCGCCCGGTCCATGTCGAAGTCTGCCGCCAGCTTCACGTTCTTACTGTGAATCTTCAGGATTTGCAGTCGGCCAATAAGATCCGGATTGCCAATGGCGATCTGGCGATCGAAGCGGCCCGCGCGCATCAATGCCGGGTCGAGTACCTCGGGACGATTGGTAGCGGCCATGATAATCACTGGCGCGCTGGTGTCGGTCTTGAAGCCGTCAATCTCGGCCAGCAGCTGATTGAGCGTTTGCTCGCGCTCGTCATTGCTGCCCATCTGCGTGACTCCTCCGCGGCTCTGACCGATAGCATCGATCTCGTCGATGAAGACGATCGCTGGAGCCGCCTTGCGCGCCTGCTCGAACAGGTCGCGCACGCGTGCGGCGCCCACGCCCACGAACATCTCGACAAACTCCGAACCGCTGGTCTCGAAGAACGCAACTTTGGCCTCGCCGGCTGTGGCTTTGGCCAGAAGCGTTTTGCCGGTGCCCGGAGGCCCGACAAGCAGCACACCCTTGGGGATATGCCCACCGAGATGAGCGAATTGCTCTGGGGTTTTCAAAAACTGAATGATTTCCTGGAGCTCGGCAATGGCCTCATCCGCCCCACCCACATCTTTGAAAGTGACCGTTACATCCTCGGGTTTGACCTCAATCGCTTTGCTCTTGCCGACCCCGAAAACCCCGCCCATTCCACCGGCAGTTGCCCCGGCTCCTCGATAGGCCATGTACCAGAACGCGCCGAGCAGAATAAGCGGCAGAATATTCTCGAGCAGGATTCCGCCTAAGGGGTTCGTCGGGTGCTCAAAGTGGTAAGTCACGTTTGCGTTTTGTAACTGTTCGATCAGTTGGGGGTCGCCGCCGGGGGCTGGCACGGTGTTGAACGGAATGTTCGAAGGAGATCCACCCGGGTTGGAGTTCTTCATATCACCAGCGATGCTTCCTTGGCCGATGGTTGCATCGACTATCTGTCCGGCAGCCAGTTTCTGTTTGAACTCGCTGTAAGGAATTTCGCTATTACGGGTCGCCTGATTCAAAAACAACAGCGGAAACAGCCACAAGACAAGGACGCTGGCAATCAGGTAGCTGAGTACGAATTGAATCCGGCGCCGTTTTTCCTCCTGGCGCTTCTTCTCTTGCTCGGGGTCGTGTTTCCCTGGCGGTAATTGTGGATTCTTCACGTTCCACCTCCTCAAATCACTTCTTGTTAAGCAGGCTGCAGCACGCTGCGATTGGGTGTGTTGTTACGGGTTGCTCTATACAGAAGAACCCGTTTTACGGCTTCGACCAGGAGCAGATAGAACAGGGTCGCGATGGCAACAAAGACGAAAAAGCTGAATGGCAGCGGAGTGAAGCCGAGCACTTTTGCCACCGGGCTGAACGGCAGGTACATTCCGATAGCCACCACGGAAAGGCACGTCGCAACTAAAGGAACGCTGGGACGGCTGCGTAAAGGATTCTTCGATGTGCGGATAACGAAGACGACCAGCGTCTGGGTGGCCAGCGACTCAACAAACCAGCCGGTGTGAAACTGCGCCTGGCCGGTACGAAAGAAATGCAGCAGGACATAGAAAGTCAGGAAGTCAAAGATGGAACTGATGGGTCCGATCAACACCATGAAGTCACGGATGACGCTTATATCCCACCGTTGGGGCTTGACCAGATAGGTCTCATCAACGTTGTCCGTTGGAATCGTAACTTGGGCCAGGTCGTAAAGGAAGTTGTTCAACAGAATCTGTGTGGGCAGCATGGGCAGGAAGGGCAGAAAGAGCGCAGCCCCTGCCATGCTGATGACGTTTCCGAAGTTCGAACTGATGCCCATCAGCAAATACTTCATCACGTTGCCGAAGGCTTTGCGTCCCTCGATGATGCCGTCGTGGAGCACGCGTAGGCCTGGCGCAATGAGAATGACGTCGGCGGCATCGCGCGCCACGTCGGCGGCGCTCGATACGGATATCCCGACGTCGGCCGCGTGCAGCGAGGGCGCATCGTTAATGCCGTCGCCCATGAAACCGACCGCGTGCCCGTCGTGCTTGAGCGCCAGCAGAATCCGGTTCTTCTGCGCTGGAGAAATGCGGGCGAAGGCCTGCGTCTGCTCGGCGTCGTGGGCCAGCGCCGGATCCGTCATGTTGACGATTTCGTCGCCGGTCAATACACGCCCGGCATTTAGCCCAACTTGCGTGCACACGCGGGCGGTCACAAGGTCGTTGTCGCCAGAGATGACCTTGACCTCCACGCCATCGCGTTTGAGCGAATCAAGTACCTGGGCGGCGTCCGGCAACGGCGGATCGGAGAAAGTCAGGAAGCCGGCCAGGGTCAGGTTGCGTTCATCCTCGACCGAATAGTCCGCGCGCACGGGGACATTGACGTACGCCACGGCCAGCGAGCGGTATCCCTGGCTATTCAGATCGCCGCTCGCCTGGCAGATGATCTTGACGGCATCTTCGCCAATGGGTTCCACTTTGCCATCGGCCTCGTACGCAGAGAGCAGCGGAATGATTCCTTCCGGAGCGCCCTTGGAGATGAGCGTCCGCTGGGATTGCCGCTCCACCACGACCGAGAGCCGCTTGCGCTCAAAGTCGAACGGAATCTCGTCGCACTTGGCGTAACCTTCCGTGTTCTGCGGACTCTGGCGTGAGATGACGTCATCGAGCGGACTGCGAATGCCGGTCTCAAACTTGCTGTTGAGAAATGCCAGTTCCAGTGCGCGGCTGGCGGGTTTCCCAAAGGCGTCGAGAGCGCGATCGAACGACATGGTCCCAGTGGTGAGCGTTCCCGTCTTATCGCTGCACAGCACATCCAGGCTACCCAGGTTCTGGATGGATGAGAGATGCTTGACGATCACATTCTTGCGCGCCATCGCCACGGCGCCCTTGGATAAGGTCACGGTGGTGATCATGGGCAGGAATTCCGGGGTCAGGCCGACGGCCAGCGCCACGGCAAACATGAGGGATTGAAGCGGATCACGGTGCCGGAGAATGCCCACAACGATCAGAAAGAGCACAAGGAAAAAGACCGTTGCTGCGATGAGACGGCCCACGCCCCGCAAGCCGCGGTCGAAAGCTGTCTCTTCCGGCCTCGTGGATAACCGGGCAGCAATATCGCCAAAAGCCGTTCGCGGACCGGTGGCGACGACTTCCGCGGTCGCCGTTCCACTCACCACCGATGTGCCCAGAAAAACCATGTTCGGCGCATCTGCTTTGGTTGAGGCCGGCTCCGTTGTCGCCGCTTTCGCAGTGAAAAGCGATTCGCCCGTCAGCGCCGCCTGCTGCACATAAAGATCGCGCGCCTGCAGAAGGCGCGCGTCTGCTGGAACCATATCTCCGGCGGCGAGCCGGACCAGATCCCCTGGCACCACATCGCGCCGTCTCATCTCCTGCCATGTGCCGTCGCGCTCGACGGTTGCCGTCGGCGCCACCTGATCGCGCAGCCGTTCGACGGCCTGATGCGAGCGGTAGGTCTGGCTGAAATCCAATGTCGCACTTAGCAGAACAATGGCGCCAATGATGCCCGCATCGATCGCATCGCCCAGAAATGCCGAGGCGCCTGCTGAAAAAAGCAGGATCAGCGTCAAAGGATTCAAGAACAGATGCAGGAGATCGGCGACAGGGGAGTAGTGTGTTGTGGCTGCAGGTTCATTTGGCCCGAATTGGGCGAGCCGTGCCTCAGCCTCCTGCGCAGTCAGGCCGGCAGGCGCGGCAGGGACACCACCATCATCAGGCGGCATGGGAAGATTTCTCCTCGTGGGACGAAGCGTACTCCCGGCCCAGCGAGTATTGCAAGCCGCGCGCCAGCTTGCGCCGAGTGCGGAGAATCCTGGACTTCAAGGTAGCCTCCGGAATGTCAAACGCCCGGCTCGACTCCATGATGGAATGGCCTTTGATTGCATAGTACAAAAATACATTTCGTTCCGAAACGGGGAGTTTCAGGATCTGCTCTTTGATCAGTGCAGTGAGTTCAACGACTGCGCAGATCCTTTCCGGATCGGGCCGATGATCGACGGCGGATCGCTCCGGCCACGTCTCCTGATCGTGCTGGATCTCGTCCAGGGAGTATTCCAGGTGAATTCCCTGCCGCCTTTGCCGGCGAAGAGCCATGAGCGCCGTGTTGATGACGATGCGGGTAAGCCACGTCGAGAACGATGAGCGGCCCTGGAAGGAACCCAAGCGAAGATATGCCTTGCACAAGCCTTCCTGCAAGGCATCCTCCGCGTCCTCTTTGTTGCGAAGAATGG
>Ga0326727_10021252_pt1 | contig 12740 bp, 6 predicted proteins | sample MB2enrmetagenome_FD_207643 | JGI IMG/M metagenome (GOLD analysis project Ga0326727, IMG submission 207643) | Lab enriched peat soil microbial communities from McLean, Ithaca, NY, United States - MB29MY | ecosystem: Environmental > Terrestrial > Soil > Wetlands > Peat | place: USA: New York...
TGTCTTTACCACTTCATTCATAGAAACTTTGACAATGGTTACAGCTTCAAACGGAACCTTGTAATCAACATCATAAGGGAAGGATTTTTTAAGGTTTTCCAACTCTGCATAAACTCCCTTAGCTACATCGAGAGAATTGGCTGTCGGTAATGAAAATACCATAAGCATCGATGCCCGTTTCCCATCGGTATAAGCATTACTGTAATAGGTGAACTTTCCCATCTCAACCCTGCCAATATCCTTAATGTAAACAAGCTCTCCCGTGGCAGGAATTGATTTTACAATGATCTTTTCGAATTCAGATACTTTATTCAAGCGTCCGTTCACCAAGATGCTAAATTCATGCGATTGATTTTGATCCTGCGGAGGTGCTCCTACGGCACCAGCTGCAACCTGGACATTCTGTTCATTTAATGCATTAATTACATCCTGTGGGGTTATGGAGTAGGATGCCATTTTATCCGGATTCAACCATATACGCATGCTGAAATTGTCAGCACGGCTATTGATATCACCGACACCAGGAATGCGAAGAAGAGCATCTACTAAATGGGTGTTTGCATAATTATCGAGGAAAGTAATATCATGTGTGCCTTTTGGAGAAAATAGAGCTACCATCATTATCTGGCTGATATTTCTTGCACGAACCGTAAGTCCTAAACGACTGACTGTAGAAGGTAACAGGGGTTTAGCTATACCTACCCGGTTCTGGACATCAACTGTGGCTATGTCGACATTGGTACCAACTTTGAATGTTGTATTTATTGACATCAATCCAGTACTCGTACTGTTACTTTGAATATATTCCATGCCGGGTACACCATTAATGGCCTCTTCAACAGGAGTGGCAACAGTTTGTTCTACAGTGATAGCATCTGCTCCTGTATAATTTGCTGAAACAGATACTGCAGGAGGAGTGATCCTTGGATATTGATTGACAGGAAGAATAAAGATACAGATAATCCCCAGGATAGCTATAATGATGGATATAACGATTGCCGTGACCGGTCTTTTAATAAAAACTTCAGAAATCATAAATTCTCAGATTTCTTTTTGTTTGCAAGGTATTCGAGCTGTTTTTTTCCGTAAGCTATCCTGACAATAACTACAAACAAGACAGGAACAATAAATATTGCCAATGAAGATGCTGCAATCATCCCACCCATGACTGTAAATCCAATAGTTCTGCGGGCTACGGCACCAGCTCCTGTCGCTATTACCAGTGGCGTTACACCTAAAATGAATGCCATTGAAGTCATGATAATAGGTCGCAGACGAAGACTTACAGCATCTAAAGTTGATTTTATCATATCTTCCCCTCTATCCACGCGTACTTTCGCATATTCAACGATAAGAATAGCATTTTTGGCCGCAAGACCGATGAGGGTGATAAGTCCAATCTGTGCATAAACATTGTCAGTCAGGCTCGGAATGAACGTTAGGGTCAAAATGGCTCCGAAAGCACCAATCGGCACAGCCAGCAACACGGAAAATGGCACTGACCAGCTTTCATATAATGCAGCAAGGAACAGGAAAACAAAAGTCAGAGAAAAAAGAAAAATATAGAATGTCTGAGTTCCTGCCTGGATTTCTTCATAGCTCAGACCTGAAAAATCATAACCATATCCTTGTGGCAGTACCCTTGCTGAAATATCCTTCAGGGCAGCTATAACCTGTCCGCTGCTATAACCCTGAGATGAACCACCATCCACTTCAGCCGAACGGAAGATATTAAAATGCGACTGAAGAGGTGCAGATTCAGTAAGCTTATAGCTAATGAGTGAACTTAATGGCAATATATTTCCGCTCTGGTTGCGTACATAATATTTATCCATATTTGTGATAACCTTCCGGAATACAGTATCTGCCTGAACTACAACATGGAAAGTACGGTTATAAAGAGTAAAATCATTAACATAGATGCTTCCCATGTATGTTTGAATAGCAGTAAATACATCAGAGATGTTGACACCCATTTTCTTGCATTTCTCTCTGTCAACAGTAACATTATAACTGGGGGTATGTGCTGAGTAATAGCTGAAAGCATGAGAGATTGCCGGATTTTTATTTGCTTCTGCAACAAAATTGTTCACAACTTTTTCAAATGCGTGAACATCGTCGTTTGTATTACGCTGTTCGATCTGGAAACTAAACCCTGCCGTTTGCCCGATACCGGGGATGGGTGCAGGAGGTATGACGACAATATTTGCATTCCTGATATTTGCTCTTGAGATGCGGTCACGCATTACATCAATAAGACCAGGGATTCTCTCACTGTCTTTTTTCCTTTCACTCCAGGGTTTTAGCTGGCAATAAATAGTACCACTATTTGATTTGGTAGCATTGGTGATCACATTAAATCCTGCCAGGGCCGCATAGTGTTTGATGCCAGGAGTAGTAGATACCACTTTCATTAATTTCGTCATCACATCCACAGATTGTGCAGTAGCTGATGCTTCAGGCAACTCATAAGTTACATAGACTAGCCCATCGTCTTCGCTTGGAATAAATCCAGATGGTTTATGAGTGAATAAAAAATATGCTGCTATGCCGATACATAGTAAAAGGATAACTACGTATTTTGACTTCTGAATACCACTCCGTACTCCCTTGGAATAACTTCTGGTTACAGATTCAAACCAGGAATCAAACCTGAAAAATATTCTATTCAACCCCGTCGAACTACTTGTGAGGTGATGCGGCTTCAGGAGTAAGGTGCAAAGAGCCGGAGTTAAGGATAATGCAATAAAGGCAGAAAGCAAAATGGATACAGCAATCGTAATTGCAAACTGCTGGTATAATCTTCCAACAATGCCTGGTATGAAACCCACAGGCACAAATACCGATGCCAGGATAAGTGCAATAGCGATAACGGGTGCTGAAATATCTTTCATTGCACGGTAAGTAGCTTCTAATACAGGTAGATTTTCAACATCCATATAACGCTGAACAGCTTCAACAACAATGATTGCATCATCTACAACTATTCCAATGGATAAAACAAATCCAAACATAGTCAATGTGTTGATTGTAAATCCCAGAGGAATAAAAAAGGCAAATGTGCCGAGTATGGAAACAGGGATTGCCAGAACTGGAATTAAAGTCGATCTCCAATTCTGAAGAAACAAAAACACGACAAATGCCACCAGACAAAGCGCAATCATTAGTGTTACTGCTACTTCCCGCATTGATACCTTGACAACTGTCACAGTCTCATAGGGTATCGTATAATCGACATCTGCGGGAAATGTGTTCTTTAACTCTTCAAGTTCCCTGGTAACACCGGCAGCAGTCTGTATAGCATTACTCCCCGGAGTCTGATAGAGCGTCAGAATGGAAGCACGTTTGTCATCAACATAGCAATTACTTGAATAAGTGAATTTGCCTAATTCAACCCTGGCCACATCTTTCAGGTAAACCATCTCACCTGTGCCGGGCATTGTTTTAACGACAATCTTTTCAAATTCGGGAACTTTATTGAGTCTGCCGTTGACAAGTACGCTCAATTCATACGTCTGGGATTTTTGTTGTGGAGGCACACCTGCTGAACCTGCAGCTACCTGAAGATTTTGTTCTGATAATGCATTGATGATATCTGTTGAAGTAAGTGAATAAGCAGCCATTTTATCAGGATTGATCCAGATGCGCATACTGAAATTATCTGCGAGCGTAGTAATAGCACCGACTCCAGGTACGCGAAGCAAGGCATCCATCAGAAAAATATTAGTATAATTATCCAGGAAGGTGATATTATGAGATCCTTTAGGAGAATAAAGTGCAACCAGCATCAACGCACTTGGATTCACGGCCCGTACTGTAAGTCCCAGTCTGGTCACTGCAGCTGGTAATAATGGGGTTGCAATAGTAACTCTGTTCTGTACATCGAGTGTGGCAATGTCAATATCTGTCCCGATCTTAAAGGTGGTATTAATGGTCATCAGTCCATTATTTGCACTGTTACTCTGCATATACTCCATTCCATGTGTTCCGTTTATCTGCTCTTCAAGTGGAGTAGAAACAGTCTGTTCTACTGTTGTAGCATCTGCTCCGGGAAATTGGCCCGTTACCTGGACAACTGGAGGGGTGATATTTGGATATTGGCTGACAGGAAGATTAAAAACACAGATAGCTCCTATGATAGCTAATACAAGCGATATCACTATAGCAGTGACCGGTCTCCTAATAAAAATATTAGCGATCATGAGTGATGGAACTTATTGGATTGCCCACTCTCCTGTCTTTTGGATATAGTTATTAAAGAACCTGTATGCAATGATTGGACACCATCAACAACAATCCGGTCACCGGCATTAATCCCTTTATTTACGATCACATCAGGTTCAATGGTCTGGCCCAGCTGTACCTTCTTCTGTAAGGCAATCTGGACAGGATGAGTTTTTGTAGAGTCTTCAGGATTGGGGGCTATTGTATCTATTGCCAGGTAAACAAAGTACTCTCCCATCAGTTCAACTACTGCTTTACCCGGGATTACCAGTTTAGGTTCTTTTTCCTGGTTATGTACACGTAAAACACAACTTGTTCCCGGTCTTAATGCATACTGAGGATTTGGGAAAATAACCCTTACGCGGATTGTACCTGTCTGAGGATCTACGGCCCGGTCAATGACAGAGATCTTCCCCATATAATGATAGATGGAATCATTGGGTAGTACGATAGTAAATAGCGAATCTATTTCTTCCTGTTCATTATTTTTAAGATCTTCGAAGTGAACCAGTTGTTTCTCAGATATTAAGAAATCAACACCCATAGGATCATCAGTAGAGATTGTATTCAAGATTGTCTGTCCCACGGTCACTAAGTTTCCTAATTTAACCTGGCTGAAACCAATTGTCCCATCAAAAGGTGCTGAAATAATAGAATAAGCCAGATTAGTTGCAGCCATTTTTAATGATTGGTCTGCTGCAGCAACAGTATTTTTGGCATTTTGCAAAGCGATAGCTGCATGATCGAGGACTTGTTTGGCAACAGCATCATAAGTATTCAGATACGTATAACGGTCTGCATCCTGTTGTGCCTGTTCCAGATTACCTTGTTCCACTTTAAGATTTGCTTTTGCCTGATCATAACTTTCCTGGAATAATTGGCGGTCGATTTCGTATAATTCTTGTCCCTTATGAACATGGGATCCTTCCGTAAAAAATATGCCTGTTATATAACCTTGTACCTGTGGACGTAAATCAACCTGGCTTAATGCCACAATTGTTCCAGGATATTTATCAAAATAAAAAACCCTTTTAGCTTTCACCGTCATGATATTTACAGGTACGGACTGTGCAGGGGGAGGTTGTTGTTGTTTGCAGGAAACAAGTATAAAGCAGCTGATCAATGAAATCAAATATACAATTCTCATGTAAGTAGTAATTAATTTGTTCTTTAATATGGTATATTTCCCATTGCTTTTTCCAGGTCAACCTTGCTTGATAGCAACTGGAACAAGGCATTTAAATAACTGATTTCTGATGATATCAAATTCGATTCAGCAGTAATGACATTCAGGTAAGGTATCAGGCCCTGTTTGTATTGTAATGAAACAATCCCGTAAACATCTTTTGCCATTGTCACGTTATCTCTAAGTACATTCAGATCATAAAGATTGCTTTTATAATCAGCCAGAGCAACTGAATATTCAGAATAAATACGGGATTTGAGATCAACCAATGCCCAGTCAATTTTTCGCGACTCAAGTTTGGCTCTCTGAATGCTTTCCAATCTTCGCAAACCTGTAAATAAAGGAATAGTAACCGATGCGCCGATGTAAGTATAGGGATAGTTTTGATTCAGGAAGCCAGGTAAGATATTTTTTTCATATTCGAAAGTGTAATCGTAAAAGGCAGAAAGAGAAGGAATAAATTGATTCTTGTAATATTTTATGTTTAATTGCTGCAGATTTTTTACAGTTTGAAGTTGCTGATATTCTATACGTTTTTCATATCGGAGCAATTGATTAGTATCATAAATTGTCTCTTTCATCATTTCTATTGTGTCAAAGCTCACGTTAAATTCTTTTTCAGAAGGGAATCCCATTAACTGTTTAAGCATGGAATACTGTGGCCGGACATTTTCATTTGCTTGTTTTAACTGTGCTTTAGAATTGTTCAGCGAAATATTTGCTTCTTGAAAATCAGTCTTATCAACAACCCCGCCAATATATTGATGATAAGCATCACTTAGCGTTTTTCCCAACCTTGCGGTGTCGTCTTTAAAAACATTAATCTGTTCCAAGGTGAGCAATAAACCGTAAAATGCTTTACTTACAGATGCAATAAGATTGATTTTGGTACTGTCATTGGATTGTTGGGCCTCTTTGACAATTAAATGTGCAGTTCTTGCTGAATATAAGACATCAGGATTAAAAATCGCTTGTGAAACAGATAGTTGTGGCACAAATGTATTAATGATTCCAGTGTGTTCAGTTATTAAAGGTCCTGCCGGATTAACAGGGCTTGTTGTTAGTATGGTTGGCAGGGGATCGTAATGAGTAAAGGTCCCGGAAAGATTAAGTTGAGGAAACCATGCTGACAAATTGATTGCGTTTGTTTTTTTAGCAATCGTGATATCAATTGTGGATTGTTTGAATGCAGGCTGATTCTGCAAAGCATAAACAATGCACTGATCAAGCGTCAAATATTGAACAGTATCATTTCTGTTTTTATTCTGGGCTGTAACAGATTGATATCTAAACAGGAAGCAGACAATGAAAATTATTGTAATCTTTAAAATTATCCCAGTATGACCAAAGTATTTCCATAAAATGTTTTTGTTCTTACATGCTTGACTCATTTCTTCAGAAAATGGTTATTATTTATTTCAGGTATTTTCAATAGTTTAATCCACCTCCGGCGGACGAGTATCAATTCCCCGCCTCTTAAGACGACGATAATTCTACTTTCTTTAATACCCCACTGCTTGCAGCGGGGTAGTTCATTAAGAGTGTTATGTTAACGGAACAAATCAATTATAAGTATTGAGAAAAAGAAATAATCTTATTTATTAGGGAATACAGAAGAGCTCTCTTCATCTCAGGTACCATAATCAAGTAAAACAGGATGCAAATGTAATGAATATCAAGATATTTCAACTGAATTATCAATGATTAATAATCAGTTTTTGGACTAAAGTACCAGCCCTGAGAATATAAAATCCGGAAGGGATATCTGATAATGATAATCTGAAATTCTGATTTGCCCGGGTTTCAAGAAGGACTTTTCCGGTTATATCTAAGATACTTACTGTAATCATTTCATCCTGGCGTGATGAGCCAATATTCCCATATACAAACTGATCTGCCGGATTGGGAAATATAGAAAAATGACCAATTACCGGTTCATGTTTTTCCTGAACTGACGAGATCACCCTGGGTTTGTCACCTTTTGAATAATAATTCAACCCACCGGAATAATTGCCAACAACGAGATCCAACAATACTGAATCTGTAAGATTAGCAATTGCCGGGGCTGTGCGCCATCCTGCGGTAATTTGAAATGGAGAACCAGTAATTAAAGTATATAATGAATCAGATTCTGTGAATTTTTCATTAAGATGACCGTCAATATTGATGAAATAATGAATCAGCCCTTCATCTGAACCCACCAGCAATCCTGTGTTTCCATACTTATCCCTGAAAAAGCAGGGAGTACTGTAACCATAATAGGAAAGGGTATCATTGGTTACATTGATCTTTCCCAGACTATCGGTCACCAATGAAAATGATGGATTACTAGAAGTACCGGTATTTCTGAAATAGCTCAGGTTCCCATTCTGCTCCCCGATGACAAGATCCAGTAATCCGTCTTTATCCAGGTCAAACAATTGGGGTGTGCTGAAGGCTCCTACCTGGATATTTTGATAATGTAATACGGGCTGGGCATATACAGGATCATGATGAGGAGGGGCCGTGTTTTTAAAAAATATAACTGTACCATCAGAATTACCAATGATCATATCATCACTACCATCACCGTCAATATCACCAAAAGTCGGGTATATACCTTTAAGATGTAATGAAGAAAGATTGGCAAAATCGTCAGTCACGAGGTGGAATTTTGGATTATAAAGAGTGCCTACATTTTTATAATAAGCAATCTTTGAAGTATAGGCAGAATAGAGATAACCTGCCTTACGATAAGAAGAATCATAGTATCCAAAATTACCAATAAGCAAATCAGGTAAGCCATCCCCGTTAACGTCATGGATCACGGGGAAAGCATTAGATCCTACACTGATCATTTCACTGACAAAGAACCGGTCGGTCACAAACTGAAAATCAGGATTACTATTTGTTCCCCAATTTTTATAGAACCATACATTATGGAAATTATCAGCAACCACATATGCAGGATTGTTTGTCGGATCAAAAGGAGAAACTACAAGATCGTTAATTGAATCATTGTCCATATCGAGGTAGAATGGGCAGGGAAATTCCCAGAGCTGTACAGGTTTGGAATAGGAAGGAAACATTGTGTCAACGCTGATCATATGTGCCGAATCTCTGGTGCCGCCATTATATAATGCAATGATATTCGGAAAATTAATTCCACCTGTGAGCAAATCTTTTACACCGTCATTATTAAGATCAAGGGTAAGAAGTGTTGATCCCACATGTTTTGGATCATTTTCAGTTTCAGAACATGGAGACGGAACCGGGCTTTTCTTATAAGGGCACACTATGTTCAGGGTGATTGAATCTGAATAAGCGCTTTCCATGAATTCGCCCCAGCAGCTACTGGTTAATTTATAATCAAGGCTATCGCAATTCCCGTAATTCTGCATGGAAAGATTCCGGTGATATTCTATATAGGATCCAAGCCCAAAAAAAGTCAGAATATCAACTGCCCCGTCCCCGTCAATATCAGAAATTGAAGGATAGTCGACTGTAGTCCCAAGAATTCCTACTTTTCCGGAATAATAATATGATTCAATCATATTGGTCACCAGTTCGAATTTGAGAATAGTATCCGAAATATTATGAAAAACCCGGATAGTTCCATCACCATAAGTGAAAATATCTTCCTTTCCATCGCAGTCATAATCATAAAAGTATACCCAATCATGCAAAGCGGGGAACAAAGAAGCCAGTTCAGGGTGAAAGGTATAGCTTACTGAATCAGGAATTCCATCATTAATAAAAGGAAGTATCCTGCTTCCCTGGCGATCGAATATAACCAGATCTTTTATTCCATCGAGATTAATATCTATTTTGCCAAACTGGCAGGAATTAAGTCCTCCTGCCCAGGGATATTTAAGGGTAGAATCAAGAACATTCTGATTGAAGCCAATAAAAGGCCTGATGAGAAAAATTGCCGCTAAACCAGCCAGTCTGAGCAGGTTAAGGCAATCTTTAAAACAGACAGGGGAAATCATAGACAAAAATATATAAAACAATTTAGCCACCTGAATGGCTGTCAAATTATTTATCATAAATCTTTTTGTTTCAAACATAAATTGATGAACCTGGAAGTTGCCGAAGTGGTGAACTGGCAAGTCAGCGAGTAAAAAAAAATGTTAAAATTTTGTTAAACATTTTTTAGAAAAAAAAACTTCCATATAAATTTGCACCGCATTTTAAAACAGGATTCTTATGGATGTGAGTATTGAGAAGGTCACCAAAAGCTATGGCTTTCAAAAAGCAGTAGATAATATCTCCTTTAAAGTAAATCAGGGTGAAATAGTTGGTTTCCTGGGACCTAACGGCGCCGGAAAGACCACGACAATGAAGATCATAACCTGTTACATGCTCCCAAATGAAGGCGATGTGAAAGTCGGGGGAATTTCAGTACAGGAAAATCCTGAGGAAGTTAAAAAGCATATTGGTTATCTTCCTGAAGCCAACCCGCTCTATAAAGATATGCCGGTTATTGATTACCTGAAATTCGTGGCTGAGATCCAGGGTGTTCCGGCAGATAAGATCCGTGAAAGGATTTTAGAGATGGTCAGGATTTGCGGGCTAAAGGATGAGAAATATAAAAAGATCAATGAACTTTCCAAGGGGTATCAGCAGAGGGTCGGACTGGCACAGGCACTGATACATGATCCGGAAGTGCTGATCCTTGATGAACCCACCTCAGGGCTTGATCCAAATCAGATTGTAGAGATAAGAGAACTGATCAGGAAAATCGGCCGTGAAAAAACCGTGATCTTATGTTCACATATCCTTGCCGAGGTGGAAGCTACCTGCGACCGGATCCTGATCATAAATAAAGGTCAATTGGTTGCTGACGGAACAGCGACCACTTTGAGGAAACAGGCTCAGGATAAAGAAATTGTCAAGGTGACCATTGAAGATGGCGACAGAAACGAAATTTACCGGAGTCTACAGGCCATTGATTCTGTCGAGCTGGTTGACCTGATGCCAGCGCAGACCCAATCCTTTGACATTCAAAGCAAACCGGGCGTCACTTCAAGGAAAGCGATCTTCAAGATGTGTGCTGAAAAAGGATGGTCTTTAACCGAGATGACACCTGTTGAGCGGAAGCTTGAAGAGGTATTCAGGGATCTTACAATTACGAATTAAGATATTATCAGCCTCACCACCCGTCCCTCTTTTCTTCATGAGAGGGAGTGAAAGGGCAGAGGTGATTGAGTTTATACCAGTTTATTAAAAGAAAGCAAAATAATCACTTTATGGTAAAGATCTGGATTATTACAAAAAGAGAACTCCGGTCATTCTTTGATTCATTGATGGCTTATGTGATGATCGTATTGTTCCTGGGTTTCAGTGGTTTTTTTACCTGGCTTTTCGGCAGCGATGTCTTTTTTGTCAATCAGGCCAGTCTCCAATCATTTTTTGGGATCTCATTCTGGACACTTTTCTTTTTTATTCCTGCCATTACTATGGGATTGCTGGCTGATGAACGGAAATCGGGCACCCTCGAGCTCCTGGTGACAAAGCCAGTAAGCGACTGGCAGATCATTGCCGGTAAATTCTTATCGGCTTTTTTACTGATCTGCATTACCCTGGCACTGACACTTCCCTATTATTTTACCGTTGCCAGCATCGGTAAGATTGATCATGGGGCTGTCTGGATGGGATACCTGGGGCTACTCTTTATGAGCGCTTCTTATATCAGCATCGGGTTATTCGCAAGCAGTCTGACTAATAATCAGATTGTTGCATTCCTCATAGCGCTTTTCATCGGGATCTTCTTTCACCTTATTTTTGGACTGGCCGGCAGTAGTTCCGGTGGGTGGCTAGCCAGTATCTTTGGCTATCTCAGCTTGTCGAATCATTATGAATCGATGGCAAGGGGAGTGATCGATTCAAAAGATATTTTCTATTTCTTATCAATCATTTTTGCCAGCCTGGTGGGTACTGAACTTGCATTATCAAGGCGTAATATATAGAACGAACCAGCAATCTGGAATTTAAACTATTGAGGAATCAACTATTGACTATTCATCTGACCATAAAAAATTAATTGACAGATGCAAAAAAGAAAATCGATCTTAACTTATGTTTTATTGATTGCCGGTGTTATAATACTGGTAAATCTTTTATCTGACCGCTTCTTTGTGAGACTTGATTTTACTGCTGATAAAAGGTACACCCTAAGTGAACCGACAAAAAACATCCTGAGATCACTGAAAGAGCCGGTAACGATCACTGCATACTTCAGCGAGGAACTTCCTTCTGAATTCCTGCAGCTCAGGCGTGATTTCAAAGAAGAACTGATCGAATATTCCAATCGTTCGAAAGGAAAAGTACAGTTCGAATTCATCAATCCAAACAAAGATGAAGAAACGGAACAGAAAGCAGTGCAGGAAGGTATAAATCCTGTCCTTATTAATGTCAGGGAAAAGGACCAGGTAAAACAGCAAAAAGCGTACCTGGGAGCTGTCGTAAGTTACGGGGATAAAAAAGAAGTTATCCCTTTAATTCAGCCAGGTGCTGCCATGGAGTACAGTCTTTCGACCAGCATTAAAAAGATGACGGTAGACGACAAACCCAAAATAGCTTTCCTGGAAGGTCATAAAGAAGCTTCCTTATCCTCAATGGTACAGGTTTTGCAGTCCCTTTCCGTCTTGTATGACATCGAACCTTTGAATCTCAACGATACTGCTTTGAACCTTAATAAATACAAGACATTGGTCATTATAAATCCCAAGGACACCATTCCTGACAGTCAGCTCAGGAAACTGGATGAATTTCTTTCCCTCGGGAAGAACATCTACATTGCCATGAACCGCGTAGATGCCAACCTTCAGACAGGTTCAAGTAAAGAAGTCAGCACGGGCCTGGAAAGATGGCTCGAGAGTAAAGGCATACGGGTAAACCCGAACTTCATCATCGATGAGAGTTGCGGAAGTGTGACCCTGAACCAGCAACAAGGAATGATGACCTTTCAATCCAACATGAGGTTTCCATACCTGCCTCTGATCACAAAATTTGCAGCAACACCAGCGACAAAGGGACTGACATCTGTTATGCTCCAATTTGCCAGTTCTATAGACTTCTTTTCCACAAATAAAGATGTAACCTTTACCTCACTGGCAACGACTTCAGAACATTCAGGTACTGAAAATCCACCTATCCGTTTTGATTTCAACCGCAACTGGCAGCAGAGGGATTTTCCTTTATCAAATCTTACGGTATGCGGTTTATTAAGCGGAAAGATTGCAGGAAACGTCAACTCAAAGATGATTGTCGTGTCTGATGGCGATTTTCCTGTTAACGGTGAAGGGCAGCAAGCAAGACAGATACCTCCCGACAACCTGAATTTCAT
>Ga0326727_10021253_pt1 | contig 12739 bp, 7 predicted proteins | sample MB2enrmetagenome_FD_207643 | JGI IMG/M metagenome (GOLD analysis project Ga0326727, IMG submission 207643) | Lab enriched peat soil microbial communities from McLean, Ithaca, NY, United States - MB29MY | ecosystem: Environmental > Terrestrial > Soil > Wetlands > Peat | place: USA: New York...
ACGGCATTCAGGCGCCACTCGTCACCGCCTCCATCCCCCAGGACACATACACCTCGGCCACCATCACCTTCTCCAACCCGCAGATCACCTACATCAACTCCTCGGGAGCAGCCGTCTCCGTCACCCCCACCCTCACCACCACCTCCTTCCAGTTCAACTTCCCCACGCCGTTTACCGTCTCGAACGCCTCCACCTCGCTTCTGATCGACCTGCTCGCCGGCCCGTCGGTCAATATCTCCGGCACCACCGTCGCCGTAACCCCGCAATTCAACCTCAAGCCTGTCCCGCCCGCCTCCGCCGCACCGCCTTCGGGCCAGAACGGCACCGGCATGCAGCAGATGGCCACGGTCGTCTCGGTCAGCGGCACCAGCGTCACCCTCGAACCCGGCAGCGGCCCCAACTTCACCGTCACCACCAACAGCGCCACCCTGCTCCAGGGCCCCGGCTTTACCTCCCTTTCGGCGCTCACCGCCGGCGAACTGGTTCAGGTTGACTTCATCGTCGAGGCAGGCGGAGTCTACCTCGCCACCCGCATCCAGATCCCGCCGCCGCCGCCCGCCGGACAGCCGCCGGTCAACCTGCTCAGCGGCCCCGTCACCTCGGTCTCGTCAGGCAGCTTCAAGATGGCACTCATGCAGGGCCTCGGCCCGGCCATCCCGGTCAGCGCCACGGCCGTCTCCCTCTTCACCGTGACGACGAACTCCTCAACGGTCTTCGCCATCACGCCGCAGTTCCAGTCGCTCAGCGGCCTGCCCTTCACCCCGACCTTCACCTCCGCCAATCTGGTCGCAGGGCAATCGGTCGGCGTGGTCGCGTCATCCGTCTCCGGAAACACCGCGACCGCCAGCGACGTCTACTTGATTCCGCAGACTCTGGGCGGCACCGTCACCGCGATCTCCACCGTCGGCGGCTATACGGCGTATACCCTCTCGCTGAACAGCGGATCGGCCTTCACCTCGCTCAGCGGCGCGTCCACCGTCACCGTCTACACCTCCGGCGCAACCGCTCCCCCGCCGGGAGCCACTGCGCCCCCGGCGATCGCCGTCAACAGTCAGGTCCGTTTCAATGGCCTGGTCTTCAACCTCGGTGGCGGCAGCTTCGCCATGGTCGCCGGATGCTCGCCCGATGGAGCGCCCGGGATCTAACCTTTGCTGTGGGTGGCCCATATCTCGATTCTGAGATGTGGGCCACACAAGCCCTCCCAGGTCTGTGACCCCCACTGCATCGAACCGGGAGTCTGCACACAGCAGGCTCCCGGTTTTGTTTTTGCACCATACTTGGCTGTCATCCTGAGCGAAGCGCGTAGCGCGCAGTCGAAGGATCCCCGCATTTGCTCCTTTTGGGGTGCCCCACATCTCGCATCTGAGATGTGGGCGTGTCTTCATATCTCCGAACACGCCAGCGGACTCAGATACAGATTCGAAATATTGCTCACAATCTCCGCATCCGTATTGCCCGGCTGCCGCGACAGCTCCTTCCACCCCGCATCCGCGCCGAACGCCGCCCACTTCGCCGTCAGCTCCGCCGTATCCGCGAAGGTCAGCATGTAGGTCAGGCTCGGCATGCGCGTCCCAATCAACGTATCCCCAAAAAAGACGGGGCTCAATCCAGTCCGCACAAAGATCCCAATCTCCGCCTCGTTGAACATCGCCACCTTGCGCGCATGCGCCGCCTGACTCGCGCTCTCATACGTCCTCAGCTGGAAGATTCGCTTCGGCAGCTTCCCATCCACCGCCTTCGGCGCCGTCAGTTTCGGCCAGCCCGCAAACGCCCCCAGCAGCGACCGCTCCGACCGCTCAAACGCCGGTGCCGTCGCCGGCGCATCCCGGAACCCCGCCGCCGCCTTCACATACTCCGCGTCCTTACCCAGCCGCGCATCCAGCGTCACCAGCGCCTCCGCATCCGTCGCCGGAATCAGCACATAATACGTCGGCGTCTGCGGCCCAATATCAAGCTTGAACGCCCCCACCGGCCCCATCCCCAGCCGCCCCAGCGCCGGCACCAGCGCCCGCTCAAAGTACCCCTGGGTCAGCGCCGTCTGCGCCCCATTGCGCAGCTCATACTTCCTCAACTGATAAAACTCCTGCCCCGCCTTCGCACCCACTCTGTCATCCTGAGCGGCCCCTGAGCGAACGGAGAGAATCGAAGGGGCAGCCGAAGGACCTGCGGTTTGTCCCGCCATCCCCTCCGCACCCAACGCCCCCACCCCAGCCGCCGCCACCGCCGTCTTCACAAACTCCCGCCTCTCCATCGCTTCCTCCTCACGCCGCTCGAGGTTAGCTTACGCCAGCCTCCCCACGCCTTCGCTCGTGAGTGGCTCTGATTTTTTCGTCAAGGGCACGGCTCCCGCCAGTGGCTCTGCTTTTTCGTCAAGGGCACGGCTCCCGCTAGTGGCTCTGTTTTTTCGTTAAGGGCACGGCTTCAGCCGTGCCATAAAAGCCCCAGGAGAAAAGGGCTTTAGCCCCTGAGGTCAATTCTCCGCCGCCCGATACGCCGAAGAGTAACGATACTCCTCAGCCGCCACAACCAACCCACCGCGAACGGGATTCAAGTGTAAATACCTGCGCCGTGTCTCCATATCCTCAGCATCACGAATCCGATGATCCGTATATCCGCGTTGCCAGACGGGGAAGCTCGACGCCAACCGATGTGAAAAGCCGCCCTTGATTAACCCCATCACTCGCTCAATCGTTGTACCCTGCGGCGTCACGATGAGGTGAACGTGATCCGGCATAACAACAAACGCATGAAGCTTGTAGTGATTTTCGCGACGATAATGTTGCAGCGTTTCAAGGAAGAGCTCGGCGTTTGCGGGAACCTGGAACAGTCGGCGTCGATTGCAGGTCGCAGTCGTAATAAAGAACGTACCCAGGCGTGGTGCTCGGAAAGGAATCGCCATGCGCCGATTGTAGGCGCATCCCCTTAACCAAGAGCGCCGCAGCCTTTGCCCTAGCTCTCCGGCCCCGCCGCCGGTGCCCCCGCGCCCCTTGCCCTCGCCGGCGCCGGCTGGTTTCCTGGATTCGTCGGCACATCCATCACCGGCAGCGTTCCCCGCATCCATTCGGCCGGCAAATAATCCACGCCCACACTCTCCAGCACATACCGCAGCGACTGGCTGTAAATATCGTGCATCAAACTCCGCGGATTCCCTAGGTTCGGCCCGCGTCCCACCTGCCCCAACGGCACCCGGTACATGCTGAACTTCGCCGCCGGATCGAACTGGAACAGCTTCGGCGTCTCCGCCTCGATCAGGTCGTACGCCGCCGCCAGCTCCTTCATCTGCTTCGGATCGGTGGTCAACTTCGCCGCCAACCCGCGCAGATAGCGGAACCGCCACAGGCTCACATCCAGCGTCGTATTGCAGATCGCAAAATGCCGGAACCAGTCAAACCGCGTCGCCACCTCACTGTACTGCGCCTCAGTCAGGTGCGGCTTCGCCTGCTCCAGCGCCGTGGCCATCTCGTCGATCTTCGCCAGGCAGTCGGCCTTCTGCTTTTCCATTTTGGTTACATTCTCCAGCGTCGGCTCCAGATACGCCGCATACTCCGGCAGATAGTACCGGTTGGTATACCGCAGCAGCACCTCGCGCCGCGCAATATTGCCTGCAAAGTCGGCGTTAGTGGAAGACCCATGCCCCAGCGGGCACCAGCACCACGTGCACGCATCCTCGCTCGCGCGCATAAACTTCACCATCGCCGGCGCTGCCGCCTCGCCGTAGATGCCCGCCGCCCACTCGTGCCACAGCCCCGCAAGATCGGCGTTTACGTTCCAGGCCAGCTCCCTCCAGAAGTACACGCAGTTGCTGTTCAATATGTCCTCAAAGATGTCGTAATTCGCCGGCTGGTTCGTCCCTCCCGCATACACCTCCGTGCCGCCGTTCGGCCCAATCAGCTCCAGCGCCTTCTTGATCGTCGCCGCCGTGTAGTTCACCGTCGAGGCCGGAAAATACTGCCGCCCGATAAACTGCCCCACCTGCTGATATTCCACAATCTCCGTATGCGGCTTGCACTTGCCCAGCAGCGTGGTGAACCGCCCATTCGGCTCGCAGTCGGAGTGGTACACCTTGGTCTGCATCATCAGGTCCGCCGGCGTCTCCTTGATCACCCGCGCCCACAACTCCGGATGCGATAGCCCAAACTGCCCGTACCCCGGCGCATGAACATAGTTCGTCCCCAGCCAGTGCGGGCAGCCCGACGACCACGTCCGCATGTGCAGCTTCTGTCCCATGGGCTTCAGCAGCGCATGGTACCGCGACAGAAACTCATACACCTCATTGGGAAACTTATTCAGCCCATTCGCCTTGCAGCGCGCGTCCTGGCAATACGCGCTGTAGTTGTCCCAGAACGTCGCCGAAATCCCATCCGCGCCGCACTGCTCCGCCCACTCCTTCACATACGCTTCCAGCACCTTCCACGTCAGCGGATCGCTCGGGCACAGCGCCGCGCTCTCATGGCTGTTCGCCAGCGGCGTCCCCTTCGCCGTCGGATACGCCTTCAGCACCGCCGCATACAGCGCCGGCGACCACGTCGCAAAGTTGTTCCCATACGGCAGCAGCGCAAACACCTCCACATCCGCGTCGTGGAACTCCTTCACCCGCTCCGCATTCTGCGCCTTGTGCTGTTCCGCCGATGCAGCCAGGTCCTTCTGCTGCGCCGCCGTCAGCGCCCCAAACACATCCGGCAGGGCCTGTAACGCGGGCGTCGCCGTCAAGTTCGCCGTATACATATTCGCGCCAAAGATCGCCGTCTGCTCCGCCACCGGATAATCCGCATGATGCTGCGCCGTGCGAATCGCAAAGTCCGGATTCCGGTGGTAGGGCGTAGCCTTTGCGGTGACCCAGTGCTCCGGCTCACCCGCCGCATACAACACGCTCCGCGGCCGCGCGCCCCAAACGACCACTCCGCCGGTGTAAGCAACCGTGTACCCATCCGCCTTCGGCGCATCCGCCGCCGCAAGCTTGCCGTCCTTCGCCAGCGCCAGCACCACCCCTCCTGCCGTCGCCTTGGGCGAGCCGTCATACGTTGCAATCGCCCCTTCATCCAGCTTCAGCTTCTTCGCCAGAATCTTCGCCGCCGACTGGAACGCCGGATGCCCGTTCGCCGGCACCAGAATCTGTGTCGGCTTCACCGCTCCCCCCGCCTTCATTTGCGCGGCAAACAGCGCGCTCGGCTTGATCAACGATGCGCCTGCGGTGGTCATGCCGGCCAGTAGAAGAAAATCGCGGCGTGTGGGCGAAGAAGTTGGCTGCTCAGCCATGGGGGTGCTCCTGTCTTGCTGCGGTTTTGCCTGCTCCAAACTGCGTCGCCATACTAGGACCGCCAGCTTTCAGCCGTCAAACCATCCCCCTCGCCGATACCCACATCTGGATTGTGAGATGGGTTGTCGGGTAAGATCGTCTTACCATGCAGACCCGGGTTTCCACCAAAGGTCAGATCGTGCTTCCGGCCCCGCTTCGCCGCAGGCTGGGAATCCGCCCAGGCGATCCGCTCGATGCCGACATCGAGGCGGGGAGCATCGTGCTCACCCCGCGCGGCAAGCGTCTCCATAAAGCCCGCATCGTCGCCGACCCCATCACCGCCCTGCCCGTACTCAGCGCGGGCGCGGACGCCCCCGTGATGAGCAGCAAGGATGTTGAGGAAATCCTCGCCAACTTCCCATGAACTATCTGCTGGATGTGAACGCGCTGATTGCGCTGGGATTCCTCCAACACGAATTTCATAACCGCATTGCAGCCTGGTTGCGCCAACAGAGATATCCCCCGCTGGTGACCTGCTCCATCACCGAACTGGGGTTCGTCAGGGTGCTCTCGCAAGCTCCGGCCTACGGGCTCACCGTCGCCCAGGCGCGAACCGCACTGCTCCGCTTGAAGAAAGCGGACCGCCTCAGCTTCACTTTTATCTCCGACGACCACGACATCTCGCATCTTCCCGCCTGGGTCAAGACTCCGAAACAGACGACCGACGGTCACCTGCTGCAGCTCGCAAACGCCCATGGGGCCGTGCTGGCGACGTTGGACGAAAAGATCGCCGGCGCTTATCTCATTCCTTAGGACCCTATCCCAACCGCGGCAGACCTTCACGGAGCGGCCAGCTAGAAAGCATAATGGGTCAGTTTGATTCGTCTCGTTAAGGGCACGCCTTTAGAGCCTGTCCTGAGCGAAGTCGAATGGATGCCGTAAGCTGCTCATCCCTCGTCAGGGCTTTAGCCCCTGAGGTCAGCTTTGTTGAACTCACGCACTCGCCGTTACCGATAAGCTCCCAGCAAACAAAAAGCGAATATAATAGCCTGCGCAGGAGGACGCGCGCATGGCCGATCTCCAACCCGCCAATCACACCGACCGCTTCGCCTTCCTCCACATCGACCTCAACAGCTTCTTTGCCTCGGTCGAGCAGCAGCTTCACCCCGAGTACCGCAACCGCCCCCTCGCCGTCGTCCCCACCCACGCCGACACCACCTGCTGCATCGCCGCCAGCTACGAGGCCAAGGCCCTCGGCATCAAGACCGGCACCCAGGTCGGCGAGGCCAAGCGCATCTGCCCCGAAATCGTCCTCATCGAGGGCAACCACGGCGTCTACGCGGAGTATTCCCACAAGATCGCCGAGGCGGTAGACCGTTGCTGCCCCGTCGCGCACACGCCCAGCATCGACGAGATGGTCTGCCAGCTTATGGGTCGCGAGCAGGAGCCCCCCCGCGCCCGCCAGATCGCCCTCGCCATCAAGCAAGCCATCCGCACCGACGTCGGCGAGACCCTGCGCTGCTCCATCGGCATGGCCCCCAATCGCTACCTCGCCAAGATCGCCAGCGACATGCAGAAGCCCGACGGCCTCATCGGCCTGCTTCCATCACAGCTGCCCCGCGCCATCGCCCACCTCGAACTCCGCGACCTGCCCGGCGTCGGCGCGCGCACCGAGGTCCGCCTCAACGCCAAGGGCATCCACACCATGGAGCAGCTCCTCGCGCTCGATCGTCCCGCCCTGCACGCACTCTGGGACTCGGTCTGGGGCGACCGCCTCTACCACTGGCTGCGCGGCGCCCAAACCGGCGACGACGGTGCGCCCGCCGACTCAGGCATCCAGAAGTCCCTCGGCCACTCCCACGTCATGGCCCCCGAACACCGTACCCCCGAAGGCGCATGGGCAGTCGCGCACAAGCTGCTCCACAAGGCCGCCATGCGCCTGCGCATGGAGCACTTCCACACCGCCGCCATGCACGTCACCATCCGCTATCAGCTCACCCGCGACCAGGCAGCCGGCATCGCCAAGGCCAAAAAACACTTCAGCGGAATCCGCCACTCCGGTTGGGGCATGGAGGCGCGCTTCGCTCCCTGCCAGGACACCCTCACCCTGCTCAACATCCTGCGCAACACCTGGGCCAAACGTCCCGAGGGCCCCGAATTCGCCCGGCCCTTCTTCGTCGGCGTCACCATGCACGCCCTCATCCCGGAGTCCGACCTCCAGGCCTCGCTCTTCACCGACCCTTCGAACCGGAACCAGCTTTCACAGACAATGGACAAGCTCAACCTCAAGTACGGCCACACCACCCTGCACTTCGCCGGCATGCTCCCCGCCCGCGAGTCCGCGCCCACCCGCATCGCCTTCACCCAAATCCCCGTCCGCTACGGAATCGATTATATGTAACCCGCGCCTCGTTATAAGCGACCCCTCGCCCGGACCGTAGCTTTCGAGAACAGCGTTTACGAGGAGTAACCAAGACAATCGCGCATAACCGATTGTCGATGCAACACTTGACCGTTCCGGCCCAAGGGCAGATCGCTGGTCACTGGTCGACAGATAAGCACAAAACCCGCAATATTTTGGTGCCCAAGGTACTCGAAGGAAACCTAGGATACCTATATGACTCTTTCGGGCTATCTCGTCGTGGTTTCGAGATTTCACAGGTCTCAAGAATCGAGACCATTGGCGCAACCCGATCACTTATGGAACTCACAGCCTCGGACCCGGGCTACGCGTCTATAACCCTGTCGTATTTTTTGATGAATCCGATAGTGTTCTTGTACTTGACCTTCTCTGCGGCGGGTGCAGCTTGCAGCATTTCATTCAGATCGCCGAGCAAAGGACAGGAAAAGTTGGCACGACCTTCACAAAATGTATATATGCATAAACATCCTCATTGAAGATCGAATGTCGTCTAAACGGAATGTCCCCGTTGATGTAAGAATGTTGCAATGGGTTCAGCAAATGCTCACGCACTTTTCTTGTTGCGGAAGGCGTCAAGAGAAGCCCCAACCAATTTTGATCCTCACTATACTCATAACTTTCCAGAAAAGCCTTCCCCATCAGAATTCGTTTGTCATGGCCAAAGATCAATTCTCCAAATGAGATTGCACCCCGAACAGGAAGCTTGATGGAGATACATTTACGAATAAACCTCTGCGCGACTGACAATATTGAAGGATAAGCTTGGATCTGATCCGATTTGGAATAAAAGATAAAAGTATCTGCATAAAACAAGTAGTCGATATGCTCACGATGTAGTGACGGCATATTTTTTATGGACTCAATAATCTCATCTATATCAATCTGAGACAGTATAGTTTTAAAATCCATGCGCCCATGAACTAAGAGTGACTTGAACCCAAGAATATCGAAGTGGGCGACCCAGCATTCGTGCGCTTCCCATTGTTCCAGCATAAGATTCACTCCCTTGAGTAGCGCCATGACAAATACATGCAAGAGTGACTCAGATTATACGGTGGCTTATGGACACGGTACCGATACTCTTCCAAATCAAACTGAGAGCGCTGCTGGTCTCTCTCGCGTTTGGAGACCAGTGCGGAACGCAATTCAAATTCTCGTCTCATACCAAATCGCCAAATCGCTCGCGGACAATAGATTAGTACCGAAATGTCGGCTTGTCGTCGCCTTATAAGCTCCGGGAGCTCGTTCTAAGGCTCGGTAGCGGGCTTCTGCCTTCCGCTAGAAGCTAGAAGCTAACAGCTAGAAGCTTCTACTACTCCCCCAACTCCGCCTTCGTCAGCCCTTCCACCACCGCCCCCGGCTTCCCCTCCACATCGAACACGATGACCTCATTCATTCCCTGCTTCAGCCACGGCCCCGGAACATACAGCGTCCTCTGCGGCCCAATCTTCCAGAACCGTCCCAAATTGTGGCCATTCACCCACAGCTGCCCTTTACCCAACTGGCTCGTATCCAGAAATGTATCCCCCGGCTTCTCCACCGTGAACGTCCCCCGATAGAAGCACGGCCCACTGCATGCCGCCTTCTTGAACGCCAACCCCGACGGATCATTCATCGGCAGCGGATAAATCTCCCAACCTTCAACCGAATCGCCATTAACGGTTACATATTGGTCCAGCCCCTTGCGCTCGTGCCGCAGTTGCTTGGAGTAGTTAATCCGTCCCGCATTCTCAACCAGAATGTCCAGCTTCAGCACCGCCGACGTATGCGGAACCTCGGGCGCCGCAATCGTTAGCTTCGTCTCGCCCAGCCGCCGGTCCAACGTCCCCGCAAAAGTACCGCCCGCATACACGGTCGCGTAGTCGTGTGGCGTGTCTACCGTCAACGCGACAGACTTCCCCGGCACCAGGTCGCGGTGGCGATAGAGTATGTAACCATATGCGTCACCAATGTCTTCCATCGCCAGCGGCGCCGGGCTTTCAATCGGCTGCGGCAGCGTGTCCCACAAAGGAATAGATTCCGCCAGCTTGAACGGCGCAATCCGGATCGCCGGCGCAACCTCGGGCACCGGCGGCGGCGTCACCCCCGTGGCCTTCGCAATCACATCGCGGAACGCGAAAAACTTTGCCGTCGGCCGGCCGCTCTCATCCAGCGCCGCATCGTAGTCGTAGCTGGTCACATCCGGCTCGTACATCGCTGGCTTAGCATCGCTCGAATTCGCCCCATTCATCCAGCCAAAATTCGTACCCCCGTGGAACATGTAGATAGATACGGAATATCCGCGCTCCAACTCCCACTCCAGGTTCGCCGCCTGCCGCTCTGCGCTGGTATGCGCATGTGGCCCGCCCCAATGATCGAACCAACCCGCCCAGAACTCGCTGTTGAACATCGGCCCATCCGGCCGCGCCGCCTTCAGGGTCGCAAATCCCTTCTCCGCCGAGCCCACCTTGTCGCCGTCGAAGTTGATCCCGATCGGCAGGTCGGGTAGCGATCCATTCGCGATGTCACCCGGCCCATCCGCCGTGTACAACTGTGCCTTGGTAAATCCCGCGTCCAGCAGCGCCTGCCGGTTCTGCTCCATGTAGGCGTGGTCGTTGCCAAACGAGCCGTACTCGTTCTCCACCTGCACCAGCAGGATCGGCCCGCCGTTGCCAATTTGTAACGGAGAGAGTTCTTGGCCCAGCCGTTTGATCCAGCGCGTCGCCGGCACCATGAACTTCGGGTCGCTCGACCGCACTACCGTCGTCGGGTCCTTCAGCAGCCACGCCGGATAGCCCCCGAACTCCCACTCCGCGCACACATACGGCCCCGGCCGCAGGATCACCCACAAACCCTCCTGCTGGGCCTCGCGGATAAACTCCGCCACATCGTTGTTGCCACTGAAGTCGTACACCCCCGGCGTCGGCTCATGCTCGTTCCAGAACACGTAGGTGGTAATGGCGTTTAGCCCCATCGCCCGCGCCATCTTCAGCCGCGCTCGCCAGTACTCCCGCGGGATCCGCGGATAGTGCATCTCCCCCGAAATGATCCGGAACGGTTTGCCATCCAGCAGGAACTGGCCGTCGCCGGCGCGAAAGCTATGCGCCTTGCCATCCGGCGCCGCAGCTACAAATGCAGGAAGCCCCGCAACCTGCCCTGAGCCTGCCTCAGAGCCTGCCCTCAACTGCCCGCCGGGGTCCCGCCCCTGAGACGTGGCTTCCGTTTGTGCAACTAAAGTTGTTACATGGACATGGCCGAGTCCCAGCCCCACACCCAGAGCAATCCCAAAAAATGTCCGTGGCTTCACCTCGCCATCTTACCGCAGAAACGTTCTAGCGGTTGATGGGGCCAATCACCACGCAAACTATCACTGCTGCGCCCGCGCCTCGCAACTGACAACTGAGAACTGACAACTGACAACTGTTCTCAGGGCACCAGCATAATCGGCGCCTGCCAGAACGCTCCCTTCTGATCGGTCGCGTCCAGCACCGTCACCTGACAGTCATATTTGCCAGGCGCAAGTTGGCTTAGATCGATCGTGAAGTTCATCGGCGCCATCTGCAGGCGTGTATTCGGCAACGGCGACACCTCCTCCGGCTGCGTCTCATACACCTTCGCCCCATCTTTGTAGAAGCTCACAAACGCGATCAGCGGCTTCGTCGTCCCTGCCGCAGGCGCAGGTGCCGCAGAGCCGGGTGCCCCAGGTCTCGCTTCTGAGACCTGGGTTGACGCCGGAGCTGCCCCTGCGCCTTCGTACGCCTGCAGGTACACATACAGGTTCTTGGCTTTGCTGAACACCCGGGTCACGCTTGGAACCAGCCTCGCGCCGTTCTGCACCAACGGGTCCGCCGCGTTGTCCTTCGCCGCCTCCTTGCCTTTGGTTGCGTTGTAGAGCGCCGCCGTCAGCGGTACCCGCTGTCCGCTCAGCACCACGCTGCTGATCGGCACCCGTTTGGTCTCCTTGTTCAGATTCGGAATCACAAACGTCGTCTGGAAGGTCCCGATCTTCCCGGTCGCATCGTCCCGCACCAGCACCTTGATGGTGAACTTCCCCGGCAGCTCGGTGTAACCGGAATAGGCGAAAATCGGGCTTTTCGCCCAGTCCTCCGCCGTCTTGTCGCCCAATTTGAATTCCACATGGTCGCGGATATTACTAACCGTCGTCCCGCCGTAGTCGTCCTTGATCTCGCCCACAATGTCGATCGACGCCACCGCCGCCCCGCGCTTCTTCGCCAGCGCCAGTTCACTTCCCGGCACCTTCACCATCACCGGAAGGAAGTACTCGGCCTTGTTCAACTGGAAGTAATTCAGCTCCACTCCCACCGTCAGGTCGGTCCACGGGTCGCCCTGCATCAGCGCGTCCTCAAGCTGCCGCTCTTTGTCTGCCGTGTCGAACTTGCCCCACTCCTTGCCCGCGAAGTAGCCCTGCCGATAGTCCAGCTTCGCCTCCGCATCTCCGCCCAGCGTCACTTTGATCTTGCGGAACTTCCCATTCAGCGCGGCATTCGTCGTGTAGTACCCAATAATGTAGTAGTTCGATACCGACTTCTGCGCCTGCACAATGCCCTGGGCCAGGTCGTTCGAATCCAGAAACGCCTTCCCGCCCGTATCCGTCGCCAGCGCATACAGAGTGTCCTGCGACCGCTGGAAGCTCGACATCATTGCGCCCGACGACCCGCCCGTATACATCGCCGAGCTGCCCGGCGAACCCTGGGTCGCGTTGCCCATCGGCGCCATCGCCACCAGCCCGCGCGAGTCGATCGTCCAGAACGACACCCCCGCCTTGATCGCTGCTTGTTCCGTCGCAACCATCTGCGCCTGGTTGTCCAGCCCATTCAGGTTCAGCCCGCTGGCAAACGGAATCATGATCTTCTTTTCGTTCAGCCGTCCCAGCATCTCCGCCGCCGTCTGCAGCGCGGCCAGTTGGCGGTCCGTGGTAAAGATGTTGAACTCGCTGTCGTCCTGTCCAAACGCCGCGCCGGTGTCGGCGGAGCTGTCATCGTTCGACGCTTCGTCGTTGCCCTGGCCCTCGCCCACCACCATCGTCTCCATGATGCTCAACAGCCGGGTGCGGTCGCTGGTAAAGTCCTGCAGCACCTCCA
>Ga0326727_10021254_pt1 | contig 12739 bp, 10 predicted proteins | sample MB2enrmetagenome_FD_207643 | JGI IMG/M metagenome (GOLD analysis project Ga0326727, IMG submission 207643) | Lab enriched peat soil microbial communities from McLean, Ithaca, NY, United States - MB29MY | ecosystem: Environmental > Terrestrial > Soil > Wetlands > Peat | place: USA: New York...
GACGAAAGTCAGCAAGCAAATGGAGAGATATGAGCTGTCGCACAGCGCTGAAGAGAAGGGCACGTCAGTCCAGGCGAGCGCCTTCTACAGGAGGCCGGGTTCAGCCCAGGTCCATGTTGCGCTTGATCTCTCTAATTTCACGAAGGAGAGGGGCGCACCGGGTTTTGAGATCTCTCTTCTGGGGATGGCTTACAGGGATGATGGCTCTCTTGCAGCTCGATTTAGTGATGGTGCCGATGCGGGTTGCATAGCTTACAAATACTATGAACATTGGCCAGCTGAGCTCTGCGAGGAAGAGATTCCGAATCATTATGAGACGCAAATCGATTTGCCTCCCGGCAACTACGACCTGCGGGTCGTGACCGACTTTGATGGAGCACTCCGTGAAGCACGCGCGCCGGTGAGCGTGGACAACTTCGATGGCCAGCATCTTGCCGTCGGCGGGATTGCTCTTTGCAAGCGATTTCATGAGCCCAAGAAGCCGCCTCAGGCCCCCTCGGCCCCCATGATGCCCTTCGAGTTCGTTCCGCTGATCAGCAAGGGAGTGGAATTCACGCCCGCAGGAGACACGCGCTTCAAGAGGCGGCAACCTGTGATGGCCTATTTTGAGGTGTACGAGCCGCTGGTCGCAGGAACGGGAGCAGCAAATGCCCAGTTCGAGATGAGAGTCACCGACGCAAAGACGGGGGAAGTCAAGGCGGACACGGGTTGGCGGTCGGCGGAGTCGTGGATCCGGGCGGGGAATCCCGTCATCCCGGTTGCTGAGCAGGTGGCAACGGACAAACTGGCCTCGGGGACGTATCGCTTGGAGGTGCAGGCGACGGATTCAGCAGGCAGCCACACCCCCTGGCGCACAGCGTTTTTCACAGTCGAGTAGCCGGAGGCCGCTCACTTGACTCGAACGGTAGGTTCGACCGACATACCCAGGCGAAGGTAGTGGTCGCTATTCTGACCCGGGTCGAGGACGACTTTCACGGGAACGCGCTGGACGACCTTCACGTAGTTTCCGGTGGCATTCTCGGGCGGCAGCAAACTCAGGCGTGCGCCACTCGAGCCAGCGATGCTATCCACATGTCCCTGGTAGGTGCGCCCGTTGGCATCGACTTTGATTTCGACAAGCTGGCCGGGCCGCATATGCCTTAGCTGAGTCTCCTTGAAATCCGCCGTCACCCAAATGTCATCGAGCGGAACGATGGTGAACAATTGCTGTCCTGGCTGCACGTTCATTCCCACTTCGGCGTTTTTCGTCACGACCCCATTCACGGGAGCAACGATTTTTGTGTATTGAAGATTGAGCTGTGCCTGTTCGAGCGCGGCTTGTTTCAATTTTACGGCGGCATCGGCTGCCAGAGCGCGGGCTTGAGTGGAAGCAACCTGCTGTGGCCCCGTTTCGGCGGACCGCAAATTCGCCTCGGCCTGGGCTAGGCGGCTGCGTGCTTGAGTTACCTGCTGTGCGGCGGCAGCGGCAGAGGCGCGCGCGGCAGCCACGGCGGCGGTACTCGCCTTCGATGCGGCGAATGCCTGGTCATACGTCTGCTGTGACACTTCCTGTTTTTCCACAAGCTGTTTGTAGCGAGCCAAATCGTTTTGCGCCCTTACGTCGTTTGCCTCGGCTTCCGCAAGTTGCGCTTGAGCGGCGTCGAATTGCTCCTGGGCCGCGGTGATTCCCGCGTTCGCATTCTCGATATCCGCTTGGGCAACACGAACCTGGCTCGAAGTGGTGGTAGTTGCGATGGGGACGTTGATGTTGAACGAGTGAGCGCTCGCCTGCGTATCCTCCAAATCAGCGCGGGCCCGATCCACCGCGATCTGATAGTCCTTGGGATCGATCTCGGCGAGCACCGTCCCCGCAGTCACGTACTGGTTGTCATCCGCGTTCACCTTGACGACGTAACCGGAAATGCGCGAGCTGAGTGGCATGAGGTGGCCGTCCACCTGCGCGTCGTCTGTGGATTCGTAGGTTGTCAATCGGTACCACGCGTAGATGCTGCCTGCAACCAAAAGAATGATTGCGCCTACCAAGACCTTGCGCGCGTGAGGCCGCGCGCGGAAGAAATTCTCCGCTTCCGGCGGACGTGGCGCGGCTGAACCTGTTTCCGACGAAGTTGCGTTTTCCGCGGAAGAATTCGGGGCGATCTCGATATCCATTTTCTGTGCCATCGTCTATTTTCCTTTGAAGTATTCTTTCACGCCTTCTTCCGCCACACCCAGCGCGCGAGCGAGGGAGATTTTTGCGAAATTGTAGGCATAGAGGCTCGCAATGTAATTTTCGTGGGCGCTTGCAACGGCTTCCTGGGCCTGCACAACCTCCACGGTATCGGTCACGCCGGATGAAAAACGGTCGCGTGCCTGCGCCAGCGTTTGTTCGGCCAGGTCGATATTGCTCTGCGCCACGCCAACCTGTTCCGAGGAGGATTCGAGATTGAGCAAAGCTGTGCGGACGTCCGTGTCGATTTGGGCGCGCAGACTCTCAAGCCGGTCGCGGTTTTGTTGGAGCCGCGCGTCCGCTTCCAGCACATCCCCGTGAACGTGCCCGCCTTCGAAGAGCGGGATGGAGAGAGTCCCGCGAACGTCGAAGACGCCGTGCACGAGCTTAGTGTCGGGGTAGTCGGCAGCAACGCCATAGTCCGCTCCGAAGGATAGCGTTGGCAGATAACCAGCCTTGGCAGCTTTCCTCGAATACTCGGCGGCGCGCATATCAGCAAGCGCGGCCTGGAAATCCGACCGCGAACTATAAGCGCGTTTCAGCGCCTCGTCCAAAGTCATGCCGGACAAAGGTTCGTAGAGCGATTTGTCGGTCAGCTCGAATTCCTGTCCGGGGGCAAGTCCAACGACTCGACCGAACGTGAGCTTTTGTATCTCGAAATTGTTTTTCGCCGCGATGAACTGTTGTTGCCTCGACTTGAGTTCCACTTGAGCGCGAAGGGCGTCGATTGCGGGCGATGTGCCTGCTTTCAATCGGTCCGCCGCCTGATCGTAAAGCGCCTGGGCGGTTTTTATCTGCGCATCCGCGGTCTCGGCGCGCGCTTCCCCTGCGATCGCCTGGAGGTAGGTATAGCCCGTTGCGAGAATGACAAGGTCGCGAGCATCTTTGTAGGAATGCTGCGCGGACTTGAGGCTTTGCGTCGCGGCCCGTGTCCGATTTATTTCCTTCCAATCGAAAACAGTTTGGCTCAGGTACACACGCGAGTCGTAGAAAGAGAACGGGCCATCGCTCGTCGGAATCTGAACTCCCGGGATATTGAACGTGAATCCTTCCTCTGCAAGGTGGATTTGCGAATCGCCGATGAACGTCGAATTCGTGGCGTTGGGCAGCAGCGCGCTCAGTTGTTTCCAGCGCTCTCCCCGCGCGTAGTTGACGTTCTCTCCGGAAAACAGCAAGCCCAGATTCTGCTTTAAGCCGCGATCGATCGCGTCCTTCAGCGAGATTTTCAAAATACCGGGAACCAGCTTCGAGGGGACGCTCCCGGCGAACGGGCTTTGCGATTGCATCGCCGAAGCGGAAGGAGTGGCCGAAGAGTAATTTCCCGATTGCGCGCGCGCCGGGGCCGCTCCCAATGGCATCAGAATCGCCAAGCAGGCGATGAGAATCTCTCGTGATTGCATCACTGGAATGCCTCCTGTGCGAGCAAGATTAATTTGATGCGCCAGGTTTCTCGCGAGGCTCCCTTCCACACGCAGGAACTCTCGAAGACCTTCTCCAAATGGATCTTCGGTATTGGTGCACTCATGATTCCGCTCGCCCCCTCCCCGCCCGAAGGCCCGGATCGAGGAGTTTCCAAACATCCTCGGCTGTCTTTCGCAGAGAGGAGTCGGGATTCATGGACCAACTCATGGTTATGCCCGAGACGATGAGCTGGGCCAGCCAGGCGAGTTCCATAGGCGAAAAATCGCGACGCACCTCACCGCGCTCCTGAGCGATGCGAAAGATCTCCGCCAGAAGCTGCCGGCTCACTTGCAGTCGTTTTTGGAGCCCCATTCGGACGGGCGCGCAGGAGGCATGAGCCGCGAATATCGCGCGAATCACTCCGGGATTCTGCCTGGATTGCCCCGCGGCATCCGACGTAAGTTCCTTTAGAATTTCCATGACGGGCCCCTTCGTAGTTCGCGCCCGACCTAAAGCGCGCTCGACGGCGGCAACCCGTTCATCTCCGTAGGTGGCCAGGATGTGTTCCTTCGTAGGGAAATAATTGAAGAAGGTCCCTTTACCCACATCGGCAGCTTCGGTGATGTCCTCCACGGTCGTGTCGAAGTATCCCTTCTTTGCAAAAAGAGGGAGCGCGGCCTGGAAAAGCCGGTTGCGAATCTCGGCGCGGTGGCGTGCGCGGCGGCCGGCAGGAACCGCGGCGCCGGGCCGCGACATATGCGAGACGTTTCGGGCATTCGATTTCATAGCGACCTCCCCCTCAAGTATGACTATAAGTCATATTTGAGTGCAAGTCAATTTTCAAAAACCAGCCGGGGAGTGCGAGCGGAGGGGAATGTCCGCGCCGGAGAGTTTCGCCCCTCCGGCGCGGCATTGTTCACAAGACGTTACTTCGCCAAAAGCTTCGGGCTGTGCTGGTTCAGTGTGGAGATCAGCAGTTTCGCCGAAGGCGGGACGGGCACCGCGCCGTGAAGCGCGATTTCCTTGGCGTCGAGTTTTTTTCCGTAGATTCTCTCGTTCGCGTCGTTGTCCGGACGCAGCGTGGAACCTTCTAGGGAGATCCCCGCGAAAAGCCCACGGGACCGTGAATACGTCAGAACTTCGGCGCGCAGAGTCACATCCGTATCCGCCTGGGCATTGCGTCCGACGGGTCCGGCGGAAGCGGCGGCATCCGCTCCAAGTTTCACTTTGCTCGAAAGAATCGCGCTGGCCCCGCGTTCGTTCATGATCAGCAGGACAAAGTCCGTCGCTTGGCCGCCGAGTTGAAACCCAAAACTGACGCCTTCCAGCGCCATCATTGTCGGCGCGCCCCAGGGACCTTGAAAATTGTCGCCACTCCGGCACGTCATGGCTCCGCGCCCGTAACTGGCGCCGATTCCCAACGCACCCTTAATCACCGACGGGATTACGATCACGCAATCGGCTCTGTCGAGGAGATCCTGCGGAATGTCATCGGGCATTCCGATGATTTCCTTTGCGACTTCGCCAGCGTTTTGCAGGCGGTCCTGATCCTTGATTTTGTCGTCCGCCCGCAATGATGGGGGAGAAAACAGGGTTGTGACTCCGGCAAACATCACAATAAGTAACATGAGCAGTATTCTTTTCATCGTGTTGCCTCCATTGGGTGGGACTCCATGATAATTCGATTCTCCGGCGCAGCGCAACTGAAAGTCGCTCAGGGGAGAGCCGCGTCTTCTGAGATCGCCGCAAGGCTCGAACAGCGAACTGGAAAAAGAGGCGGGCGTGTCGAGTCCATGTTCCATCCGAACAAAAAATCCGCGGCAGTTCCGCACACCCGGCCCTGGCAAGGTCCCATTCCACAGCGCGTATGCAACTTCGCGGCGCGCCATGAATTATGCTCGCGAAGAGATTTCAGCGGCACGTCTTCGCATCGGCAGACAAAAGTCTCCGGCTGGGCAAGGGCCTTCAGCTCAGCGCGCAGTTGGAAGGCGCGACGGAGGGGCTTCACCACTCTTCGGTGAACCGCGCGCTGACGGAAAAGTTGGCGCGAACTGCCCTCCTGGCCTGATGCCGAATAACCCGCAATTTGCCCTTCGGCCAGCGCGAGTTCCACACCTCCGATCCCCGTTGGTTCGCCCGCGCAAAACACGTTGCGGATCGTCGTGCGCTGATATTCGTCCACTTCGACGAATCCGTCGCGAAGCTGGCAGCCCATGAACGCGGCAAGCTCGGCGTTCGGAACCAGGTGAAAACCGCAGGCCAGATAATCGCATTCGACTTCGAAAACCCGACCACCCCTTGAAAGTTTGACCGTATCCACACGATCCTTGCCAATAGCTGCCAAGGGCCAAGAGTTTGTCCACAGCGGGATCCTTCGTATCCCACGGCGCAACCGCGACGCCTCCTGAATCTTCCCTGGTACAACCGACAACTGAAGCGCAAACAAAGCCAGCTTCCTCCAGGAAGTTTGCTCGCAAACGCAGAGCACGTTCCCACCGCGCGCGCGAACGAAATCCGCGACCGTCATCAAAAGTGGCCCGGTCCCGGCGATAACGACGCGCTTGCCAGTTATAGGAAAGCCGGATTTGATCAGGGCTTGCAGGCCACCGGCGCCAACCACATTTGGCAGCGTCCATCCTGGGAACGGGAGAAAGAACTCGCGCGCACCCGTTGCAAGTATCAGTCGGCGATATTCAACTTGAAAAACAGCGTCGCCCGTTTCGGCCGCGATGGTCTTTGCGTCCAAATGGAATACCTGCGCGCCGGGTATTCGCTTGACCTGAGAATTCCGCAGGCGATTCATCCACTGCGCTCTTCCTACGTCATGTTGCGCGAGCAGATCGCTTCTCCAAATCTGTCCGCCCATGGCGGGACTGTCGTCGAGGAGCACTGTCGCGGCACCCGATTCGGCAGCCACCGTCGCAGCTGCGATTCCCGCCGGTCCGCCGCCGATGACGGCGACATCAAAATTCAATCGCGTCAGATTATCCATGCGATGTTATTTCCATTCCCGGTTCACAGAGTTCCATGCATCCGCGACGGTACAAGCGTCCGTCGATAGCAACGCGGCACTCGAAACAGGAACCTGTGCCACAGAAAGGTCCGCGGGGTTCTCCCGTAACGGAGATCCTGCTCGTCGCGCCCGCGACAAGCACGGCGACAGCAACCGTCGATCCCCTCGGCACGCTGACGGGTTTACCATTTACCCGAACGCTGATCGTGTCGGCCATTTACGCGCTCCCGACTTGCCGCGATGGCATGTAAGATTCAATCGGAATGGCCGGCTGGATTCCTAGAATCTGGTCGCAGAGAATACGCGCAGTGGCAAGCGATGTGGTTACACCCAACCCCTCATGGCCGGTTGCAAGGTAGAGGGTTGAGTCTTGCGGCCAAGGTCCAATCAAAGGAAGTTTGTCGGGCGTAGCGGCTCGAAATCCGGTCCACGCTCGAATTGCTGAAAGATTCTTCAATTCTGGAAGGTACTGAAACGCGCGATTCAACATCTGCGAAAGAATACTGGTCTCCACGTTCGTGCCTGCGACTCCATGTTGCCTGGACGAACCGATGAGAAGATGTCCCGTCTTCCGTGGCTGCACGTTGAAAGCCACGGATGCTCCCGCTGCTGAATGAGCGCTCTTCACGTATCCAAGCTCGACCAATTGGTGGCGGACAAAACACGGGTAGCGATCCGTGATCACCAAATGGCCTTTACGCGGTTCCATGTTAATTCCAGGAACGAGCTTGGATGCAAATTGGCCCGCGGCATTGACAATGATTCGCGCCGCCAGCACTGTCCCGTCGGCCAAACGAGCTTTTCCATTGCGTATTGCCACGACTCGCTTTCCCGAACAAACGCTTGCGCCCAACTTGCGCGCTTCTTCAAGGAGAAATAAAACGGCGGCAGGCGGGTAGATGATTGAGTCTTGACGCACGAGCAAGCCACCGGCGAGAGGTTTGCAGAGATTTGGCTCAGCTTCATGTAAGGCATGCTCGTCGAGAATCTCCGCCTCCACGGAATGTTCGCGGAGGAACGCAGACTTTCGGCGAAGCTCCGTCATTTCCTCGCCATCTCGCGCGATCCAAATCGTTCCGCACTGGTCGTGTTCGACGTTCGGAGGAAAATGTTCGTAAAGCTCTTCCCAAAGAGTTTGAGAATAATTCGTAAGCGCGAACTGTGGCAGAGAGTCGTCCATCAGGACGATATGGCCCATTGAGGCAGCAGTCGCGCCCCCGCCGATCACTCCTTCATCGACAATGTGAACGCGGAGCTTCCGCTTCGCGAATTCGTGAGCGCAGGCAGCTCCAACAATGCCTGCGCCCACGATCACGACGTCGGTCACAATGCTCATGAACCAACGCCATGGCAGAAAGGGTCGCGCGCATCGAGAATCAAATCAGCTTCAGACGTGATGAAAGCTGAGCCTTTGATTGCGGGCAGAATCCGTCCCCCATCAATGCGAATCGTTCCTTCAAAAACGCTGCCGAGAATGCCTTCCTGCCGCCACACATCGCCCGGCCGCAATTTGCCGTCGGCATAGAGGCAAGCCAGCTTGGCACTCGTGCCCGTGCCGCACGGAGAACGGTCATAGACTCGCCCGGGACACAAAACGAAGTTCCTGCTGTTTACTCCTGGCGTCTCCGAGGAGCTAAAAAGCTCGATGTGATCAATCTCTTCGCCCTTGGGCCCTTTGATTCCACTTCTTTCCAACGACTGTCGAATGTCCCATGCGAAGTCAGCCAATGCGGCGATGTTCGATCTTGCAACCTCGATTGGGGGATCGTCCAACAGGAAAAACCAATTGCCTCCCCACGCGACATCCCCATGCACATTCCCACGGCCGGGAACAGCCACATTTACACTCGCAGCGCTCCGAAAACTGGGGACGTTAGCAATTGTGACCTCTCCCGTGTCGTGCAACACCGCTGTCACTGTGCCGACGGGCGTCTCGATACGATGCTCGCCGCAGCCGATCCTTTCGAGATGAGCGAGTGTGACCACCAAGCCGATTGTCCCGTGCACGCACATGCCGAGGTAGCCCACATTGTTGAAAAAGATGACGCCAGCAGCGCAGGAAGGGTCAACCGGCGGACACAGGAGCGCGCCGACGACTATGTTGGAGCCACGGGGCTCGTTTGTTACGCCGCTTCGAACGTAATCGAAATGCACGCGAAACAGTTCCACCCGATCTGCAATCGACCCCGATCCCAAATCGGGTCCGCCTTCGACAATGATCCTTGTTGGTTCGCCGCCAGTATGTGAATCAACGACGCGAATACGTTCGACTTTCGCTCTATGAATGCTTTGCATATTACCCTGTATAGTTCCGGTCGCACTTCACGGCACACTTCACTTCCGAAGTCCCATCCAAATGACCCTTATCATTACCCACCTTGCGGCTACTTTCCAGCTTGTTACAGAACACTTCCAACATGCATTGGGCCCGCTGGACAATATTTAGCCACGCACCTTCTGATAAACGCACCCAGCGAGAACAGATTGGTCCTCGGGAATTGACATTGACAACGATGCGATGCCTTCAGTAGCTTTAGCCGTGGCAGATGCTTGATGGAAAGCGAAACGGAATTTTGAAGAAACCAACTAAATCACATTTGTTGAAGGTGTTGCGCGAAGAGGTGCTTGAGGCCAATCTTGAGCTGGTTCGGCGCGGACTAGTGCTCTACACATTCGGGAACGCCAGCGGGATTGCCCGTGAAGCGGGGCTTGTTGTGATCAAGCCGAGCGGCGTTCCGTACGAGAAGCTGAAGCCTCAACACATGGTTGTCACCGATCTGGAGGGAACCGTTGTCGAGGGAACTCTTCGCCCATCTTCCGATCTGCCCACTCATCTCCTTCTCTACAAGAGCTTCCCTGCAATCGGCGGCGTCGCCCACACGCACTCGGAATTCGCGACTGCTTGGGCGCAGGCCGGGCGCCCCATTCCATGTCTCGGGACAACCCATGCGGATTATTTCCATGGATCCGTCCCGGTGACTGAAAGCTTGAGCGATAGCGAGATCATTTCCGATTATGAAAAGAATACAGCGATCGCCATCTGCCGGGTGTTTGCCCACATCGACCCGGCCAGCATTCCTGCGGTACTAGTCAGGAGCCATGGGTCATTTTGCTGGGGCCAAGACGCAGCGGCCGCGGCGCACAATTCTGTGATACTCGAAGCCGTAGCAAGAATGGCTTGGTACACACTCAATTTGGCGAAGAATGCAGAACCTCTTTCTCCCGCTCTTCATGACAAACATTTCCTGCGAAAGCATGGAAATGCTGCGTATTATGGACAGGTACCAGGCAAGAAGTGACGCTATAGCGAGAGCAATCTTAATACTATTCTCCGAGAGGCGATAAATGACGAATCCGAAAATGGTGATGGGCCTGATCGTTGGAAACCGCGGATTTTTTCCCGGTCATTTGGCGGAAACCGGCCGCAGCGAAATGATTCAGGCTTTGCAGGCAGCAGGTATCGAAGTCGTGGCGCTTGATCCGGCGCAATGCAGGCATGGCGCCATCGAGTCGCATGAAGAGGCAAAGCGCTGTGCTGCGTTGTTCCGCGCAAACAGCGACCGAATCGACGGCGTCATCGTGACCTTGCCGAATTTCGGCGACGAGCGCGCGATTGCAGACACGCTTCGATTGTCGCGGCTGGGAGTGCCGGTGCTCGTTCAGGCCACGCCGGACACGCCATCGAAAATGACGATTGCGCACCGGCGCGATAGTTTCTGCGGGAAAATGTCCGCGTGCAACAACCTGAAACAGTACGGAATCCCCTATTCACTGACCACGTCTCATACCGTCAGCCCGGACTCTCCAGAATTCAAGATGGACCTCGAATGGTTTGCCGCGGTGTGCAGAATCGTGAGAGGGCTCAAGAATCTCCGAATCGGCAGCCTCGGCGCCCGCCCGACCGCTTTCAATACGGTCCGCTACAGCGAAAAGATTTTGGAGTCGCAGGGCATTTCGGTGGAGACTCTCGACCTGTCGGAAGTCCTCGGCCGGATCCAGCGACTGAAGGATACCGACGAGGCGGCGCAGGCGAAGCTGCAGTCGATTGAAAAGTATGTTTCCACGACCGACGTGCCAAAGCAGGCGCTGCTGAAGATGGCAAAGCTGGGTGCGGTGATCGACCAGTGGATGAAACAAACGGAAGTGACAATCAGCGCCATTCAATGCTGGACTTCGCTGGAAGAAAACCTGGGAGTCGTTCCGTGCACGGTGATGAGCATGATGAGCGACGACCTCATGTCGAGCGCTTGCGAAGTGGATATTTGCGGGGTGATCGGCATGCATATGCTGCGGCTCGCATCCCAAACGCCCAGCGCCCTTCTCGATTGGAACAACAACTACGGCCCGAATCCCGACAAAGCCGTCTGCTTCCATTGCAGCAACCTGCCGAAGCATTTTTTCAAAAACGTCAAGATGGACTTTCAAGCCATCATCGCTGGAACTGTCGGAAAGGACAACACGTTCGGCACGTGCGACGGTCTGATTAAACCGGGGGCAATGACGTATGCCCGTTTTTCTACCGATGACGTCCATGGAATCGTCCGCGGCTACGTCGGCAGCGGCAGGTTCACCGACGACCCTCTGGAAACTTTCGGTGGCGCCGGGGTTGTCGAGATTCCCAAGATGCAAAAACTCTTGCACTACATCTGCGAAAACGGTTTCGAACATCACGTCGCGGCGAATTTCTCGTCGGTTGCAAGGGCCGTTAACGAAGCCGCTGTGCGCTACCTCGGCTGGGAAACCTACTGGCACGAAAGCTAAATCCGGGAGCCAACTCTTCATGGCCATTGTCGCGGGTGTCGATTTTGGAACGCTGAACGTTCGCGTTTCAATCGTGGACAGCGTGAAAGGCATGTTGAGTTCCGCCGTCTGCGAGTACCCGCTGCACCGCAAACGAGAAGACCCGGAATACGCGACGCAATCGCACGAAGACCACATGAGCGCGCTGGCCTCGGCGACGCGCCAGGCGCTCGAGCAGGCAGGCGTGAAAGGCGAGAAAGTCGAAGCGATTGCACTCGACACAACCGGTTCGTCGGTTGTCCCCGTTGACGCCCGCATGGCTCCTCTAGACGAGTATTACCTCTGGTGCGATCACCGAGCGAAGTCGGAAGCCGCCGAAATCACGGAGAAAGCTGTTCAGGAGAACTTGGAAGTCATCCGCTGGTGCGGCGGAGTGTACTCATCCGAATGGGGATTCTCGAAGCTCCTGCATTGGTTGCGGCACAATCCCGGCAAGCGCAGCCAGTTTGCGAGCGCGTTCGAGCACTGCGACATGGTGGCCGCCACTCTTTGTGGCGTCACGAATCCGGCGAAAGCCAAGCGCAGTGTCTGCGCCATGGGCCACAAATGGCTTTGGCATCCGGATCTCGGCGGACTTCCTCCCGACGAGTTCCTCGTAAAGGTCGATCCCCTGCTTTCCGGTGTGCGGAAGAAGCTGGAAGGAGCCTGTGAAACGTCTGACAAGATCGCGGGGAAGCTGTCTCCCGCTTGGGCCGAGAAACTTGGATTGCGCGCGGGAATTCCCATACCTGTCGGCGCATTCGACGCGCATTGGGACGCGGTCGGCGCTGGCATTCAGTTGAACGACGTCGTCAACGTCATTGGCACATCGACCTGCATCATCGGAATTTCCAGCCAGACGCAATTGATACCGGGCGTATGTGGCGTCGTGAGGGGGAGCGTGCACCCGAACCACACGGGTATCGAGGCAGGGCTTTCCGCAACTGGCGACATTTTTGACGCAATTGCGCGCCGCGCCGGCACATCAATTTCCGAGTTGAGCTCGGGGTTGGAGAAATATCGACCGGGCCAGACGGGGCTGCTTCGAATGACTTGGGACAATGGCGATCGGACTGTCCTCGTGAACGCCAACCTGCGCGGCATCACGTTGGGATGGAATCTGCAGCACACGGCTCAGGATGAACTGTTCGCGGCCATCGAAGGGACTGCCTTTCACACACGCATCATTCTGGACCGCATGGCCGAGCACGGCGCTAGCATGCAACGAGTGATTAATGGCGGCGGCATCCCGCAGACGAATAAGGCTCTCAATCAGATTTACGCGAATGTTCTTGGCAGGCCGGTCCTTGTCCCCAGCAGCAAGGTCACCAGCCTCGGCT
>Ga0326727_10021255_pt1 | contig 12739 bp, 10 predicted proteins | sample MB2enrmetagenome_FD_207643 | JGI IMG/M metagenome (GOLD analysis project Ga0326727, IMG submission 207643) | Lab enriched peat soil microbial communities from McLean, Ithaca, NY, United States - MB29MY | ecosystem: Environmental > Terrestrial > Soil > Wetlands > Peat | place: USA: New York...
CGACCAGACCGCCGCCACCGCAGTCGGTCCGGTCTTCCCCGCCGACGCGGTCATCACCTTCACCGCGCCCAAGCCGGCGCACGTCTTCGGCCAGCTCACCCGGCACTGGGAGCAGCCCGTGGTGGTGGCGCCAATCGGTTCGCCCGTTGAGGCGATGCTCTCGACGCAGGGGTTGCACTGGGCCGGTTCGGCGCTCGCGCTCACCCAGGCGAGGCGGCCAGCAGCCGCCAACAAAGGCAGTTTCGGCCACGTGCTGGTGGTGGGCGGAACGCTGGGAACGGCGGGGGGCAAGTCCGGCGCTCCGGCGCTCGCATCGGTGGGCGCGCTGCGGGCCGGGGCAGGCCTGGTGACGGCGGCTGTTCCCGCCCCCGCGCTGCCGCTGGTAGCCTCGATTGCGCCGGAGTTGATGACCTGGCCCCTGGCCGCGACCGCCGAAGGCGCAATCTCGGCGGAAAACCTCTCACCGGAGTTTTTTGCCACGCTCACCGCCGGAAAAACCGTGCTGGTGATCGGCCCCGGCCTGGGCCAAGGCGCGGAGACGGCCGAATTTACCGCCGGAGTGCTGCTGGCAACCAAAATCCCCGCCGTCCTCGACGCCGACGCGCTCAATATTCTGGCGGCCCGGCCGGAGCTGCTGGCGAAATTGAGCGAAATGGCCAAAGCTGGCCGCACCCTGGTTCTCACTCCGCATCCAGGCGAGATGGCGCGGCTGACTGGCCTCACCATCGCCGAGGTGCAGGCCAACCGGCTCGATGTGGCGCGCGGCTTTGCGCAACGCACCGGCTTCACGCTGGTGCTCAAGGGCGCGCGGACGCTCATCGCCCACCCCGATGGCCGCGTAGCCGTGAACACCACCGGCAATCCCGGCCTGGCCAAGGGCGGCACGGGCGATCTGCTGACCGGGATGATGGCTGGTCTGCTCGCGCAGCACCCAGAAGAGCAGGCGCGGGCGGTCGAGGCAGCGGTTTACCTGCACGGACTGGCCGCCGATCTGGCCGTGCTCGAGGCCGACGAGCACACCTTGCTGGCGACCGACAGTCTTCGTCAGCTGGCGCGGGCCTTTCGCTTTCAGGGTTTTCGCTTTTGCGCCAGTGGTCCCAACCGTTATCTTTGGTTACAGGGGCTGCCGGAGGATTCGTCGCCGGCCGCGACCTGCCACGAGGCAGCAGAATGACCAACGCCGCACCTCCCGCTGAAGGCCGGACGCACGAATTCACCACCAGGAGCGGGGCGGGCACCATCGAAGTGGGCCGCAAGCTGGCCCGCCTGCTCAAGCCGCCGCAACTGCTGCTGCTGCGCGGCGACCTGGGCACCGGCAAGACCACGCTGGTGAAGGGCATTGCCGAGGCTCTGGAGGCCGCCGAGGCCGACGAGGTGACCAGTCCCACTTTCACCCTGCTGCACGAGTACGATGGCACGCAGGATGGCCAGCCCGTGAAGCTCTTTCACCTGGACGTGTACCGGCTGGAGGGCGAGCGCCAACTGGAGACTCTCGGCCTGGACGAACTGCTGACTCCCGACGCGCTGGTGCTGGTCGAGTGGGGCGAGAAGTTCAAGAGCCTCCGCAAAAAGGCCACCGGCGAGATTACGATTAGCTCGGCGGGCGGCGATGCGCGCAAGATTACCGTCACGCTGAAGCAGTAGCGGCGGCCACCGGCAGCTTTCTCAATTCCGCTCCCGGTACAATGTAGATGTGAGCAAAAAATCCCCACCCGCGGCCCCTTCCGTGGGCTTTATCTCCTTGGGCTGCCCCAAAAACCTCGTCGATTCCGAGGTGATGATGGGCCTGCTGGCGCGCGCCGGCGCCCGCCTGACCTCCCATCCCGAAGAGGCTGAAATCCTCATCGTCAACACCTGCAGCTTCATCGACACGGCCAAGCAGGAGTCGGTGGATACGATTCTCGAAATGGCCCGCTACAAAACCTCCGGCTCGGCCAAAAAGCTGATCGTCGCCGGCTGCCTGGTCGAGCGCTACCGCGACGAGATTCAGAAGAACATCCCCGAGGTGGACGCCGTCGTCGGCACGGGCGAGATTGAATCCATTCTCGAAGCGGCCGGCCTCAAAGCCGTCGCTCCCGCTCCCGGCGCAGCCTCGCCGTCCTCTTTCAACATTCTCAGCAGCCGCGGCGGCGAGGCGGAGGCCCGTCCCGGCCAGGAATCTCTCTCCGGCACGCATAAAACGGTTGCAAAAGAACCCGTTTCGGCGAAGGGTACGGGCTTTAGCCCGTACATTAGCGCAATGGAATCGACGGGGGCTTTAGCCCCTGAGGGAAGTTTTTCGGGCGCGCCCCGTTCCCGCGCCGAAGGCGAATTGCACGAGCGCCAAGGCCGCTTCGGCCGCGAGGGCTGGCAGGGCGCGGCGCGCGAGCTGCCCACCTACCTCTACGACGAAACGAGCCCCCGGCTCCTCACCACCCCCAAATCCTCGGCCTACATCAAGATCGCCGAGGGCTGCGACCACCCCTGCTCCTTCTGCGTCATTCCCAACCTGCGCGGCAAGTTCCGGTCCCGCCGTTTCGAGTCGGTGATCGCCGAGGCGCGGCAACTTGTCGCCCAGGGCGTCCGCGAGATCACCCTCATCGGCCAGGACACCACCTGCTACGGCGAGGACCTCGACCTGAAGGACGGCCTCGCGCAACTGCTCGACGCCCTGGCCCGCATCGACGGCCTCCGCTGGCTGCGCTTCCTCTACGCCTACCCCAACCGCGTGACCGGCAAACTCCTGGAGACCATCGCCCGCCACGACAACATCTGCAACTACCTTGACCTGCCGCTGCAGCACGCGTCCCCATCGGTCTTGAAGCGCATGAAACGCGGCGGCAGCCCTGAGATCTTCCTCAAAACCCTGGAAAAAGCCCGCTCCATCATCCCCGGCGTCGCCTTGCGCACCGCCTTCATCACCGGCTTTCCCGGCGAATCGCCGCGCGACTTCGAGATTTTAGAGGAGTTCGTCAAGGAGGCCAAATTCGACTGGCTGGGCGTCTTCAGCTATTCAGATGAAGAAGGATCTAGCGCATTTTCGCTGAGCGCGAAGCTCCCCCGGCGCACCATCGAAGCCCGCCGGCGCAAGCTGATGAAGTTACAGCAATCCATCTCCAAGCGGGCCAAGCAGCAGTGGGTGGGCCGCGAACTGCTCCTCCTGGCCCAGGGTGAAAGCGAGGAGACGCCGCTGCTCTGGGAGGGCCGCACCCAGTTCCACGCCCCGGAGATTGACGGCAAGGTCTACATCAACGACTTCGGCGAGCTGGCCAGCCTTGAACCCGGCCGCTTCTACAACGCGGAAATCACCGAGGCCCACGAGTACGACATCGTAGCCCGCATTGTCTCCAAACCGCTGTAAAGTGGAATAGAACCATGGCTACTAAGAAAAAATCCGTAAAACTGCTTCGCTGCCCCACCTGCGGAATGCTGGTCCGCCCCACGGACGAGGATTTTCCCTTCTGCTCGGACCGCTGCCGCAAGATCGACCTCGGCAAGTGGGCGATGGGCGTCTACAAGATCAGCTCGCCCATCCTCGACCCTGAAGTCCTCGAAGACCTGGGCGACCTGAGCGGCGGCCAAGGCCGCGGTGGCAGCGGAGACTCCTATGACGGCTAGCGCCCCTCACACCGCTGCCTCAAGCCCGGCCGCAACAGGCCCGGCTCCAGCCGCGTCCACTCGCACGACCCGTTGGGCCTGGACGGTGGCCACCTTCTTCGGCGCGGGCCTGGGCAAGCCCGGACCCGGCACCTGGGGCTCGGTGGCCACCCTGCTGTTGTGGGCCGCGGTGGCCTGGGGACTGCATCCCGCGCCGCTGACGCTGTTTCTAGTGCTCTTGGCCGGCATTGCCCTGACGCTCCTCTTCGGCATTCCCGCCTCCACCATCGTCGCCCGCGAAAGCGGCCTCGACGATCCCAGCTTTGTGGTTGTCGACGAGGCCGCCGGCCAGTGGATCGCCCTGATCGGCTGCCGGGCCGACTGGCGTCACGCCCTCCTCGCTCTCGTCCTCTTTCGCCTCTTCGACATCACCAAGCCCTACCCCATCCGTCAGCTCGAGCGCCTTCCCGAGGGCTGGGGCATCGTCTGCGACGATGTGGCTGCCGGATTGTATGCTTTGGGTGTAGCATCACTGTTGTATCGTTGGGTTTAGGTCAATTCATGCCACGCGCCAACCCACAATCCGCCGTTGAACCTCCTCACCAGCCGCTCATCGACGACTTGGATCCCGCCGCCGCGCTTCCCGGAGGCGAGGTCGAGCTGAGCGGCGTAAATCTGGGACCGGTCAACTCTGCGCTGCCCTCCGTCCTGCCCTCCGCCCTACTCTCCGTGCAACCCTCCGCCCTGCCCTCCGTGCTGCCCTCTGTGCTGCCCTCCGTGCTGGTCGATGGCCAGCCAGCCCAGGTGCTGATGAGCCGCCCATCGCGGCTCGCCTTCCGCGTTCCCGATGAGGCCATGACCGGCCTCGTCGAGGTCCGCAATTCCGCCGGCGTCAGCAATGCCGTTCCCTTACGCGTCGCCCACCAGCTCTCCGACGGGCTGCACTCGGTCACCAACCCGGCCGTCAGCCGCTCGGGCATGATCTACGCCACCATCTCCGGCCCGCGCGGCAAGCAGACCCCGGTTTCCGTGGTTCGCGTCAGTCCCGACGGCCGCGGCACCCCCCTGGTCACCGACATTCTTAACGCCACCGGCCTGGCCTTCAATCCCGGCGGCGACCTCTTCGTTACCTCGCGCGCCGAGGGCAACGTCTACCGCGTCGATGCCGCTGGCGAGTCCACGGTCTACGCCGAGGGCATGGGCGTGGCCACGGGCCTCGCCTTCGATGCCGAGGGCAACCTCTTCGTCGGCGACCGCAGCGGCACGATCTTCAAGATCAACCCCGAGCGCCAGATCTTCGTCTACGCCACGCTGGAACCCAGTGTCGCGGCCTATCATCTGGCCGTGGACGCCGGGGGAACGCTTTACGTCACCGGCCCCACGCTCTCCTCGAACGACGCCATCTGGGCCATCGACACCCACGGCGACGCCCGCGTCTGGTACCGTGGTCTGGGCCGTCCGCAGGGTCTGGCGCTGGACCGGGAGGGCAACATCTTCCTGGCCGCCTGTCTCCAGGGACGCCGCGGACTGGTGCGCATCACCCCGCAGGGCGAGGCAACCCTGGTGGTAGCCGGCGCCAATCTCGTCGGCCTGGCCTTTTCCCCGCTCGGGACTACCATCCTCGCCACCGGCGATTCTGTTTATGATGTGGACCTGGGAGTCGAAGGTCTGAATCTGTTCTAGCTGTCAGCCTCCGGAGGCGCTTCTAGCCTCCAGCTTCCAGCTCCCAGCTTGTTCCGTGATGAATCCAGCGCATACTGCCAGACCCAGACCGGGAGCAAGGCTGTCCGAAGATGAGCGATCGAGCTGGAAGCTAAAAGCCAGGAGCTGGAAGCTAGTACCGTGACCGTGTGGTTTGGAAAGCCGGCTACGAAAGTTTGGGTGCCCCAGGTCCCGTTTTTGGGACCTGGGAAATTACAAATTCACGCGCTCGCAGCACTAGAAGCCAGGAACTGGAAGCCAGGAGCTGCCTTTATGAAAGCCGAGATCATCGCCGTCGGTTCTGAAATGCTCACCCCATTTCGCCAGGACACCAACTCGCTCTATCTCACCGAAAAGCTCAATGAGATCGGCGTCGCCGTTGCCTTCAAGACCATCGTCGGCGACCGCCGGAAGGACCTGGTCGACGTCATCCACTTTGCCCTGGGCCGCACCGACATTGTGGCGATCATGGGCGGTCTTGGCCCCACCGAGGACGACCTCACCCGCGAGGCCGTGGCCGAGGCCCTCTCGCTGACCCTCAGCCGCGATACCGCCCTGCTGGCCACCCTCAAAGCCCGCGCCGTAGCCTGGCACCGGGCCATGCCCTCCAACTTCGTCAAGCAGGCCGACGTCATCGAGAGCGCCATCATCCTGCCGAATTTGAACGGCAGCGCCCCCGGCCAGTGGCTCGACACCACCTTCGCCGGCCACCGCAAGCTGGTCTTTCTGGTTCCCGGCCCGCCCAGCGAGTGCCGCCCGCTCTTCGACGCCGAGTGCCTGCCCCGCCTGCGCGCCGCCGTGCCCGTTCGCCACATCGCCAAGCGCACCCTCCATGCGGCCATGATCCTGGAAGCCGAGGCCGATTCGCTCCTCGCCCCCATCTACACCACCTATACCGACGTGGAAACCACCATCCTGGCCAAACCCGGCGAGATTCAGCTCACCCTGCTCTGCGCAAAATCGGACCATAGAACCGCCCAGCAGCGCGTTGACGAGCTGGCCGGCCGCCTGGAAGAAACTCTGGAAGACTGGCTCTACTCCTCCTCGGGCGAAACGCTCGAACAGATCGTTCTCTACTATCTCGGCCTTCGCAATGCCACCCTCGCCGTGGCCGAAAGCTGCACCGGAGGGATGATCGCCGGGCGCATCACCCAGGTTCCCGGCAGCTCGCGCTCTTTTCTGGGCGGCGCCGTCGTTTATTCAAATGAAATGAAGACCGCCTTAGCGGGCGTCCCACCGGAACTGATCGCCCAGCACGGCGCCGTTTCCCGGGAGGTAGCCGAGGCTCTGGCCGCGGGCATTCGCCGCCGCGCCGGGGCCACCTTCGGACTGGGCGTAACCGGCATCGCCGGCCCCACCGGCGGCAGCGAGGCCAAACCCGTTGGCCTGGTCTACATTGCCATCTCCGACGCCCAGAAGACCGAGTCCATCGAGCGCGTCTTCCCCGGCGACCGCGATCGCATCCGCCTGCTAGCTACTCAGCAGGCCCTCGACCTGATTCGCTGCAGGCTGCGGTAGCGCATTTTCCGGATTAGAGCATTTTCATTGATAGTGTGAGGTATGGGTGCCCCATCTTAGCCGCGTTTTTGTTTTTGCGGCTAGGGTGAGATAGCACAAAGCACGCCTTATAGAAACCCTGAAAATGCTGGATGGCGTCAAGCCCGGCGCAGCGGCTTTTGTGCGTGCATGGGCACCACCTGCACAGTGACGTCGCGAATCTCGGCGAGGAAGCGGTTGATGACCGAGCCGCGCAAAAAAATCTCCCACCGCGAACGGACCGACTGGCCAAAAACCACGTGGGAGATGCTCTCTTGCTGGGCAAAGCGGATCAGCGCGTCGGCCACGTTGCGATCCGAGAGCATGATCACCTGCGCGCCCAGATCGCGGGCCATGCGCTGGTACTCTTCGAGGCGATGGAAGGCCTCGGGGTCGCCGTGGCCCTTGTCCTCGTCGGGACGTTGGACGTAGACGGCGTACCAGTTGGTGGCCAGGCGGCCGGCGATGCGGGCGCCCACCCGCAAAAGTCGCTCGGTGCCGGGACGGGTGCTCAGGCAGACCATCACCTTCTCGGGAATCGGCGCCTGTTCCAGGCCCTGGACGCGGCGGTACTCGGAGGCCTGGTTGCCCACCTGCTCGGCGGTGGTGCGCAGCGACAGCTCGCGCAGCATGTTCAGATTGCCCTTGCGGAAGAAGTTGGCCAGCGATTGCTCGACCTTTTCGGGAGCGTAAATCTTCCCCTGGCGCAGGCGCGTGCGCAACTCGTCCACGGTCACGTCCACGTTCACCACCTCGTTGGCGCGCTTGAGGAAGTTATCCGGGACGGTCTCGCGAATGACGGTGTTGGCCGAGCGGTTGACAGCGTCGTTGAGGGTTTCCAAGTGCTGAATATTGACCGCGGCCATCACGTTGATGCCCGCGTCCAGCAGCTCCAGCACATCCTCGTAACGCTTGCGGTTCTTGCTGCCGGGGACGTTGGTGTGGGCCAGTTCGTCCACGATGACCGTGTGCGGATGGCGGGCCAGAATGGCATCCACATCCATCTCTTTCAGATGGACCCCGCGGTAGGGAATTACGCGCTGCGGTACCACCTCCAGGTCGCGAATCTGCTCCTCTGTTTCCTTGCGGCCATGAGGCTCCACCAGGCCGATCACCACATCCACGCCCTGCTGGTGCTTCATCAGGTAGGCGTCGTTGAGCATGTGGTAGGTCTTGCCCACCCCCGGCGCCGCCCCGATGTAAACGCGGAGCTTGGCGGGTTCCTTCTGGCGTTCCAGTTTGATCTCTGCCATGGCTCAGCCCACCTCGATAGGGTGGCGAACTTCATTGAGGGGTGCCACCGGAAGCGTGAAACGGAAGGTAGTTCCATGGCCCAGGCGGCTTTCCACCGCAATCTGTCCACCTAGCGACTCGACCAGCCGGCGAACCAGCGCCAGCCCAAGGCCGGAGCCCCGCTCGGAGAAGGTGCTGAAGCGGTCAAAAATCGTGCCCAGCCGCTCCGCCTCGATGCCGCGCCCGGTATCGCGCACCGTAAATTGAATAAAGCTCTTGATTTCTTCGGCGGCCAGCAGGATCTCCCCCTCCCGCGGCGTATAGCGCAGCGCATTGGTCATCAGGTTGTCCAGAATGGAGCGCAGCGCCCTCCGGTCGGCCAGCACGAATGCCATATCGGCGTAAGCCTTGACGTCGACCCGGATGTGCTTCTCGGCCGCCTCCTCGCAGAAGCGGTCGCGGACCTCGTTCAGGGCCTGCATCGGGCGCAGCCGCTCCAGTGTGAACTCGCGGCGGCCGGCGTCCAGTTCGGCCACCTCGATCAGGTCGCCCATCAGATCGTCCAGCTTCTCCGACTCGTGGCTGGCCGCGGCCACCAGTTCCGCCTGCAAGGGGCGTAACTCCCCGCCGAAGCCCTGGCCGAGCGCGTAAAGGCCGCGGCGCAACTGCAAAAGCGGATCGCGCAGCTTGCGGCTGGCCACGCTGATGAACTGCGTCTTGAAGCGGTCGGTGTCCTGTAGCGTGGTCACGTCTTCCAGGGTGGTCACCGTGCCCAGCAGCCGCCCCTCGGTATCGCGCATGGGGGTGGTGCGCAGCCGGTAGCTGCGCTCCCGCTTGCCAATGCGCATGGGCAGCAGGGCCGCGTCGTCCTCGGCAGCCACGGCCTTCTGCATCGAGACGGCGTCGCGGATGGCGCTCAGAATCTTGTCGCCGCCGGGGGTATTCACCAGCGCCATGCGGTCGGTGGCGGCTTCGCCCAGCAGCTCGGCCGCCGCCTGGTTCACCTTGAGCAGTTGCCCCTTGGCGTCGGTTACGATGATGGGCTCAAAGATGGATTGCAGCACGGCGTCGGAGAGCTGAAACTCCATCTGCCGCCGACCGGCCTCCGTATCGCGCAACTCGCGCAGCCGCACCGCAATCCGGTTCAACTCGCCGGCGATGGCGCCGAAACCGTCGCGGCTGCTCCACTCCACGCGGTGTTCCAGGTTTCCCTGGGCGATTCGGCGGGCGTCGCGCGCCAATAGATGAATAGGACGCAGCACAAAGTAAACGGTTCCCGCCTCGACCAGCACCACGGCCGCCACCAGTATCCAGGCGAACCTGAGCTGCCCGGCCGCCGCCAGGGCGTTGTGGGCCTTCAGCACCAGCCACGCCATCAGGCAGGCAGCCAGTGTACAGCCGAGAATCAATCGCTGGGAAAGGTTCAGCATAGCCCGGTCTCCGTGCCGGAACAGGGATCAGGGAACAGGATTCTGCATCCTGGCCGCCAACCGCCAATCACTATCCGCTAATATTCAAAGCTAACATAAAGGAGGAGTTCGATTGTACCGTCAGATGTACCGCCGGAGCCTTGGCCGGACCGGCGCATCGTGCGGAGTCTGGCAACGCCAGAGATAGACTGACCCCTGTTCCCTGATCCCTGCCTTTACGGCACCCGGCAGACCGAAACCGCGCCGTCGCGCCACTCGCAGGCCAGCCCCGCCACCTGGGAATTCGAAACCACCACCCAGTCCACGCCAAACTCCGCCTTCAGCCGCTCGAAATCCGCCAACTGGAAGCTGCTCCAGCCCTTCTGAGCCTCGGTCTGCCGCGCCCACTCCGGGCCCAGCTCGGGAACCTGCGTCACCACCGCCGTATCCTTGATGTCATCAGCCAGCTGGCTGCGCTCGGCCAAGGCGCGGAAGCTGTGATAATCCTCCCCTGGCGCGGCCATGTACCGAGGATCGAGGGCAAAGTAGGCGTCGGCAGGCGTGTTCTGGCGAATCCAACTGAAGGCCTGCAGCCAGGGGTTGTTCGTGCCGCGTCCGGGCAGTTCCAGGTGCTCGCTCGAGGCGAATAGCAGCCTCTGGGAAAGGAACATGCCCGCATTGATGGCCACCAGGAAGACCGCCCAGCGCCAGACGCTGGCCTTCAGCAGGAACTTGCCCAGCAGGCAGCCGCCCATCAGGACCATAAAGAAATAGACCAGTTGGAGAAAGCGCATCGGCTGCAAGGGGGCAAGCCGGATCAGGGACGGGATGCCCAGCATGACCATGGCCACCGCCAGTTGGAAGACGCCGTAGAGCAGCACCGCCAGCGCAAAGCGCGCCAGCAGCCTTTCGCCCCGCTTCTCGGCGATGCGCCAAAGCAGCCAGAACAGCGCCAGGGGCGCCAGCGCGCCCAGCCACTCATACCAGGCCCATTTGTAGAGGAAAAAGTAGGTGCGCGTCTTCAGCGCCTGCCGCCAGCTGGGACTGGGCGGCTCGAAGACCCAGCCCAGGGGGGCAAAAGAGGCCGCCAGGGAGCCGTCTTCGACCCTTTGCCATTGCCGCAGCCAGACGTGCACCGGCTCCAGCATCGTCATGGTCAGGAAGAAGCAGAAGGAGATTCCCATGGCGCCCATAATGGGGTGCAGCACAAACGACAGTAGCAGCAGCGGAACCGCCTGCCACCTTTTGTCCGCCAGAATCCGTGAAATCGCCAGCAGGATCAGGGCCGTGGCCACATTGCGCGGGTGCAGGTGCTGATCGACCAGGTAGAGCGCCGTTCCCGCCACCGGCAGCGTGAACATGGCCGTCACCAGCGCCACGCCGGCCCATTGCGCCCGCTCCTCATCGAAGAGTTTGCGTGCAATGGCCCAGCAGCCAAAAACAATCAAGGCGATTGACAGAAGCTGGAGAAGAAACTCCGTGGCCGCCACCGGAACTCCGGTCAGGCGCACGAAGCCTGCGACCCACTTGTCGAAGAGGGTAGCCTGCAATTGGAGCCGGAAAAACTCCGCGTCGCGGGGGTAGAGCGCCGGATTCAGGTTGCTTTTCACCGCCGTCAGATAGACGCCGTCGTCTTCGATGCCGGGATGGTAGCCCATCACGGCTAGACCGAGCGTCGTGAAAAACAGGGTCAGCAGCAGGCTGACCGGAAATTTGCGCCTCAACCGGATAAACCCCGTATACTTAGGCTCAGCGTGTTTCCAGCTTATGATGAATCAATCCTACTACACGTCCATGGACGGCGGGGCAACTCATGCACCATCGCAGGAGGGACCGGAAGAGGAATCACAGCCCAAATTGGCGCTGGCCATTCCCACCCTGCGCGAGGCGGAAAACCTTCCCGGCCTGCTTCACCATCTGCGCGCCGTGCTCGATCCACTGGAAATTCCTTACGAAATTCTGGTCGTCGATGACGACAGCCGCGACGGAACCGAGGAAATAGTCTCGGCCATCGCCGCCGAGGACCCGCGCGTGCGCCTGCTGGTGCGCAAAGGCGAACGCGGCCTCTCCGGAGCCATTCTGTACGGCTGGCGGCACACCGATGCGGCCATTCTCGGCGTGATGGACGCCGATCTGCAGCACCCTCCAGAGGTGCTCCCTCGTCTGGTCTCCGCCATTCTGGCCGGCAACGATCTGGCCATCGGCAGTCGCTACATCGAGGGTGGCCGGCTAGGCAAGTGGAATCCCGTCCGCAAGTTCCTCTCCGCCGCCGCCGTCTGGGCTACCTGGCCCATTCAGAGGCCGGGAATTCGCGCCAAGGACCCCATGACCGGCTTCTTCCTGATTCGCCGCAGGTGCATCGACGGCATTGAATTCCAGCCCTCGGGCTTCAAGCTGCTGCTGGAGATTCTGGTGCGCGCGCGCATCCGCTCGGTCAAAGAGGTTCCGATGTCCTTTGGCCTGCGCGCCCAGGGCGCCAGCAAGGCCAACTTCAAAGTGGGCTGGGATTACGCCAAGCTCCTGGCCGGGCTCTATGCGGACAGATTCGGCGTCGGCCCGCGCGCCTGAGAGCAAATCAGGATAATCCTGGAGCAAAATCAGGACTATATTGATCCGGCCCTGAACAAATCAAACAAATTTGGGTGTCCCCTCGCCGCTGTCATTCTGAGCAAAACGCAGCGAAGTCGAAAGCCTGCCCTGAGCGTAGTCGAAGGGAACCTGTGTCTTGACACTTGTGCGACTGTCGCAACTGAAGCACCGCTATCACCTCGTACTCATACTCCGCGCCCACTATTACCAAAGCCTCCGGATCTTTTCCGAAGCTCAGGAAATTAGCTCCCGGTGGTTTCGCTTCCGGTCCGGATAACCGGCCGTCAGCGGCGAAGCGGTGCTGAGCGGATTGAGGATAAACACCTGACAAAGATATTACTTCCCGCCTATAAAAAAATAATTGTCTTTCGTTATCTAGCTGTGGTAGAGTTCACCACGTTCGTCAATCTACTTGTAGCGGTTCTCTAATTGGCGCAAGCCGGAACCACTGCACCAAGGTTGTTTCTATCTCTCCAGAGTTTCCGGCGGAAGATATTCGCCGCCGGGGCGGAAGTTAGATCTGCCTGGCGCCGTGCCGGCCATCTTACGTGAATTGGAAAGCCGCTCAGCCCGCCCGGAAGGCGGTCAAAGGAGCCCTGATGCCACCGAAATTCTCCAATCCTACTGCGCTAGGCCTAGCATCGTTCGCGCTAAGCCTTACCGTTCTATCCTTTGCAAATCTTGGCTGGATGGGC
>Ga0326727_10021256_pt1 | contig 12739 bp, 9 predicted proteins | sample MB2enrmetagenome_FD_207643 | JGI IMG/M metagenome (GOLD analysis project Ga0326727, IMG submission 207643) | Lab enriched peat soil microbial communities from McLean, Ithaca, NY, United States - MB29MY | ecosystem: Environmental > Terrestrial > Soil > Wetlands > Peat | place: USA: New York...
GCCGATCTTCTGACCCGGCGTTTCCCGAACGCCCGGATTCTGCGGATGGACGCCGCCCGCATCGAACGCTCCGATCTGTTCGGCGAGAATCCCGTCGGCGCCGTCGTCAGCGGGCTGCCGCTGCTGTCCATGCCGCCGCGCGCGGTGTTGGCAATACTCGCCGGCGCCTTTCGAGTGCTGCGACCGGGCGGTGCCTTGTTCCAGTTCACCTATGGACTGACCTGCCCGATCTCGCGGCGCCTGTTGGACCGCCTTGGGCTGAAGGCGACCTGCGTCGGCCGGGTCTATCTCAATGTTCCGCCGGCGGCGGTCTATCGGATCACGCGGCGCGGTCCGTCCAAGCGAATCGGCGCAGCGGCGTGACCCGCCCGGCGCCTGAGCCGCGCTGACCGGTTCCGGTCAACGCGGCTTGGTAAAAAAGTCATTCTCCGCCAAGAGCCAGCCGGTCCAGCTTCCCGGTTGGATCGAACGAGAGCGTGAGGAACAGGTCATCGGTCTTGAAGTGCAGCAGATACCTGTATCCGTTCGGAATCACCTCTCCTCCCGATCCCTTGAACACCACCGCTTCGATCGGCCCCAGCGGCGCCAACATGGCCTTGAGCTGCCTGTTCAACGACATCGGCTTGTGTTTGACTGGATCGGCAATGTCATCCGGACCAAGGCTTCCTGCCTGGAATTTGCCGATCACGTCGCGAACCTGGGCGGTAATGGCGGAATTCTCTCCCTCGGCGGGTTGATATTTCGCCGCAGCCGCCTCAGGGTAAAGCGCCTCGAAGACAGCCCCGGTGATTGCATTCGGTGTTCTGCCGCTGTCGTTCAGCAAGGCGATCACCTGCAGATGGTCATCAGGGAATAAGGCGTTCATACACCCGAATCCGTTGGTCCCTCCGTTGTGCCAGATCATCTTGTGGCCGTCGAAAGCCGAGACGGCCCAGCCCATGGCGTAGAACGTGGCTTTGCCGTCGCTCGTCCGACCCGGCGTCATCATCAGCGCGACATCGTCGGTCGAGAGGATTTTTCCCGCCAGCAACGCCGTGTTCCACTTTGCCATGTCGCCGACGTCACTGACGATGTCGCCGGCGGCGAAGGCCCACAGATTGCCGAAATGCGGCGATTCGGTGCGCAGGCCGTGAACGGTCATGTAGCCGGTCGCGAAGTCATCGAGTTTGGCTTCCTCCGCGATGGTCGTTGTTCGTGACATGCCGGCGCGGTCGAGAATGTTCTCCTTCACATAGCGGTCGAATGGAATACCCGACACCCGCTCGATGACCAGACCAAGCAGGAAGTAATTCGCATTGCTGTACGCCCATTTGCTGCCGGTCGGGAAATCGAGCTTCTTGGCTGCGATCCTGTCCAGGACGCGCTTGACGCTGGGCTTTCCGCGAACCGACTTGGCCTGGGCTTCAGGCGGGCTGTTGACAATATAGTCGGGTACGCCGCTGATCTGCCAGAGAAGCTCGCGAATGGCGATGCTCCGGCCCTGCCGATATTCGGGAATGTACTTCCCAAGGGAATCATCCAGCGACAGCTTTCGTTGCTCGACCAGCTGCAGCACGGCGGCGGCGGTGAACTGCTTGGTGACCGATCCGATCTCCATTCGCGTCGTGGCGGTAACCGGACGCGGGCGCTTCAGATCCATCACCCCATAGCCCTGGGCATAGACCACCCTGCCGTCGCGCACCACGGCTATGGAGATGCCGGGCACGCCGCTGGCTATGAATTTTTGCACGGCGGCGTCGATGCGTCCGGTTTCTTCCGGCGGCAGGGTCCATGGGGTCATCTCGTCCGCCCAAGCGGCACCGGTGGACGCCAAGGTCACGTTCATGACCAAGGTGAGCGTCAAGACGATCCGTTTTTTCCAATTGTTCATCGCACTCAACACATTTGCTTCCAGGATCGGGGAACGAGTCCCTGTCAACGTCGCGGAATGGGCACTGTTGGGACAAGCGTCACCGTGGCAGCCATTATTGCCCATCGGCCCCGCGCCTGGAAGCCGTCGTAGCATTACTGACATCATCGATAAATCGAACATCAATTTCCGCAAATGGACACGAACCGGCCCCGCAATGACTTGCGAACCCCCAATGGGCCGGCCAGGCCGCAAGATGGCTATTTCTCGTTTTCGCGGCGGCTGTAGGATTCCGCATAGGCCGCCGAGCGATATTGCAGGATCTGGTCGGGCGACACGTCGATCCCGGCGCTCATCACATTGGGATCGAAGTTGATGTCTTCGCATTGGCCCACGGCGTCGGCGCCGCCTTTGGTCAGGGTCAGCACGCCGGCCTTGATCTCCTTGCGACCGGCCGGCCAGACGATCGCCGGATTGTCGATGGTGTCACCCTTCTGACCAATGGTGACGATCATGTCCCACTGCACTGGCCCTTTGTGGATCCGCTCGGTCAGCTTCTTGTCGAGGAAATCGTGGGGAGCCGAGGCGGCTTCGGCGTCGGTCAGGAAATGGACGCCGTCATGCGGCACGAAATGCCAGCGGACCCAGGTTTCCTTCTTGCCATTGATGAATTTGAAGGCGTGCAGGCTGTTATAGGGCTGCTCGGTATAGCTTGACGGCGCGTTATGGGCCGCCATGAACGCGCCAAAGGTCTTGGCTTCGGGATGGGCGACGCCGAATGCCTTGGCCTTTTCCGGATCGGGCTTGCCGGTGGCTGGGTCGGGCAGATTGACCAGAAGCGCGTCATAGAACCCCTGTACGGTCGACACCGGGAAGGCTGGGATGTTCAGCATCGTCGTATGCTGCAATTCGTCCTTGGGCAAACGGAACTCCAGGGCCAGGCCGTGCGGCTGCTTGGCGGCATCGGGAACCTGCGGGGCCGGACCGGCCACCGAGAATCGACCGACCACCGGCACTTGCCTGCCGGAGAACAGCGCCGAGGAGCTGAGCTTGCGCGCATCCGCCGTGCCGACGAAGCGGCCCACCACGCAACTGCCCTTGGCGTGATTGCGGCGCAGACCCTTATTCACACCGCCCAGCTTCTCGAAGGTATCGACGACCACGCCGGCGTCGGGAAGATCCTGCGCAATCGCCATATCAGCGGCACAGAGGGCGGATATCACCGCCAGGGAACAAAGACTGCGATTGATCATTGGCTCAGCCCCTGACTGAAAACGGCTACGCTCGGGAGAGTGGAGACTCCCGACCCGACTTTCAAGTCTCTCGGGCATCCGCAGGACGCTGTCCGCGTCGATGCCGTGCGAGGACTGGACGACTTTTTGTGGAATCGTGAAGCGGTCCCATAAAAGATCTGCATCCGCCTCTATCTCAAAAAAGGAGAGGGCCATTCAGTTAAATTGAATGGTTGCATCACTGCAGTAGCGCCGATGTCCCCGCCGGTCTTACCGGCGCGGAGGCCGGCGCTACTTATCCACCTCCCCTTATGTTGAAGCGACCGACTCTCCTGAACTTCCCGTTGTGACCCATTGCTGACTATTCTAACGTCCCGATACTACCGAAGGGACGAAAGGCAGTAACGATGGACCGAGTTATCGAATTCGAGGGTCTCCGTGTGTTGATGTGCGCGCGTCAAGGCTTTCCCCTCCAAACGGCCGAGGACGCCAACGACTTCCTGAGCATGGCGTGGTCTCAGCGTGCTGATCTTCTGGCAATTCCGGAGGAACGGCTCGGTGCGGACTTTCTAAGGCTCAGCTCACGTGTGGCCGGCGAAGTCTTCCAGAAGTTTGTGAACTATCAACTGCGATGCGCGATCGTCGGTGATATCACAACGGCACTTAACAGCAGTGAATCGCTGCAAGACTTCGTTCGTGAGACGAATAAGGGGAGTGCCATCTGGTTCGTTGCCGATCTTGATCAGCTTAGGGCCAAGGTCGCCGCCGTTAAGAAGAACTAATGGTCCGACCCGGCCGGCGCCGTTCCTTTGAACGACCGTCCAGGCTGCAAAGCCGCCCCGAGAGTATCCGCTCCCGATCGCGAAATCGAGTCTCGCGCCCTATCGTCGTTGGCTGCCGCCCTTGGTCTGCCCCATCGTGGACCCCTGCCGATCACTCGGTCGCGATCCCCTGTTTGGAGAACAGCAGCAGCCGGCCGGCCCGGACCACCAGGGCGGTCAAGGCCATCCGATCCGGGCGCTCGGAGGTCTGAAAGCTGGCCCCATCGTCGCGACTGTCCAGCTGCACGCCGTCCAGCGCGGTGGCCACCACGCGGCCATCCGGACCCTGGGCAAAGCCGGTGATCGATGACCGGGTGCCGGAGGGGACCGCCGCCCAGGTCCGACCGCCGTCGGCACTGCGGAACAGGCTGCCGCGCAGGCCGCCCACCAGCAAGGTGCCGTCGGCCAAAGCTCGCCCGGTCCACAGGGTTCCGCAATAGCCGATGTCGACCGAGGACCAGGTGGCGCCGCCGTCCCTTGAGCGGAACAGGCGCCCGCCCTCGGCGGTGACGAACAGGGTGCCCGAGGCATCGGCAAACACCGAGGTCAGGTTGCGATCCTCGTGCCCCGCCCCACTCTCCTGCGGCAGGGCCTGCTGCTGCCAGGTGACTCCCCCGTCATGGGTGACCAGCAACAGCGACCACAGGCCGACGGCGATGCCGTCGCGGCTGTTCTGGAACAACAGGGCAAAGATCGGCCGGTCCTCCGCCGTCTCGCTGCGCAGCAGGTCCCAGGTCTCGCCGCCGTCGACGGTATGGAGGACGACGCCGCCGTGACCACCCGCCCACCCCTGCCGGTCATCGACGAAGGCGACGCTGGTCAGGGTCAACTGGACCGGCACATGGGCGGCCTGGCGGAAGGCGACGCCGTCATCGGACAACAAGACGGTCCCCCGCGCCCCCACCGCCACCACCCGCCCGCCAGGCAGGACGGTCGCGCCCAGGATCATCTGTTGCGCGGCAAAGGGACTGGCTTCGGCCGGGGCGAAGGCGGGCTCGCCGGCCCGGGCCGCTCCGGCCAGCAGCAGGATCGCCAGGACCAGGACCGCGCCGCGCAGCCTGAAAGAGCGGTGGGACAGGCCTCCGCGCCTGTCGTTCGGCGAAGCCGAAATGGCTTCTTTCTGCCGTTTTTCGGGAAAGACAGGCAGGGACGTCAGTCCCAACGGGCACATTTTCACACCCACCGCCGATGCCCCCCACCCGACCTTGGGCGACGCGGGAACAGCCGCTCCAGCACCACCGCCAAGGCCGGCAGCACGGTCATCGCCATGGCCAGGTTGACCAGGAACATGAAGGCCAACAGCTTGCCCATGTCGGCCTGGAAACGCAGTCCGGAAAAGGACCAGGTGGCGACGCCGGCGGCCAAGGTGATGGCGGTGAAGATGGTGGCCATGCCGACCTCCTCGATGGCCCGTTCCAGCGCCGGCACGATGGAAAGGCCCTGCGCCAGATAGGCCTGCAGCCGGTTGTAGATGTAGAAGGCGTAATCGACGCCGATGCCCACCGCCAGCACCATCACCGGCAAGGTCGCGACGGTCAGCCCGATGCCCAGCACCTTCATGAACCAATAGCCGAGAAAGGTCCCCAAGGTCAGCGGCGCGCAGCAGGCCAGCGTCGCCTTGAGATCGCGGTAGGCCAGGAACACCAGCAGGATGATGGCGGCATAGACGCCGCCCAGCATCGGCAGCTCGCTTTTTTCCACTTCATCGTTGATGGCCGCCGCCACCCCGGCGTTGCCGGCGGCCAGCCGCACCGTGAAGGCCGGATCGACATGGCTGGCGGCGAAAGCCCGCACCCGGCCGATCACCGCTTCGATGGTCCGGGCCCGGTGGTCGGCCAGGAACAGGTGCAGAGCGGCCATCTTGCAATCGCCCGAGACATAGCCCCGGTTGCGCCGGATTTCCTCGCTCAGGCTGGCGACATTGACCGGGTCGCGGGGAACCGCGAACATCTTCGGATTGCCCTCGTTGTAGCCTTCATTATAGGTCTTCAGCATCTCGGAGTAGGAAGCGGCCGAGATCACCCCCGGCCCGTGCTCGGTGGCGGCGGTCAGGGCATCGACATAGAAGCCCAGCGCCGGATTGCGGCAATTGCCGGCGGGCGCCTCGACCACCACCGACAGCCAATCCTGGCCGACATCGAAGCTGGCGGCGATGTCCTCGGCGGCCAGGTTGTACCGGGACTGCGGCGCCAGAGCATCGGCACCGGGCGCCAGGCTGCCCACCACCCGATCCCGGCTTTGCCACACCGACACCGCCAGCAGGACGACGCTGGCCGCCACCAGCAGGCTGGCCCGGCGCGGCGTCGCCAGGCTGGACAGGGCCTTCAAGCCCGGCGTCCAGCGCTGGCGCAGCGCCTGCAGGCGTTGCCCATAGCCGGCCTCGACGGCGACAAAGGAGGCCAGAACCGGCAGCATGACCAGGTTGGTGACGATCTTGTAGCCCACCCCCAACGCCGCGGTAATGGCCAGGTCGCGCACCATGGGAATGGGTATGGCCAGCAGTGTCAGGAACGAGACCAGCGCGGTGACCAGGGCCAGACTGCCGGGAATCAGCAGGCCGCGGAAACTGGCGCGCGCCGCCGCCACAATGGGATGCCCCGCGGCCAGCTCGCGCACGATGAAATTGATCTGCTGGATTCCATGGGACACGCCAATGGCGAAGACCAGGAAGGGGACCAGGATCGCCAGCGGATCAAGACCGAAGCCCAGCAGGGTCAGGGTTCCAAACTGCCAGACCAGCGAGGTCAACGAGCACAGGATGGGCAGCAGGGTCAACCGCCAGGAGCGGCAATACCAATACACCGCCAGTGTCGTCAGCAGGATGGCGACAGCGCAGAAATGCAGCACGCCGTTGGCGGCGTCGGCGATATCGCCGACTTCCTTGGCAAAGCCGATGATCTCGATCTCGAAGCCGGCGTCCTCGAAGGGCGCGCGGATCTTCGCCTCGATGTCGTGGTTGAAGGCGACATAGTCGATCTTCTTGCCCTGGTTATCGTATTCCCGGACCTCGGCCACCACCATCGCCGCCCGCTGATCGCGCGACACCAGCGAGCCCACGAAGCCGCCCTGGCTGGTGGACCGTTCAATGGTGGCAATCCGATCGGGGGACAGGCGGTCGGCGGTGACCGTGGAGGGGATCACCGGCTCGGCGCGAAAGCCGTCCTCGGTAATCTCGTAGACCTGAGCGGCCGGCGTCCACAGGGACAGCAGGGTCGACCGGTCGACCGGCCCCAGGTAGCGCACCGCCTCGGTGACGGCATAAAGCCGAGCCAGGCCTTCGGCCGTCCAGATGGTCCCGTGCCTGGCCTTGACCACCACGATCAGACGGTTGGCATCGAACAGCTGGCCCCGGTACTGGTCGATGGTTTGGGTGTACTCGTGCCCGATGGGCATCTGCTTTTCATAGCCGGCATCCATCTTGAGCCTGGCCGCCGCCAGGCCCATCGCCACCGTGAAGGCGGCCAGCACCAAAAGAACCATGGCGCGACGGGCAAACAGCCAGCCTTCGATGCGACGCAGATCCATGATCAGAAGTTGCGGGTGATGAAGGCACCGACGAAATCGCGATCACGGTAGGGCTGGACCCACGGCTGATTGCCGCCGAAGTAGGCGGTGTAGTTGATGCCGACCTGCCAGGTGGCGGGATTCTGGTTCAACAGAAGGTAGAAGTTCAGCGACTGGGCGCCAGCGAGGTAATTGCCGGTCGGGTTTGGCGTCTTGCCGAACAAGGCGTTGAAATAGGTGACGCCGGGCGTCAGCTGCCAGCCGGGCAAAACGGTGCCGTCGTAGGTCCAGTTGAAGTCGACGATGCCGCCCCCCGACAAGGCGGTCCCCATCGCCTTCGGATTGCCGTTGGCGTCCAGCCAGTTGACATAGCCGGCATCGGGCAGCTGAACCACGCTCTGACCATTGACCACCCGGGTCACCGCATGGCCTGCTCCCGGATAGTCGACGGCGACCATCTCGATGGACAGCAAGGCGGTGTCGGCGGCCAGGCTCCCCAACACCACCGGCTCGTCGCTGGGGGTCATTTGCAGCAGGCCGGTGACGTGCCACTCATATTTCTGGTCGTCGCGCCACAAGTTGCAGGCCTGGCCGTTGGCGAAGGTTGCCAGCCCGCCGGCGACTCCGAAGTTGTTGGCATTGGGCGCGGCTCCGGCCAGATAGCACCCCGACAAGGCGATGGCGTCGCGCGGCCGGTAGGACAGTTCGGATCCCATCGCCCAGTCGCCGAGCGGGAAATTGGTGCTGATCCCCACCAGATCGCGATCAGGGCGATAGACCGCCTGATCGTCGCTGCCGGCGGACACCGAGGAATCCGCCACCGCGTTCAGGATCGGCGACTTGTCGTGATAGCGCATGTAGTAGAAGCCGGTGTCGATCACCGATCCTTGCGGCTTGTAATGCGCCGAAATGCCGAACTGTCCCTGATCCCCGGGTTTCTGCTCGCCAAGGATGCGCCCGCCGATCAGGCCATAGGCCCCGAAAGTGGTGGGGTCGAGTATTTGCTGGGCGACGGCGTTGATCCGGTTTTGCGAGATCCGTCCGCCGACACCCTGGCTGCGCAGGATGGCCGCGGGGTCCGCGCCAAAGGCGTTGAAGTTGGACTGGCTGAAGGTAAAGATGTCCTGATAGCCCTTGCCCAGGAAGTCCGAGGTCGACCAGTAGCTGCCGACCGGCGGCAGCTTGGTCTCGTTCCAGGCGAACTGGTAATAGCCCTCGACATTCCAGCCCGGGGCCACATTGCCGGCCAAAGACACCATCGGCGCCGGCAGGACATATTCCTTGATCTGGGTTCCCGGGATCAGCGACTTCTGGAAATCGATGGCATTGGTGGCGTTGATGCCGCCATAGAGGAACAGGCTCTCGCCCCAGTTGATCACCTGGTTGCCGAGCCGCACCCGGTAGGACGACGACCCGATGTCGAAGCCCTTGCCGATCCACAGGTCGTAAAGCTGGGCGTTGTGAACGATCTGGTCTTCGGCGCCGCGGTCCAGGCTGGTGCGCTCGGTATCCGCGGCCGCGGCGTCGTAAAGGAAACTGGCGCGGGCCATCGCCTCGATCTGCTGGTCGGGTACGCGGACCAGAAGTTCGGGTGTCAGCTTGGCATAGGCGGAAAACAGCTGGCCGCTGCGATAGTTGAGATCGCCATTGTCGCCGCCCGCGCTCTGCCCCGTGTTGGCGGCCCCACCGCAGACCGACGGATCGCCCACCAGACCGCAGCTGGCGCCGCCGGTGCGCAGGCCCAATCCCGCGGTCAGCTGCGCGTCCAGGGACCCGCGGACCGTGCCATAGTCGAAACTTTCGGCCCAGGCCGGACTGCCCGCCAGCACCACGGCGGCCGCCAGGACCCGCCTCCCCCTCACCAAACCCATCCCGTCCCCCAAAAAATACACAGGCTGTTCATCTTTTCCGAACGCCAGCAACAACCGGATCAGCGTTCCATGATCGTGCGCAGGTTTTCCCCCGAATAGAAGTCGTCCTTCAACCGCCGGTCTTCAGCGGGATCGCTGAAATAACGGAGATCCTTGCCCTCCAGGATCAGGAAGTCGGCGACATAGCGGCCGCTGATCAGATCGTTCAGATTGATCAACGGCGCCTGCACGCAGGCATGCAGTTCCCACACCGGCAGCACCGCAGCCTCGTTCAGGCGCCACAGATGCCCCTGCCCGTCATAGTCTTCGCCAACCACCACATTCCAGCTATCCTCGTCCAGATAGAGGACCTTGCGCGGCGCGGTGTGCCGCACACCGGCCTTGACCGTCCCCTCCAGAACCCACAGGCGGTGCAGTTCGTAGCGCCGGTAGTCCGGATTGACGAAGTTGGGTCCGATCACGTCATCGATCCTGGCGGTGAAATCGGCGGCACGGAAGCCGTTGTAGGGCGCGTAGATTTCCTTCTTGCCTTTCAGCGTCCAGTCGAAGCGATCCGGATTGCCGAAGAACATCTGCATCTCGTCGTTCGGCTCCTGATTCTCGGTGCCGATGATCGGGGCGTCGTAGGCATAACTGGGCAGGCGCCGCACCCGCCGCTGTCCGGTGAAATAGTAGAAGGGCTCCGGTTCCTTGGCGAAATAGTAGCGGGCCAGCAGGGCCTGGCCCGCCAGGGCCACCGGTTCCTCGATGGGATAGAAGATGCCGGTCATCAGACCGCCGAAATCCTTGGGATCGTGCTGGCCGGGGGCTGCCCAGGGATAGTAGTTCAGCTGGGACCATTTGAAGCGATTGTCGCCACGGTTGCCGGGCGCGGCGGTGATCACCGTGCGCCCCACCGGCCATTCCTCGCCCACGCCCTGGTAGCGGGTCTGGAAATTCCACATCGCTTCGATGCCGCTGGAGGGAACCGGGAACGGCACACCGGGCAGCACGGCATTGTCCAACGACCAGCCGTCGCCGGCGATCTTCGCCTTGCCGGCACCGGCCCGCGTGTTGGCCTGAACGGCCTCGGGCAGGCTGCAATTACGGTGGGTCGGATAGACGTCCATGCGATAGCCGGGCGTGTTCTTGAGGCGATGGATCTGGGCCGGGGTCAGCCGCTCCGCATAGGTATCGACATTGGATGCGTCGATGGAAAACAGCGGCTTCTCGTCCTTGTAGGCCCAGAAATCCCGCCGCGGGCGCTCGTGCGTCCAGCCGGCCAGCGGCGGCTTTTCCCCTTCCCAGGCGGGAATGCTGCCATCCTTGTTGCCGGCGGCCTCGCCCCCGGCCGGAGTCAGATCCTTGCCCAGGCGCGCGACGTCGCCGGGTTCGGCCGCGGCGCCGCCGGCCATAAGCAAAAGCGCCGAGACGGCAAACAGCCAGACGCGCATGGATATCGCCCCCAATTTCCACAAATTATCAAGGGTTATAGATGCCCCATCACCCTCTGCCCGTCAACGTCTTTGCCGCAGCGGCGATGGACGGGCATCCATCGCCCGGTTGACGGATAATCCAGACAAACGGCTCGGTTTCGAGCGGTCGCCATTGTCAGGATGTCATGGCCGATCGCAGCCTTGAAGGCTGGCACGGCCTGGCCCGCCGGGTCGGCTTTGCCGCCGCCCTGCCCCTGTTCCGCAATGGCAAGCGACCTTGGTTTCGCCCTGGACAATTTCGCCCGCGAGCGGGAACGGCAGCGCTTCCAGGCAGAAATCACCACCTTGAACACCCCGATCGGGAACGCCATCACCGTCACCAACCCGTTGACGGAGGAAGGGCGCGACTTCGCACAAATCCCACTTTTTCTTGGGTATTTTCGCCGAATCATGCCAATAAGGGAAACCACTCCTAATCTAATGCAGCTTCTATTCGTGTAAGGGAAAAATGGCGCAATCCAACCGCGACGGGTTCACCAGCACATTCGGTGTCCTGGTGGCAACCTTGGGCTCTGCAGTCGGCCTGGGCAACATCTGGAAGTTTCCCTTCCTGACCGGTGTCAATGGTGGCGCGGGCTTTCTGTTGGTCTACCTGGCCGCGACGATGCTGGTCGGCTTGCCGCTGATGATTGCCGAAACCATGCTGGGCCGCACCGCCCGGGCCAACGCCGTCACCGCCTTCGAGACACTGGCGCCGCGCGGCAAGGCGGGATGGAAATGCATCGGTTGGATGGGGGCGCTGGCCTCGCTGTTGATCCTTGCCTTCTATTCCGAGGTTGCCGGTTGGGTCTATGCCTACATCGTCAAGGCAGCCACCGGCACGATCGCCACCACCGATCCGAAAGTGGCGGCCCAGACCTTCGGCGCCATGGTGTCCGACCCGGTCAGCGCCCTGGCCTGGCAATGGGTTGTGCTGGCGGTGACCGGCAGCATCATCATGCTGGGAGTCGCCAAGGGGATCGAGGCGGTGACCCGTAAGCTGGTCCCCCTGCTGTTCATCCTGCTCCTGGTTCTCTGCGCACGCAGCCTGACCTTGCCCGGCGCGTCGCAAGGCCTGACCTTCCTGTTCCAGCCGGATTTTGCCAAGATCACCCCGGTGGTCGTGCTGACCGCCCTCGGCCTGGCCTTTTTCAAGCTGTCGCTGGGCATGGGGACCATGCTGACCTATGGCAGCTATTTCCGCGACAACCAGGACATTCCGGTCACCACCACCCGGGTGATGCTGGCCGACCTGTCGGTGTCGCTGTTGGCCGGCATCGCCATCTTTCCCGCCGTCTTCGCCTTCGGCTTCGAACCGGCCGCCGGCCCCTCGCTGGTGTTCATGATCATTCCCGCCGTCTTCACCTCGATGCCCGGCGGTCGGTTGTTCATGACCATCTTCTTCGCCCTGACCGCCATCGCCAGCATTGGTGCCATGCTGTCGTTGTTGGAGGTTCCGGTGGCCATTCTGGCCGAGCGGTACAAGATGAGCCGCAAGGGCGCCTCGCTGGCCACCATCCTGGCCGTCGCCCTGTTCGGGGTGCCGGCGGCGCTGTCGCAAAGCCTCGCCGCCAAGATCACCCTGTTCGGGTTGAACACCTTCGACCTGTTCGATTTCCTGAGCTCGAACATCCTGATGCCGGTGGGCGGCATCCTGATCTGCCTGTTCGTCGGCTGGGTCTATGGCCTGCCCAACCTGGAACGGCGCCTGTCCAACGAGGGACAACTGGCCAACCGGGCCTTGATCCGCGTCATCTTCATCCTGGTCCGTTATGTCGCCCCAGCCGCGATCGCCATCATCCTGCTGAACGGGTTGAAGCTGATCTAGTCGGCCGCTTCCGTTAAGTTGAAGGGTCGGATGACTGCAGTAGCGCCGGCCTCTGTGCCGGCAATACCGGCGGGGACGCCGGCGCTACTGACAATACCGACCACCTTCACTTATGGTGAATCGACCGACTAGTCGGCCGCTTCCGTTAAGTTGAAGGTTGTATTACTGCAGTAGCGCCGG
>Ga0326727_10021259_pt1 | contig 12738 bp, 9 predicted proteins | sample MB2enrmetagenome_FD_207643 | JGI IMG/M metagenome (GOLD analysis project Ga0326727, IMG submission 207643) | Lab enriched peat soil microbial communities from McLean, Ithaca, NY, United States - MB29MY | ecosystem: Environmental > Terrestrial > Soil > Wetlands > Peat | place: USA: New York...
ACCTCGGGCTGCGCGGCTGGCGCATGGTCCGCGACGTGCTGCTGCCAGCGGCGCTGCCCGCGATCATCACCGGGCTGAAGTCGGCTTGGGCCTTCGGCTGGCGGACGGTGGTGGCGGCCGAGCTGGTGTTCGGCGTCGCCGGCTCGTCCGGCGGCTTGGGCTGGTACATCAACAACGCCCGCTACTTCTTGCAGACCGCCGACATCTTCGCGGGCCTGGTCGTCATCTCGGCGCTGGGCATCCTGGTCGAGGGCCTCTTCGCGCTCCTCGAACGGCGCACGGTCGTCCGCTGGGGCATGAAACGAGCGACCTGAGCCGACGTCACGCGACGGACGTTTCTCCACGACGAGCGGCGTCCAGACCGGCGATGAACTGGAGCACGATGAACTCGAAGCTTTCATCGGTGCTCTGCTCCATTGCGAAGCCTTGGGCGGCTTCCAACGACACGAAACCGTGGACGAAGCTGCGGAAGCCGCGGATGGCGTGAATCGATCGATCTTCATCGAGATCGAAGGGCGCGAGGACGGCCCGCAACACGTCGAGCATCTCGCCGGAAACGGCCAACATCTCCCGATCGGTGGGTCGCGGCGCGCGCAGCGTCGCGCCGTACAAGCCGGGATGCTGTTTGGCGAACGCGCGATAGGCGCGTGCGATCGCGAGCAAACCCGCGGCGCCGTTTCGGCCGATTGCCGCCCGCGAAATTTCGTTGGCCAGGGCGCGTAACGCGAAGAGGGCGAGTTGATGCAGCAGTTCGTCGACGCTCTCGATGTGGTTGTAGAGCGACGGCGGCCGCACGTTGAGCCGCTCGGCGAGATTTGCCAACGTGACCGCGTCGAGCCCACGCGCGTCGGCGATCGCCGCCGCTTCCCCGACGACCGCCGACCGGTCGAGCCCCGGCCTACGAGGCATGAACGAGTTCTTCGCGGTTTGCGTCGACCGCCGTCAGGAAAGAGATGAGCTCCGTCGCGACCGCATCCGGCATTTCGGCTTGAGGGTAATGGCCCGCGCCCTCGATCGTAGCAACGGAACCACGTAAGAGCGTCGCAACGTGGCGCGCTTCCTCGACCGGCTTCGGAAAGTCCGAGTCGCTCGTACCCATGAGAACCAGCACCGGCGCCGTTACGAGGGCGACGCTGCGTTCCGCCTCGATTTTCGAAGCGACGGCCATGCGCCTGATCGCGGCGAAGCGCCCCGCTTCGGCGAAGTTCGCATCGCGCCGGGCCTGTTCCGCGCCGAAATCGTCCGGCAGACGGGTCGGAAACGACTTCCTGTAGAGCCCGCGCCAAAGTGCGCGCCCCCACGGCCCCCGCAGCAACGGGTCGAAGAGCACGGACATGAGCCACGGAGGCATCACGTTGCGCACGAAAGGTGCGATCAGAACGAGGCTGCGGATTGCCTTCGGGTCTCGCGCCGCCGCGATCACGGCCGCACCGGCACCCGACGAGTTTCCGATCACGTGGGCGGGGCCGGCGTTTAGCGCCGCGATGAGTCGGAGCACGTCGCCGGCCACGGCTCCGACCGAGTAATCGTCCCAGCCGACGCTGGACTCCCCGTGTCCGCGCGCGTCCACGGAGATCACGCGGTATCCGGCCGCGACGAGCTTTGGCGTCAGGAACCGGTACGCCGAACGCAGGTCGCCCATGCCGGGGATGGCGATGACGAGCGGCCCCGCGCCCACATCGCTGTAGGCAAGCCGCCCGCCGGGGGTGTCGAGGTAGCTGGTGCTCACGAAAAGCTCCTTGGGGCCAAAACTAAGTGACTTAGTTTTAAACTACGGAACATAGCCCTGTCAAGCGTTGGACACGCCTTGTCTCGCGGACCCCGCTCTGCTATCATCCGTCGGTCGCCGGCCCGGCCCGCCCCCTGCGGGGTAGAGCGCTGGAGCCGAGCGAGACCATCCTGACCAAGGAGCCCTTCGCGTGCCGCTGACCAAGGAACAGAAGTCCGAGATCGCCGCAAAGTTCGGCCGGGGACCCTCCGATACGGGTTCCGCCGACGTGCAAGTCGCGGTCCTGACCGCCTCGATCAACCACTTGACCGAGCATCTGAAGATCCACAAGAAGGATCACCACAGTCGCCGCGGCCTGCTGATGCAGGTCGGTCAACGGCGCCGCTTGCTGAGCTACATCCAGAACAAGGACGTCACGCGCTACCGCAAGCTGATCGCCGACCTCGGACTGCGCCGCTAGGGAACGAACGGACCGGCCGCGCAACCGCAACGCTGCGCGGCCGAGTCTTGCGAGCGCCATGTTTCGCACCATGATGAAGTCCAAGATCCACCGCGCCACGGTGACGCAGGCGGATCTGCATTACGTCGGCTCGGTCACGATCGACGCCTCGCTGATGGACGCGGCCGACATTCTGCCGGGCGAGCAAGTGGCGATCGTCGACATCAGCAACGGCGCGCGGCTCGAAACCTACGCCATCCCCGGTCCGCGCGAGTCGGGCGTCATCGGCATCAACGGCGCCGCAGCGCGCTTGATCCACGAAGGCGACTTGGTCATCCTGATCACGTACGCGCACCTGAGCGACGCCGAGGCGCGCAGCCTGCGCCCCAAGGTCGTCCACGTCGACGCGCGCAATCGCATCGTCCGCGTCGGTTCCGATCCGGCCGAAGCGCTGGCCGACAGCGAACGTCTGACGCTGCGCGGCGACGCGAATTACGACGAACTCCTCAAGCGCTGACGCTCCGCGCGCGCTGACCCATAACCTCCCGCGCACGCCGCGCGAGGTGCTCGGCGCGTTGGCGGCGCGCGACGACGCCGCGCTGCCGAGCGACCTCTACGGCGAGGGCGAGTTTCTCGAACGCTTCGAGTCGCGCATCGCCGCCGAATTGGGGAAAGAGGCTGCGGTCTTCATGCCCAGCGGCACGCTCGCGCAACAGATCGCGCTCCGCATCTGGTGCGACCGCGCGCGCCTCGATACGGTGGCGATGCATCCGCTCGCGCACCCGGTGATTCACGAGTCGCAATCGCTCGAATTCGTGCAACGCTTGCGGGTCGTCCACGCGGGATCGCGCGTGCGGCTCATGACGGTGGCCGACGTCGAAGCGCTCGCCGAACCCGTCGCCGCGCTGCTCGTCGAGTTGCCCCAGCGCGAACTCGGCGCGCAACTGCCCGAGTGGGACGACCTGCTCGCGCTGGTCGCGGCGGCGCGCGACCGCGGCATGCGCCTGCACCTCGACGGCGCGCGCCTCTGGGAAGCGGCGCCGCATTACGCACGCCCTCACGCCGAAATCGCCGCGCCCTTCGACTCGGCGTACGTGTCGTTCTACAAGGGTCTGAACGCCATCGCGGGCGCGGCGCTGGCCGGCGACGCCGGCTTCGTCGCCGAGGCACGCCTCTGGCAGCACCGCTTGGGCGGGAGGCTCGTCGCACTCTATCCGCTGGCGCTCTCGGCGCAGGCCGGCTTCGAAACGCATCTGCCGCGGATGGCGCAGTACCGCGAACTGGCCCGCGCCGTCGCAGCGCGGCTGGCGGGCATCGACGGCGTCGACGTCGTGCCGGACCCGCCGCCTACCAACACGTTTCACCTCTATCTGCGCGGCACGCTCGAGGCGTTGACCGCGCGCGCCGGCCGCATCGCGAGCGAACGCGGCGTGCAGGCGTTCAAGCGGCTCGCCCCCACCGCCTCGCCCAATCTCTGGCGCTGGGAGTTCGTCACCGGCGAAGCCACGACGGCGTTCGAACCCGGCGAGATCGCCGAGATCGTTCGCGAGCTGACCGCCGCGGACGTTGCGCCCGAGATTGCGTCTACGCTTATCCGGTGAGCGAAAATTGCGCCGGAGAGGCCGGCTCCGACGACCTGGGAAACGGCAACTGACCGTCCAAGAGAGTTTCTCATGAAGAAGAGCCCTCTGCTGTTCTTGGCCGCGCTATTGGCGGCGCCGCTCGCAGCGCACGCCGCCGACGGCGCGAACGCGACCCAGAAACTGATTTCCAAGCTGCAGTGGCGGAGCATCGGGCCGCCGCTCGGCGGACGCGTCGTCGCGGTCGCGGGCGTGCCGAGCGATCCGAACCTCTTCTACTTCGGCGGAGTGCAGGGCGGCGTCTGGCGCAGCACCAGCTACGGCAACGAATGGGTCAACATCAGCGACGGCAAGATTCCCCGGGAAGCGCAGACGATCGGCGCGCTCGCGGTCGCGCCCTCGAATCCCAAGATCATCTATGCGGGCAGCGGCGAGCGCGACATTCGCGGCGACGTCGACACCGGCGCGGGCCTCTACAAGACGGCGGATGCAGGCAAGACCTGGACGTACGCGGGCCTGCGCGAGACGCACACGATCGCGAGCATCGTCATCGATCCGAAGGATCCGAACGTCGTGTACGTCTCGTCGCTCGGCCACGTCTTCAAGGGCAACGCCGAACGCGGCGTCTTCAAAACGACCGACGGCGGCAAGACGTGGCGCAAGATTCTCTACGTCGACGAGAACACCGGCGGCAACGACCTGGTGATGGACCCCAGCAATCCGCGCGTGCTCTACGCGACGATGTGGCAAGTGCAGCGCGTGCCCTGGAAACTGACGAGCGGCGGTCCCGGCAGCGGCCTGTACAAGACGACCGACGGCGGCGCGCACTGGACCAACCTTTCGAAGAATCCCGGCTTCGCGCAGGGCGTGCTCGGGAAGATGGGCGTCGCGGTCGCGGCCAGCAATCCGCGCGTAGTCTACGCGATCGTGCAAGCCCACGAGGGCGGCGTCTTCCGTTCCGACGACGGCGGTGCGACGTGGAAGCGCGTCAACGGCCAGATGAAATTACGCCAGCGCGCCTTCTACTACATGGCCATCTACGTCGATCCGACCAACGCGAAGATCGCCTACGCGCCGCAGGTCGACGACGTCTTCAAGACCACCGACGGCGGCGTCACCTGGAAGCAGTGGTTCCCGCCGACCGATCACGGCGACCACCACATCCTCTGGATCAACCCGCACAACACCAAGATCATGCTCGAAGGCGACGACGGCGGCGCGACCGTGACCACCGACGGCGGCGAGAGTTGGAGCAGCGAACTCAATCAGTTGACCGGCCAGTTCTACCACATCGCGCTCGACAAGCAGTTTCCGTTCCACGTCTACGGCGCCTCGCAAGACGAGGGCGCCTACGAGGGTCCGAGCGCGACCGCCGCGGGGTTCATCGCCTGGGGCGACTGGCATCCCGTTGCCTCGGGCGAGAGCACGTTCGTCGCCCCCGAACCCGGCAACGCCGACGTCACTTACGGCGGCGCCTACTACAGCGTGCTGCAGCGGCAGAACAATGCGACCGGCGAGAGCCACAACGTCAGTCCGTGGCCCGTCTACCTCGGCGGCGCCGAATCCGACGAGTTGCGCTATCGCTTCGGCTGGACGCACCCGGTGCTGTTCTCGCCCGCGCACGACGGCGAATTGCTCGTCGCCGCGCAGGTCGTCTTCTCGAGCACCGACCGCGGACAGACGTGGAAGGTGATCAGCCCCGACCTCACCCGCGACGACAAACGCTCCGAGGGACCCACCGGCGGGCCGATCGACCGCGACCAAACCGGCGCGGAAACCTATCCGGACATTGCGTCGCTCGCGGTCTCCCCGCTCGACGGCGACGAACTCTGGGCGGGTTCGGCCGACGGCTTGGTGCACGTCACGACCGATCACGGCGCGCACTGGAATCTGATTACGCCGCCGCAACTCCCGCAATGGGCGCAGATCACCTCGATCGAACCGTCGCACGTCGCGCGGGGAACGGCCTATCTGACCGCCTCGCGCTACATGTGGGACGACTTCCACCCCTACGTCTTCAAGACGACCGACTTCGGCGCGCACTGGACGACGATCGTGCGAGGCCTGCCCGACGACCAATACGCGTTCGTGGTGCGGCAAGACCCGCGCGAACCGAATCTGCTCTTTGCCGGCACGCGCAGCACCGCGTACGCGAGCTTCGACGGCGGCGCAGACTGGCAACCGCTGAGTTTGAATCTGCCCGGCGTGCAGGTTCGCGACATCGCGATCGACGCGCGTCAGGGCGAGGTCGCCGTCGCTACGCACGGGCGCGCTTTCTGGATTCTCGACAACCTCGCGCTCCTCGAACAGATCGCGCACCAAGCCGCGCCGTCGGTCGCCGCCGTGCAATTGTTCGCGCCCGAGACGGCGTGGCTCTCGCACTTCTACGGCGCGGCCGCGGATCTGCCGCCGGCCACGGGCGCCAATCCGCCCTACGGCGCGACGGTGTACTTCAACCTCCCGGCAGGCTACAACGGCAAGACCCCGTTGACGCTGTCGTTCCGCGACGCGAACGGCGCCACGGTGCGCAGCTTCACCCTTCACCTCAAGCCGAAACATGAAAAGAAAGTGCCGCCCGAGGTGCGCGCGGAGTTGAATGCGATTCCCAAGCGCGCGCTCGACTTGGCGGCCTTGACCGCGGTGTCGCCGGGCATGAACCGCTTCCAGTGGGATCTGCGTTACGCGCCCGACGCCGAGATCGTCGGCTACCGCGAACCGTCCGCGCTCGACTTCAGCGCTTCGGTCGACGGTCCGACGATCTTGCCCGGGAAATATAGCGTCGTACTGCAGTACGGCTCGACGACGCTCACGCAGCCGCTGGAACTCCGCCTCGACCCCGGCTTAAAGGCCACGCAAGAGGATCTCGCCGCGCGGCTCGCGCTCGAACGCCGCGTGCAAGAAGCGCTGCAGGCCCTCAACACCACGATCAACGCGGCACTCGTCGCCGAGCGGAAGCTTCCACCCGCGAAGCGCGCCGAATTGCAGCGCGCCATCGACGGCCTCGTTCAGTTCAAGATCCGCTCGAGCGAGGGCGACGTGCTGAACGAAACCAAGTTACGCGCGCACCTCGCCTTCCTGGCCAACGAATTGGAGACCGCCTACGAGAAGCCGACGCCGGCCGAGTACGCCGCCTTCGACGAACTCAAAGCCCAAGCCGACGCGGGCATCGCCAAGCTCCGCAGCCTCATGTCTTCAACGTAACGCCGACGCGCGGCTGTCGCGCGCGCCGCCGTAGGCGGTGAGCTTCGGAGGATCGAGCGTGGCGTCATTTTCGAACTCGCCACCGGGCGGGCATTCGCTCAGGAGTGATCCACGCCCGGCGGCGCCCGACGCCGAGGCGTCGAACGTCCGGGCCATGAGAGGCGTCGCTTTCGTCCGCATCCTCGTCCTCGTGCTGGCGGCGGGGACCGTCGCGGAGGCGCGCCCGATCGCCGGCGTCCGGCACGTCTCGCAGATCGGCGCGCCGAGCGTCACCGCGAACGTCGGGATCAACGTCGGCGGCGTGGTCGATTATGCGGTCGAATCGTACTTCGTCGACGCGATGAAGCAGGCGCGCGCGTGGGGGCCGCCGAGCGCACCGTGGGAAGGCGGTGCGCCGGTCGACGCGCACGGCTGGCCGACGACCGACGCCGGGCTGCTCGCGCTGTGCTGCGTCTCCGACCCGGTGACCGACACGACGCTGCTCGGCGGCACCTACAAACTCAAGTTCACCGGCCAGGCCGACGTGCAGTTCATCATCTACCAGGGCACCGTCACCAACTATTCCTACGATGCGACGACCAATACGTCCACGGCCTTGGTCGACGTCACCGACACCGACCCGGGCACGACGATCTACCTGAGCTTTACCAACACGCAGCGCACGCCGCAGTCCCCGGTGGGCAGCGGCATCACCAACGTCAGCCTGATCCGTCCGCAGACCGCGCCCAACGGCCTGACCTGGTGGAGCAGTCCCAAGCAGACCTTCACCTCGCCGTATCTGAGCCTGCTCGCGCCGTTTTCGACGCTGCGCTTCATGGATTGGCTCAACACCAACGGCAACACGTCGGTGCGCTGGAGCGACCGCACGCCGCCGACCTACGCCTCGCAGCAGCAGCCCAACGGCGCGGCTTGGGAGTACGCGATCGCGCTCTGCAACACGCTGGGCAAAGATATGTGGGTCAACGTGCCGGTCAGCGCGACCGACGGTTACGTGACCAGCCTGGCGAAGCTGATCCACGCGACGCTGAACCCGTCGCTGCACGTCTACGTCGAGTTCAGCAACGAAGTCTGGAACCCGTCGTTCCCGCAGTTCTACACCAATCTGACCGCGGCCGAAAACGAGGTCGCCAAGGACAAGCACTCGCCGCTCGATTACGACGGCGACACCGACATCTACGACTGGGCCCAGCGCCGCGTCGGCCTGCGCCTGATGCAGATCGGCAACATCTTCGCCTCGGTGTACGGACAGGGTGCGATCGGCACGACCGTGCGCCCGGTGTACGCCACGCAACTGGGCTCGACGTATTACGTCGGCATCACGCTCGGGATGATCGCGGCCGTGTTCGGACCGCCATCGCAATTCTTCTACGGCGTGGCGCAAGCGCCGTACTGGAACGGCGTGCCGCCACCCCCGCCGACGCTCGACGTTGCGCAAGTGCTGGCCGACTCGGCCGCCGCGCTCGCGGCGACGCCCGCGCAGATCGCCGGGTTTACGGCGTACTCCGTTTACTACGGCCTCTACAACCTCACGTACGAAGGCGGCCCGGGCATGAGCGGCAACAACGCCAACTTGCCGGCCATGATCGCGGCCAACACCGATCCGGACATGGGCACGCTGGTGAGCGAAGCCTTCTCGGACTTCTACACCAACGGCGGCGACCTGTACGTCTACTACAACGACGCCGGCGCCTACGGGCAGTACGGCATGTGGGGCACCACGCAAAACGTGTTCGTGCAGAATACCCCGAAGCTGCAGGCGATCGACTCCACCGTCGGCACGTCGTTCACGCGTTCGGTCGGCGCACCGGTGCCCTCCGACATTCCGGCCCAGAGCTTCCAAATTCAGTTGGTCAACGCCGGGTTCGAAGGCACCGATCCGGTCAATGGTCCGTACTTCTACTTCCGCGAGGGCGGCATCGGCGGCACGCAAGGAGCGACGCTGTGCTATCTCGTCGACGCGCCGTACGCTGCAACGTGGAACGTCGACTTGACGGTCGGCAATTACTACTCGACGCCCGCGACCGCGACGATCGCGCTAAGCGCGGGGAGCCCCATCGGCACCTTCACGATCCCGGGCAACAACTCGATCTCGAACGCGATGCTGACCAACGCTGTGCCCGTGACGCTACCCGAAGGGTTGAGCATCCTCACGATTGCCTTGACCTCGGGCGAGTTCGCGCTGTATACCGTCCACGCGGGCACCAATCCAAGTCAGCCCGGGCGCAAGCCGGGGGCGCGCATCCGCAGGCGCTGATGCGGGTAAGAGCACCCCATGGAAGACCACCCGAAACCGCCGGACCTTCCGGCGAACGGGTCCGCCGGCGAGGAGCGCCTGCGCGAAGCTGACGTCGCCGAGAGCCGCGCGGAAGACGCGAAACGTTCCTCGCCAAGGAGAAAACATGGCAAGAGCCACGTGGAAGCCCCACGAGAAGGACGGAACGCTGACGAAACGCAGCGACCTCCCGGATAGCGTGTACGCGTTTCCAAAAGAACGCAAAGAGCCGCTGACCAGCGCCTCGCACGTGCGCAACGCGATCGCGCGCTTCGACCAGGTGATCGACGTGTCGGACGCCGAGCGCGACCAGGCCTTCGCCAACATCAAGAAGGCCGCGGCGCATTACGGCGTCGAGCTGAGCGAAGACGAGTGGGCGACGCTGGGCCGCAAACCGCAAACGCATCGGACCGCAACCGCCCGCAAGACCTCGGCGCGCAAGGCCGCAACGACGCGCAAGAAGCGCGCTACCGGGAGTTGATCAGGAAGCCATCCGCCGCGCGCGTTCTTCCCAGGCCTCGTAGTCGCCGAAGGCCTTGCCGTTGGGGCTCGCACGCAAGACCGCTATCGCTGCGCTGAGGCCGGCCATCGCGCGCTCGACGGCGGCGCGATCTCCGTCGCGCACGGCGATCGACAGACGCGCCGACGCGGCGCGCGCGGCGAGGACTGCGCGCGCGAGCGTGTTCGACTCGTCGGCCATACCGAGAGCGCCGAGCGACGTGTCTTCGGGTTCCGCATATTCGAGGCTCGCGCTTTCGAACAGCGCCGCCGCTTCCTCGAGCGAGTCGTTCGCCGTTTCGCGCTCCCCGAGCGCGGCCAATGCGACGCCCAAACTCGCACGGGCGGCCGCCCACGCGCGGCGATGCCCGGGCGTCGCGCCGGCGAGGTCTTGGCCGAGCACGCCGACGGCGAGGCGTTGACCGGCGACCGCGCGCGCAAAAGGTTCGGACGTATTGGTGCGTTCGCCCAGACGCAAGAGCGCCGCGGTGCGGCCCTTCTGAAACGTGGCGAAGCCGAGCGGCCACGCGGCGCCGTCCGAAAGCAGCAGGGCTTCGTCGAACAGCGCGATCGCTCGCTCGAGTTTGCCGGTATCGGGATCACCCGCGGCCACATCCGTCAACGCCGTGGCCAGCGTGTCGAGCGCGGTGGCATACGAATGCCTGCCGTGAGTATCGCGCGCCACGCCTTTGGCCCGCGTCGCGGACTCCTCGAGTACGGCCAGGACGTCGGCATGCGAAGGCAGCACCGGAGCCAGCGCGCGCTCGAGGTCCGCGAGCCCGTTCCCATCGCGCAGCGCGACCTCCACGCCCCATTCTTTGCGACGTACCGCGGCGACGCGCTCGACTTGCCGGAGGTCCAGGGTGGCCGCGAGCGTAGCGCCGAGCCACACGCGACGCGACGCGAAACGTAACCGGCGCATCGGCCAGTCCTGCGCCGAAGTCAGCGAGGCGAGTTGCGGGCCGCGATAGGCGATCGTGGGGATCGCGCGTTCGTACAGCGTGCGCTCGTCGGCGTCGGGAAACCACGCTGCGTCGGCGACCCAGGCCTGCACCACGTCGCCGCCGTCGAGCCAGCCGGCGAAAAGCGCTTCCTGCGCTTCGCGCGACGTCCCGCACTCGGCGTATACCGACGCTTCGTTGACGAACCAAAACGTTGCCGTGAGCGTTTCGTTCGCTTGGGCTACGGCTGGGGGCGTCGGGGCTTTGCGCGATGCCGCCGCTCGCCAGGGAACGGACAGCGACGCGCCCGCGAACGGAAAGGGGGCGCCGTTGCGGGCGAGTTCGATGGCGACGCTGCGATAGTCGTGCTTCGCGTCGAAGCTTCGACTCCAGCGTTTGTCCCCGGCCAACCTGTCGAGCGGCGCCGACCATGCACCCTTCGTGCTGTTGCCGCCGGCGGTGATGTGCTTCTCGGTCCGCACCGTGGCGACCACACCGTCCCGCGCTGCGAGCGACGCGAGCCACGATTCGAAGAGTGCCTCGACGCGCGCGCGCTCGGCCTGCGTCGCGTGAGGGAGGATGGCGACGTGGCAGGCGACTGCGGGTTCGTCGAGCAGGCGCGCTACGTCGAGCGGACAACGGCCTCCGGCCGGAATCCACGCGGGCTCGGTCGCGCGCACGCGCAGCGGCGGAAGCGCGATAGGCGAAAACGCTCCGCCCATCGCCTCGACGATCGGACGAACGGTCGCCTCGCATCCATTTGCAAGGGTGAGCGCGATTTGCAGCATCAAGACGAACTGCTTGCGGCTTTCCGGCTCCGTGGGCGGCAGCACGAAGTCGGCCGCTTCGTTCGTCACCACGTTCGCCCCGGAAACCGTCGCGTCGAGGCCGGGCCACGACCGCATCGCCGCCGCGCGAAACGACGTCACCTGACCGTTGAAAAACGGCCACGCCAGGACGGCTACGCTCTCGACGTTCGCGTGCGACGCGGCGTCGAACTGCAGCCGGACGCGCAGCCCCCGAAAACCCGGACCGGACGTCGCCACACCCCAACTCGCGCGTTGCGCGATATGCGGCGCGATCGGCCACGCCGCCGGATGGAAACGCAGATACGGCTGATCGTCGTCGCTGCGAACGAAGGCGGCGACTTGCGCGTCGCCGCGCGCGGAACGTTCGGGCGGCGCGCCGGCTCCCTTCGCGAAGAACAGCGTCTCGTAGCCGCCGCGTTCCCCGTCGTCGAAATCGCGCAGTACCGTCGTCGAGCGGGCCGGGTCGAGACCGGCCGCACGGCACCACTCCCCCAAAACCGATTCCGCGAACGGCGCGTCCTTCGGAACGACCGGCGCGCCCGGCGCACCGAGCAACGCGCGCCACTTCGCCGAGCGCATTTTAGGCGAGAGGACGCGCAAACCGTCCGCGCTCCAGAGATCGCCACCGACCGCGGCGTCGATCTGCTTCCCGTCGTGATAGAGAAGAAAGAGAAACGCGTCGCTATCGTAGACGCCCGTGACGATTGCGGCGGTGTGCAGCGTCCGGGAGAGCGCGACGGCGAGTTCCTTGAGTTCGCCGCCGTCGAGCCGGTCGTTATCCGAATCGTACGCCGATACGAACGCGCCGGGCGTGCCTCCCTCCAGAACGACGCGTTTTCTCGCCTCGCCGCCGCCGTCCGCGCGGGCGTAGCCGAGTCGCGCATAGGCGTCTGCCAATGCTACCGCGTGCGCTCCCTCGGCGGCGCCGGGCGGAATCAACACGTGTAAGGCGGCGGCCGTGGTCCCCATCGCGTACCGCTGGGGCTAAGCGAAGCGCAACGTCATCTCATCATTCTTATCGACCCAACCCAGCGACTCGTACAGGGGCCGGCCCATGGTGGACGTTCCCAACGCCAGCCGATCGACGCCGAGGCGCTCCGCCTCGGCCGTGGCCTCACGCAGCAACGCCGCCGCGATGCCGCGCCGCCGATACGCCGGCTCGACCCGGACGTTGCGGATACGCCCATCGATCCGGCGCCCGGGCGTGCCGCGACCGCCGACCCGCGGCAGCGTCCGGTAGACGAGCAGCGCCGCCGTACCCACTACCGA
>Ga0326727_10021260_pt1 | contig 12738 bp, 8 predicted proteins | sample MB2enrmetagenome_FD_207643 | JGI IMG/M metagenome (GOLD analysis project Ga0326727, IMG submission 207643) | Lab enriched peat soil microbial communities from McLean, Ithaca, NY, United States - MB29MY | ecosystem: Environmental > Terrestrial > Soil > Wetlands > Peat | place: USA: New York...
CTATGATGTCATCGGCGTAATAAAGGGTAACGGATGCTTCCGCGACGGGCTTGCCGTCGGCCAGCAAGCGACCGGTAATCGTAACGTCGTGCCCGACGAATTGTTGTGGGGGGGCAGCGGTGGCGCTGATGGTCGTGGGGATAGTGACGTAGGTGACGACCATCTCGGAGCTCTGCACGGGGGCATAGGTGCTTGTGCCCGGAGCGCCCAGCACGTAGGTATGGTGGCTGGGAGCGGTGTCACTGAGAGTGAACTGGTAGTAGCCTGAGGCGTCGGTGGTGGTGTTCGCCGTGGGAACCCGCTCTATGATGTCATCGGCGTAATAAAGGGTAACGGATGCTTCCGCGACGGGCTTGCCGTCGGCCAGCAAGCGACCGGTAATCGTAACGTCGTGCCCGACGAACTGTTGTCGGGGGGCGGCGGTGGCGGTGATGGTCGTGGGGATAGTGACGTAGGTGATGGAGAGGTCCACACTCACCGAGGGCTCGTAGGCCGCAGTGCCGGAGTATGCGACCTTAAAGGCACGCGTTCCCGCGCGCTGCTGCTGGACCAGAAAGGCGAAGCCGCCCCGTGCATTAGTGGTCGTGTCGCCCACGCTGTACCAAAGACCGGCGCCATCCGAGTACAGTTTAACCACGCCATCTGCGACTGGTGCGCCGTTTGCGGTGAGCCGTCCGGCGATCGTGACGTCGTTCCCGACGAATTGTTGTGGGGGGGCAGCAGTGGCGCTGATGGTCGTGGGAGCAGAAACTCCGCTTGAGCGCCTCTGCTCATCGTTTCTGCCGGAGGCACTACGTGTAGCTACGGTTCTGTCAGCGCCGAAATTCGCGCCCCGATCCCCGAAATCAGGAGCGGATTCGCCTGAGGTCAACCTCTGTGGTTGTCTGAATTCTTCTTCTTCGCCCGGCAATCTGGTGGCCCTCCTCATATTTTAAAAACCGTATTGCCGGCCTTTTGTGCACAGAAAGTGCTATGGGTTCTACATCGACGATAGAATATAATACTACCGTTATTGAGCGATCGTAACACGCATAGCCGAGATATGCCGGAACGTGCAGAATTACTCCATCGGTACGACTCGGCATTTGAAACCGCGCAATTGCACGCACCTTCGGACGCGGTCACTGGTTTTGATGCTAAAAGCGCGACGCTGGAGGCAAGAATGACGTGCAGGTCGATTTCAGGGGACTGTCCGGGAAGTCGAAGCCGACGCGCTCGTCTTATAACGGCACACCGCGATTTCGCTGGGCTAGACCTGCGAAAAATCAAGAATCTCTTGTGCACACCGATAATCGTCGACGACTGGGTGCTTCGACCCGGGTACCGCCGGGAAGCGCGGGTTCATCTATAAGGGTGTCGGTGCCGAGAATGGATGACGGGCTGCGACGCCGTTGTCTGCAAACGCGCCGAATCCTGTGCGTGTCCCGATAATGCGCATGAGCGGTTTGTGGACAGTTAGGAAGCTGTTATCATTTTTTTGATAAAAGCATTAGGTTACCGCGCGCGATTATTTGAAAAGCGCCGGAGCAGCCTACCGGCCAGGCGCTCAACTGAAGAACCCACCGAACCGCGGCACGCACGCGTGCTGACGCTGATCGCGCGCGTCAGCCACGTAGTCTGGTGTTATAAGTTATAAGCGAGAAGTGCGTTGAAGTCAGTCGTCCGTATCCGCTGAGACCTGCAGGAGTGAGCGCATGAAGGCCATCATACTCGCCGCGAACGATAACACGCAGCTACGCCCCCTGAACCTCCGAAAACCGAGTGCGTTGATCAAGATTGACGGGATTCCCGTGCTTGAACACCAAATAAGGGCGTACAGTCATGCAGGAGTCGAAACGGATTCCATATCGGTCGTCTCTGGCTATCAGCACAGACAGGTCAAACGCTACTTGATGCGCGAGCACCCTAAAATACGCCTCGTGAAGAATCCCGTCTATCGTTCTGCGGGCGCCCTATATTCGCTGGACCTCGCCTTGCGAAGCGCAGAGCTCCACACCGCCGACGAGGGCCTCTTGATAAGCAGTGGAGAGTGCATTTACGATGATGAGGCAATCGAGCGCGTGTCACGCGTCTCTGGGAGCGCCATCGCCGGTGATAGCAGCCGTTACGGGGCTGCATCGACGAAGGTCATCGCCGACGACGGAGAGGTCATTGGTACCAGTATTCCGAAACACGCGGTCACCGCAGTCGTAACCGGCTTGTGCAAGCTTGATGCTCACGCTCGTGGCGTGCTGAGCGACATCGCTGCAGAGCACATGGCTAACAAAGGAGACGCGCCGATGGTCGTAGCACTTGGCGATTTGATTCACCGCACGCGGATGACGCTCGTCGACATCGCGGGAACGAAATGGGCCGCCCTGCGCACGATGGAGGACGTGCAGACTGCCGACAAGCGATTTAGTCGTTTTTCATTGTTCGGCAAGCGATGTTTCGTCCTCGACATAGACGGGACCGTGTACGTGGGGAACCGGCCGGTCCGTGGCACCGTCGAGTTCATCAGCCGCAATATAGACGCTCGTGTGTTCTATTTTGTCACAAATAACACCTCGAAGCTTCCCGAGGATTATCGCGCGCGGCTCAACGCGCTTGGCATACCCGCTAACGCGGAGCACGTCGTCACGCCGCTAGCGCCCCTTATCTCGTACCTTCGCGAGCGCGCGTTGACGCACGTGTATCTGCTTGCGAACGCCAGGGTCACCGCGTACCTGCGGCAGGCGCTTCCCGGACTCGAGCTGACCGCCGATCCGGAGGCGTGTGAAGCGCTCATTGTGACCTACGACACGGAGCTCACGTACGACAAGCTGCGAGATGCCGCGCTGCTGCTGCAACAGAACCCCCGTTTGACATTTCTCGCGACGCACGGCGATCTCGTATGTCCCACCGAGCACGGGTTCGTCCCCGACAGCGGCTGTATCTTGTCGGTGCTCGAACAGGCAACCGGCCGCACACCGAACACGGTTTTTGGTAAACCTAACCCACTCTTGTTGGAGCGCGTGACTGCCCAATACCTGCCAGGCCAGATGGCGGTCGTCGGCGACCGACTGTACACCGACAGGCGGATGGCGCGCAACGTGGGATGTGATTTTATCTGTGTACTGAGCGGCGAGACCACGCGCGAACGGATCGACGAACTGAGCGAAGACGAGTTCCCGTCGCTTATCGTGAAGGATCTTGGAGACCTGCTGACGTGAATAATCGGACAGGCCGCCATGTTCTCGCTGAAGCCCGCGTGCGTGAACAGAAACGACGTGGGTAAGAACGTTACGATTTTCCTCGCTCATCGTGATCTGCGCGGCCGCCTACACCGCGATCCTGTTTGCCCTCAAAGGATTTAGCGCGAGCGAGAAACGATTCTTCAGCGGTTTTCTCGCGAGATAACGCATTTGCAAAACGATAAGATAGTTGAGCGAGCATTGAGGGACCTGAAGGCACGGTTGAGGCACCATGAAGCTCAAGTTTGGAGAACGGCTGATCGAACCCGAGATCCGCCGGCTGTTCGACCTTCGTGACGTCGCGTTCGATAGTGCTTGGTTTGAGGCTGCTGCTGACCGCGACGCGTACTACATGTATCGAGATCTCGCGCTCACGTCGGCTGACAAGGAAACCATTACGCGCCATCAGCTCCGCTACGATATCACGATCATCCCGCCGTTTACCATGGGACTCGAGTTCGTGAAAACGTACGGGCACTACCACCCGCGCGTGAACCCCAAGCTGCGGTACACGTATCCTGAGCTCTATGAGGTGCTCGACGGCGACGCGCACTACCTGCTGCAGCGCGCGCAGAACGACGAGAGCGTCGACGAGGTTATTTTGGTCAAGGCCACGCGCGGCGATAAGGTCGTCGTGCCGCCCAACTACGGGCACGTGACCATAAACCCGTCGGAGCGAACGCTCAAGATGGCCAACTGGGTGTGCCGCTCGTTCGGGTCGTTGTATGAGCCGTACGCGAAGTTTCGTGGAGCGGCGTACTATGAGCTCATCAACGGCAGATTGCTGCGTAACCGAGAATATCACCACGTGCCGGAGATCAGGGTCGCCTATGCGGTTGAATTGCCGGATCAGGGATTGGTTCGGCGAAAGCCGATGTATGAGCTAATCGAAGAGCCGTACCTCCTGGAATTCCTGACGGCGCCTGAGAAGCATACGGCGTTGTTTCACGAACTCTATTCGCGCTGAGCAAGCGTCTGCACGTGCGGTGAAAAGAGCGTGTTTCACTTACTACGCGCGATACGGCGGAAAATTGATCTGGTCTGAACCTGAGAAAGTGTTCTCTCCTTAATCGACGGGAAGATCCCCCTCGACCTAGACGAGTGGTCCAAAGAAGACGCGTGGTCAAAGTCTTGTATGAGTATGATGAAGAACCAGTGTAGTTCCGCTATTGCGACGCTGACGTTAGTTAAGCGGCCGTAACGAAGGCCGCAAAAAAGCGACCGACGGATGTCTCATCGTTCGAGCGTAGATTTTTTGATCATCTGAATACCGCAGCGCAACCTCTACTCTCAGCGCAAACCGGAGCCTTTATGGTATCTTCTGACACGTTTTCAGGCGAGGCTCTTGAGGGAGTTATGCGCAAACAAAATCGCTCTATTTTCTTTAAGCATACTTTTCATCACCGTCTCATTTGCAGGCGGTGTAGCTTTTTTCGACAGAGATATCCATGAACAGGTTGGTCCCTCATAGAAAAACACGCGCTGGCATGCACAATTGGAGTCGCCGAGGCAGAAAATACGCGACTTTTTTACTTCTGGCTGTGGTTGTGCTCTCTCTCACAACGACGGCGGTAAATGCCGCGAGTTCTGCAAGTCCGGCGACAAGCGGAACTAACGCGAGCCCTTTAGTAGGAGCCACAACGCACCCGATACAGTACGCTATCGCGGGTCCGCCCTCGATGGTAGACGACGGCTCCTCACTTGCCTATTTTAAGGCACACGGGTTTTCCATCGTGGAACTGGTGGTTCCCGACAATGGAACATACCAGGCCGAGCTCAATACGATCAAAGCGCTTGGCATGCAACCGATTATTGATGTTGAGGTCGTCATTTGGAACGGCGGAAATTCCCCCCCACCAATAGCCAGTTTCAGTGGTTACTTTCAATCACTCAAAAACACCGGGTGGGAATATGTTGCCTCCGAGGGGCTCAACTCGACCGATCTTGCGTACATGCAGCAGTTTTTCGAAGGATACGTGAACTACAACTGCGACCAGTGCGGCCTTTGGCAGGGCTTGTACGAAAACCCATTCACGGTCCTGAACAGCTGGGAGAGCTACTACACATCTGAGTGGCCGTACATTCAAAATGGATCAACACAGGCCGCTGCGCTTGGCATCCAGAACGGCATCATGGCGGGCCTGTGGGAGAACGTCAGCGGCGACAACCCGATTCTCGCTAACTCCCAGAGCGGCGGCACGCCCAGTTACCAATCAATGTTAAATTGGTCCTACGCAAATGGGATCGGCTTCTCTCAGTTTTGCGTATGGTGTGGCAATGACGCCTCAGTGCTTAGCGACTATGAATCGCTAGGATTCCCGCAGATAGTTGCAAATCTACAGGCTGAGTATCCACCAACGAGTTCAGCCGCCCAACTCTCGCTCATTCCCTCCAACGCCACCCCCACCGTCGGCCAATCCACCACCTTCTCAGGCACCCTCCAAACCACGCAAAACTCCACCACCATCGGCAGCGCCATCATCCAGTTCCAAAGCTCCACCGACAACACCACGTGGAGCAATGTCGCGACGGACGTGACCAACGCGACGGGCGGCTACCAGTTCAGCTGCAATGAGTCAGCCGCAGGTACCTATTACTTCCGCACGACGTATGCGGGCAACGCTACGTACGCGAACGCCACAAGCAACACGGTGAGCGTCAACGTAACCACCACCCAGCTCACGCCCGTCTCGTCACCCGCCGTAACCGCGCAGAATGCAAGCAGCCTCTACCTCTTTGTGCGCGGCAGCGACAACGCCCTCTGGTATAAGTACTGGACGGGCACGACCTGGACGGCGGCGACGTCCCTCGGCGGGGTTCTGACGTCATCACCCGCCGCGACGTCACCGGCTGCTGGTACGATCGACGTCTTTGTGTGCGGCAGCGACGGGGCCCTCTATGAGAAGACTACCGCGAATAGTGGGACCTCCTGGTCCAACTGGATCTCTCTCAGCGGGCAGATTCCTGCCGGTACAGCACCAGCGGCCTGCTCATGGGGCGCAGGTCGTCTCGACCTCTTTGTACAAGGCATGAACGGCGCCCTGTACCATAAATCATATACCGGCACGTCGTGGTCCAGCTGGGAAAACCTCGGCGGGGTTCTGACATCATCACCCGCCGCGACGTCACCGGCTGCTGGTACGATCGACGTCTTTGTCCTCGGCAGCGACAACGGCCTCTGGTGGCAGACTACCACGAATAGTGCGGCGTCTTGGAGCGGCTGGATGTCCGCTGGCGGTATATAACGCGCTGCTGGTATTCGCTCACCGCACGGGAGCTGCGTAGCGCCCCCTGTGAGCTCCTCACGAAGTATCAAGGAAACGCCACCGACGCTCCATCGACGGCGGGTTGCATGGATAGCGTATTCCTTCTGCCACTTCCGTAGCTTGTAGCTCGTTATTTCTTTTTTCGATTCTGAGCCTTCTACATCCTTATTTTTTCGAGTGAGGCGATAATCCCCCCCGGTATTGAGCGGCAAGATACGCGCATAGCGGCATCAAAAAGTGCCTTTTGAAAGTGAAAGTAAAAGATCCACAGTGATGCGCCCCCGCTGAAATCCGCAACACGGAAACACTTAAGCTATCACGCACGTTTTCTAGCACATACGTCTTTGTGTCACGCTCCGTGGCGTGAAGTCACGGCAGGGGCAAAACCCTGGGGGAACGAATATGAATTCGATGGCTACGATGACGAAACGATATATCAAGACGCCGTTCAAATATGCATTACCGTTGCTTTTTATCGGCGCTCTCGTATCAATTAGCGGTTGCACGTCGCCTCCTAAAACTAGCCCAAGCCCGTCTGCCAGCGGCGTACCGACGCTCACGGCGACGCCACCTCTGCTTGAGCGCAGATGAGCAGAAGAAGCTGCGAATGCGTATTTTGCACAACGCCCCGGTGACTCTGTGAAGCTAAGGCACGACAAGATACAGTGGCTCTCACGTTTTAAAGTTGAAGCAGTGGTGCTTGCCACCTATACGGTTCTCACGATTATTTTTACGTATCCGGTCGCGTTCTCTGCCAACGCCATTCCCGGCAACGGTGGGGACGGCTATTGGTACCTATGGGACTTTTGGGCTTTCAAGAACGCTATATTTACGCACACGAATCCCATTTACACGTCGTGGATCTATTACCCCACTGGGGTCAGTCTAGCCTTTTCTTCGACCTCTTTTTTTAACGCAGCCCTCTCTATTCCGCTGCAGTTCATTTGGGGCCTTCCACGCGCGTACACATTCATCTGGCTTATGAATTTTGCGCTCTCCGGGTTCGGCGCGTTCGCGCTGATGCGTTACCTCGGTGGAACCACGAAGGTCGCCTTCATCTCTGGCCTCATCTTCATGCTCTGTCCGTACCACCTTGCGCACGGGTGGGGTCACATGAATCTGATTTCCACGGCGTGGATTCCTCTGTACGCGCTCTTTTTCTTAAAAACGATTAGAGAGGACAAAAGGTCAAACCCGGCGATTGCGGCACTTTTTCTGTCAATCGCGGCTTTTTGCGACTTCTACGTGGTCATCTTTCTTGTGACACTTTCAGTGCTTATCCTCGCATATTATTTCTGGACAGAACGGCGGCAAGCTCCATTCGCAGGCGTTTTACGGCGGACGGCCCTCACCTTTGTCATTTTTGCCGGCCTCACCTTCCCCCTTTTTTTTCCGATGTTTCAACAACTTCTCCACGGCGCTAGTTACGTGTACAGGCCCGGTAGCTTTATGGAATACTCAGCAGATCTCGTGGCTTTCGTCGTTCCATCGAAGCTTAACCCGCTGTTCGCTTCGCAAGTGGCACCCATATACCAACATTTGACTGGGAACTTGGTCGAGCAAACCGTATTTGTGGGCTATGTCGGTCTCGTACTCTCGGCTCTCGCGATAATTAGGCTGAGAACGCGAGAAGTGCGTTTTTGGGCATTGGCACTGCTCATATTTCTGCTGCTAAGCCTTGGTCCTGTGCTGCAAGTAAACGGCGCTGTTGTGCGCGTTCCAAGCGCGATTCCATATATCGGCAATGCCGCCGTGCCGCTCCCGTATTCCGTCTTGATGCATCTTCCGGTGTTTTCAATAGCTCGAGTGACTTCTCGGTGGGACATTATGGTGATGCTGTGCGTTTCGGTGTTATCCGGGTGCGGACTTCAGTACCTCGTAAACCGCTGGCATTCGTCTGGACGCATACTCGGAAAGGAGAACGTGCTATGCCTAGTAGTTGCGGGGCTGATCCTATTTGAGTTTCTTTCGGTCCCCTACCTCACCGCCACAACGGCCGTTCCTGCTTTTTATCAAAAAATGGGCGCCGATCCGCAAGATTATGCCGTTCTTGAGGTGGCCCCTGACTCGACTGCCCAGATCTTGTACTATCAAACGATAAGCCACAAGCAGCTCGTGAATGGAGAGGCGTCTCGCACGCCGCCAGGGAGTTTGCAGTTCATTGAGACAGATCCGGTTGTTCGCCTACTCTTCAATATTCAAGAGATAAAACCGAATGCAACTGTAAATACGACAGGCCTCGATCCATCGGTGCTCGCTCGCTACAATATCAAGTATGTGATCGTGCACCGAGAGAACTTGACGCAAAAGCAAATTAATCTCGTCCAGGAGCTGTTTGAGAAGGCGTCGAAAGGAGCGCCCGTTGTTTATGAAGAAGGCCCTATGATTGTGTATGAGTTGAACAAATAGAAGCGCTCTGCCATTTAAGCACGCCTGAATTCCGGCTTTCTGTAACGTTCATCTTGGCAGACAGAGGCTGTAAAAAAAGGACGTAGTGACGCAAACCTATGGGAGGGCTGCTGTGAGTTTCTTCCGACGTTTAAACTCTTGCGGTGCTTTTAAGAAGCTATGCGTCACACCCCGTGTTATAAAAGTGTGCTGGTTGGGCTTGTTTCCGAGGGTCCTTCCGAGTGTGTGAGCTGCACGTATCCAACCCCTGCCTCAGATAAAATGGCTTTTCTGAGAGTGCCGGAGCCAGCAGCATACGAGGTGTTCGCGCGCATCAAAGTGCCACGAAAGATAACGACGAGTGGGTTAGGAAAAGAGAATGATTTCTGTCGTGATTCTAGCGCATAATGAGGCCGACGAGATAGGCGGATTGCTCGATGAGTTCAGCGCCTTTGAAGGCCTCGAGCTCATCATTGCCGAAGACGCGTCCACTGACCGCACACCCGACATCGTGCAAGAATTCGCGACGCACAACAGCAACGTGATACTCTCAAGCAGCCCGGTCTTGGCCGGTAAGGGTGCAGCGCTGCGACGCGGGCTTGCTTTGGCAACGGGAGACGTGCTCGGGTTCATCGACGGCGACGCATCGATTCATCCCAGCGACTTCATGCGCGTCGCAGCAACGATCGAGCAGGGGGTTGATCTTGCCATCGGGTCGCGAAAGCTGCGCGGGTCGATCATTGTCATCCCGCAACCTCTCTCGAGACGGCTCTCAGGATCCATTTACCGCATGCTCGCCCGCCTACTGCTCGACACTGCCATACGCGATTTTCAGTGCGGCTGCAAAGCGTTCCGGCGCGAGGTGTGGGAGGCCATCACTATCACCTGCGATGGATTTGCGTTTGACGCCGAGTTAATCGCAAAAGCGCACCGAGAGGGGTTCAACATCGTCGAAGTGCCCATAACGTGGAGCAATAAGGCGAACAGCAAGGTCAAGGTGAGGCGAGATGTACTCTCCATGCTGAGGTGTCTGTTGTCTGTGCGAGCTCAAATCAGAAGATGAGACGCGGCCAAAGGACACGTGCTGCGAGATGGAGAATTGCTCTTTGCTGGCTGTTTAGGCACCGCATTCGCACGACGCTCTCAGCGGAAAAGAAAACCTATATATTCAATCTAGCTGCCAACGATTGTGCGCTGCTGCTTGCGATCCCCCTCGCTTCCGTGAGTGCGACCTCTTGACCTTTTTTTGTCAATGGTGCACTATGTGCTGCGTCTTGCACTTGGTCGTGCAGTTGTGCTCAGTTTAGCGCGATTTTTTGTCAAACTGACAGTGCGCGCACGAACGACTTGGAATTCGGGAACGAAGACGTTAGAGATTGCAACAAAGCAGTTTTGGCACCCTTAGGTTGCACTTGACTTAACTTCCTCGCCGCTGAGCTCTTTACTCAGCACGAATACCCAGAAAAGCAGCAAACCCGCTAGGACTGTGAATACCCACCCAAACCAGATTCTGGAAATTATCGTTATTACATCCCAGACTGGGATGCGTGCAAGCCAAAACCCTGCCATGGTATGGTTCGCATAGAACAGGTACGTGAAGAGAATTAGGATGCACAAGACAAGTCCATACTTGCTCCGAAAACTATCAAGAACTAAGAGCGTAGGCGGTAAGAGGAACATCCACCACTCGGGCCAAGTAAAAACCGCTATGAAGAACCAAGCGACGATAGCGAAGTTATCGAAGGCAAAATACCTTTCGTCACGAAGAGACGTAAGGGGCTTCCTGAGGGCTCTCACAGTCACATAGGATAACAAAAACGCATAGCCCAGCAGCCATATTGGCACTTGAAAAAGCGGCGAGGGCTTGTTCAATAAAAAGTTCGACTCGCCATGGAGGATTATCGTGCTGAACCACCCCGGATACGGCAGCCAGACGATAAACGTCGCTGCGAGGAACGTGACCAAGCACGACCCCAATATAAGGAGCGATTTCGATGTATCGAGCTCTCTCGTTCTTACCAGTGCCAGCGTGTATATGGCGTAGACCGGTAGCAACAGTCCGCCATAGGTTTTGAACTGCATGGACACGCCTAGCGCTAGATAACCAAGCAGTAACAAGGAAAAATACTTCTCAGCTTTCAGCGCCCTCTGCACTAATATCATCGAGGCGAATATGAAAAGGACGCAGACCACGTCGATCTGGCCCCATATGATCACCGATACGAACGTAATTGGCCCGAAGCAAATCAGCGCAAGCCACTTATTCCGCAGCTCTTTGTATGCTATCCCTATAAAGAGGAACAGCGCCGCCAATATTGGTATCATTCCCCAGAAAGGGAAGATGCCGGGGCTTGCCTGTATTAAAGATGGCGCGGAAGGATTGAACGTGGAAACTGACAGGTTGTGATTGATCGTCAGGTCGTAAAGGAAAAGATGTGAGCCAAGCCACAGCCACGCCCCTTGCAGCGCGTAGAAGGTGGGTGGGAAAGCGATGCCTTTCACGCCGGCCATAAAGTGTAGCGGGTTGACAGCGAACGCCGTGGATATGTTAGTGATTACCCAGTAATCGCCGGACTTGGGCAGCGCCCCCCCGATAAGGTAGAAGGCACCCAAAAGTAACAAGAGCGTCTTTAGCATAAAGCTCTTATTCGTCAAATAATTCACTAGCGCCATCTTTACCCCACCTGACTGGGAAAGTCACGAGTTTTGTCGTTTGATGCTAATCCCAACAAATGCGATGCCGCGGTTATCTTCCGCCCTGCTACTTCCACACGCAGACGTCTCCGCTGCGATACATATGGGTTGCGATTTGAGAGTGCTTTGGCTCGTTTTTAAATCCGCGCCCAAAATTGCTTTCGTGAATAGAGAAACACGGTGGGCACTAAATATGAAAAAATGAGCTCATGCGGTTTGCTGAGTCATGCTTTTTCTGCCAAAACCAAGACTTATGAATCAAAGAAGCACATTCTTGCTCCGAAAACTATCAAGGACTAAGAGCGCCGGCGTTTAATCGATCTACTTTGAGGATGCGCCGGCGTCAATCCGGAAGTTAAAAAAAGAGGAACTTCAGTCTGATGTGAATGGCCTTCACAAAGACTGGTTTTACGACCTGAAGTCCACCAGAACTGTCTACCGGGGCCGTCACTGTGAATTTGCTCAACGAATCATATGCGAAGATTTATGTCATAAGTTGCATTAGCTGTTTGGTGTGCTTATATGAGAAGCGGGCATAAGCAGGCTTCGGCACTTCCACTAATTGCAAAAACGATGTCGAGAAACGCGCACAAGGGGCATTCACAGCTTGTTTTGCGTTGTTTAGTATCCCGACGGAGTCAAAGCGAAAAATATGCAGTGAACGTGGCTGCGAAGACATGAATGGAAGAGAACTGTACGAGAAGCGCCAAGGGGACTTTCATTCTCAACTAGCCAAATCACGTAACCCGGTGAGAGGGTGGTTCCACAGGTTTCGGCAATGCGAAGTGAAGGAGCTCGTGACTGAAAACTACAAACGAGGCGACATCATCGTAGACGTTGGGTGTAACAATTGCGTGTGGAACACGGACAAACTCCCCGTCGTGGGCGTTGACGTTGCCCAAAACCTTATGGAACATGCTGTTACGCGCGGACGCCTGAGCAGCCCGCTAATCTGTGACATAACGCGAATTGCGGTGCAGAGCGAGCGTGCCGATATCGTTATTGCAGCAGAAATCCTCGAGCATATCTCTAAATCTGATGAGGCGCTTGCTGAACTCAACCGAATACTTAAAAAGGATGGCAAGCTTATCCTCACAGTTCCTTATGACACTTTTTTCAGCGCGTGGAGGCCGCTGTGGTGGCTGCACTGTTTGTTACACGGCTGGGTGCTGGGCGAT
>Ga0326727_10021261_pt1 | contig 12738 bp, 12 predicted proteins | sample MB2enrmetagenome_FD_207643 | JGI IMG/M metagenome (GOLD analysis project Ga0326727, IMG submission 207643) | Lab enriched peat soil microbial communities from McLean, Ithaca, NY, United States - MB29MY | ecosystem: Environmental > Terrestrial > Soil > Wetlands > Peat | place: USA: New York...
TTGACAGGACTCCTCCATATCAGGGGCCGCTCGCCGTAAGCGGCCCGAAACCGACGCACGAAACGATCAATCGATTTGCACTATTGTTGACCTGCCAGACGCAATAATAATGGGATGGACCTTGCCGAGCGAGGGTCACGGGCCGCTTCGGCGAGCGGCCCCTACCGGAACCCGGACGAATCCAGGGGAAAGAAAATGGAACAGACTCACTCGCTACTGGATACACACACTGACGTTCTCTTTGAGGAGCGCCTCGCGCGTGAGGGGATTGCGCCGGTCACCGCCGGGCAGCCAACCTTAATGCAGATGAACCTGGGCTATCGATGCAACCAAGCCTGCGTACACTGCCACGTGCAGGCGGGACCTCTTCGAAGGGAGGAAATGGACGCCGAGACGGCGGACGCCGCCCTCGATTTCGCTCGAACGTGTGGAATCAGCGAATTCGATCTCACGGGAGGAGCGCCCGAACTCAATACAAACTTCCGCCAACTCGTCGAGCGCATCTCCGCCGACGGTGGAGGAATCATCGACCGGTGCAACCTCACCATCCTCACCGAACCGGGACAGGAGGGCCGAGCGGAGTTCCTGGCAGCCCACGGCGTTCACATACACGCCTCGCTGCCTTGCTACACAATGGAAAACACCGACAGCGTGAGGGGTTCGGGCGTATTCCAACGATCCATTTCCGCTTTGAAGATGCTGAACACACTTGGATACGGCCTGCCTGATTCCGATCTGGAACTGACTCTGGTCTATAACCCGGGAGGAGTCGTGCTTCCGGGAGATCAGGCCTCACTGGAAGCCGACTACCGGGCCACGCTCTCCGGATACGGCATTAGCTTCACCAGACTCATCGCCATCGCCAATGTTCCAAGTGGAAGGTTCCTGAGATCCCTCATCGCAAGCGAAAGCTTGGAGTCGTACATGCGAATGCTTGCGATGAGTTTCAATCCGGATACCATTCCATCGCTGATGTGCCGAACCACCATTTCAGTCGGCTGGGACGGAAGGTTGTACGACTGCGATTTCAACCAGAGCCTCGGGCTGGAAATCGGAAACGGAAAACCGGCAACCGTTTGGGACACATCCCTCGATGAATTGCTCAACAGACGAGTAAAATGCGGAAACCACTGCTACGCCTGTGCAGCAGGCCACGGGAGTAGTTGCGGTGGAGCGATCGCCGGATAGCATTGGGCAACCTCACATTATTATCGGTCAACATTACGGATGAACACCCCCCACTCATTATTGACAGCTCAGCCTGAGTATGGGATACTTTGATTGATAGTTCTCATACAAATGGCAGGCAAATCAACAATGATTCAAAAACTGATAGTCGCGTGCTGGGCGATCTTCTGGACTTATTGGCTCGCGATGAGATGGTTCACGAAGCCCACCCAGGAAGTCCGGCAGGGAAAATGGAATTTTCTCCAGCTTCGGTTCCTGGTATTCTGGGCGGTCATTGGGGCTTTGGTGTTCAAGGACAATAGAGTCTGGGCATCACTTATGGGACCGACCTTGCCTATTCTGGCGGGCTATCCGGCTGCCGTGAGCGCGATCAGCATCATTCTGGTTGCATCAGGGATGGTCATTGCTATCCTGGCCAGAATCAGGCTGGCCGGAAACTGGAGCCACGAGGTTGCCTTCAAGAAGGACCATGAACTTATAGAGAACGGTGTGTATGGCTACATGCGGCACCCGATCTATTCGGGCGTTCTGCTCATGCTTCTCGGCACGGCGCTGTTCGTGGGCAGGGTCGGGACGTTTGCACTCTTTCTTGTCATGCTTTGGTTCTGGCGGGTGAAATCGGTAAAGGAAGAGGAACTCCTCGCCGAGCATTTCCCTGATGAATACCCGGCTTACAAGACTCGAGTGAAAGCGCTGATACCATTTGTTTGGTAAATTCTTTTGGGTCTCGGAGTTGACACCTTGCGGGCATGACGTTAGCATTATTGAGTTAATTCCACAAGATGATTGGTCATGATTTCGGTGGAGGATATGATGATTGAGGTTAAGGCTTGCGATAAGTTCCAGAGTACGATCCCACACGAGATGCCTGGCAGGCTGGGAATCCACAAGGGCCAGACGGTTACATTGATGCCCGTGGAGGGTGTGCTGGAAGTTGTACCGAATCAAGACATATCGGAGATGGAGGGCATTTTCCCCGCACTCATCATTGATGGAATTCGCGAGGAGACAGATCGCGACGAATGAAGGTGAATAGGCGAAGTATGGAGGGACATATGCGATTTGAGCTAGACGACTATACACGAGGCTTGTCTGATGAGAAACTCCTTGCGGACCTGAGACGAGTAGCCGGGATACTGCACAAGGATGCGGTGACGATTGACGAATATAGAGATCACGGGCGATGCCATCCGTCCACCATCCAACGGCGCTTTGGCTCCTGGTTTGCGGCTCTACACCAGGCTGGACTTAAGCGAACACGTGTGCTCGGGATAACTGATGACGAGTTATTTGGCAATCTTGAGAACGTCTGGATCAAGCTAGGTCGTCAGCCAAGTTACGGCGAAGTCAAGGCACCAGTTTCCCTTTACAGCGCCGGAACTTATGAGAAGAGGTTCGGAACGTGGCGCAAAGCGTTGGAGGCATTTGTGGAGTACGCAAACGCCGGTAGGGAAGACGGGGAGGCGGAGGTGGAGGATGAACAGGCTCTGCCGGAAGAGATTCGCCATAGTACCCGACGATCAGTCTCCCTTAGGCTCCGGTTCCTGGTGTTTCGCCGTGACAGCTTCAAATGCGCAATTTGCGGCAAGACTCCGGCGGCCAATCCTGGGATCGAACTTGTTGTTGACCATGTGACCCCGTGGTCCAAAGGCGGGGAAACACGATTGGAAAACCTTCAGACGCTGTGCGTGGAGTGCAATTCCGGTAAGAGCAATCTGAGTATGGGCGGGTAGTTTGAACCGCCTTAGGGCGGTTTGCCATGCGCAGCATCGTAGAATACTCCCTCTCCTGCTCCCTGGCGGGAGAGGGTTGGGGTGAGGGCATTCCGGGACGTAACGCGCGTTCAGCAGGCTTTCCCGGAACCTCCCCTAACCCCTCCTTATTAAGGAGGGGAATCCTGCACGCTATGCCGTCACCCTTCGGCCCTCGGCGAATGCCTTCACGTTCAGATCCTTATGCTTCGGCGGGACGAGTTCCGAGACCGCCTGCTCCCACACCGCTTCATCGAAATCCAGGAAGTTCGAGAGCGCGCCGGTCAGAACCATGTTGGTCGCTTTGATGTTTCCCAGCGCCCCCGCGATGTCCATGGCATCGATGATCTTGTTCTTCGGGAAGGCACGGTCGATGCGCTCGTAGATATCTTCCACCCACGGCTGCTGGCCGCTTGAGACGGTGACCGGAACGATGATCTGCCGGTTGATTACGGCGGTTCCGGTATCGGCGACTGAATCCGCGTAGCGCAGGGATTCGAGAAGCTCGAAGCTCACGAGAAAATCGGTCTCGCCCTCGGGGATTATCGGTGAATAGACCTTCTCGCCGAATCTCACCTGGCTGACAACGCTTCCGCCGCGCTGGGCCATGCCATGGACCTCGCTTTTCTTGACATCGAATCCGGCGAGCATGGCAGCCCTGGATATTACGTTGCTGGCAAGCAGAGTGCCCTGCCCACCAACCCCGACTAATGCAATGTTTGTTATGTTGTTCATGAAAACCTCTTGTACGATCTAGAAGTCAGGAGACAGAATACAGAATGGGAATAATCTCCTGACGCTAAGGGCTAATTGTTAGTTGCAACCGGCGACTCTTGGATCGCGCCGTGCGGGCAGACCTGTTGGCACATGCTGCAACCGACGCATAGAACGTGATTGATCCGCGCCTTCTGCAACTTCGGATTGTTGGGGTCTGCATCCCCGAGTTCCAGCGCCGGGCATCCCAGGCGCAGGCAGATTCGGCAACCCTTGCAAGTGTCGAAATCCACGACGAACTGCCTCTCGGTCTTGACCCTCGATCCGATTATGCAGGGCCTCTGCGCTATCACAACGGACGGCTCATCGGCGTCCATCTCTTCCTTCAACACTTGCTCCACAGCGGCCATGTCGTAGCAATCCACGGTTCTGACTCTGTCCACGCCAACGCCCCGCGCCACCTGCTCGATTGAGACTTGCTTGGTCGCGTCACCCATGAGGGTTTTGCCGGTGCCGGGGTGGTTTTGGTGACCGGTCATAGCGGTGATGCGATTATCGAGCACGATAACCGTGCTTGCCCCGCGATTATAGACAATGTTGAGAAGCCCGGTGATGCCTGAGTGGAAGAAGGTGGAATCGCCAAGAAGCGCGGCGGTCCGGTTCTTGTAACCTGCTTTTTCCATACCGAAGGCATTTCCGACGCTTGCGCCCATGCAAACCACGGTGTCCATCGCATAGAGCGGCTTCGACATCCCAATATCACCGTTGACGGTCGCTTTCAGACGGTTCAGCGCGTAGAAGACCGAGCGATGCCCGCATCCCGCGCAGAGGACCGGCGGTCTTGCCGGCAGCCCCTCGGTGACACCCTTGCTCCGAATCTCGGGAGCAGGCTCGCCGTAAATCTCAGATCTGAGTTGCTTCATGCGGAATGGATTGAGTTCGCCCATGCAGAGGCTGATTTTGTGATCCTGTACGGTGATTCCCATCGCACGAATCTGTTCTTCGAGGAACGGATCGAGTTCTTCAATCACATACAATCGTTTGACGCTCGATGCAAATCGTTTAATAAGCTTTGCAGGAAGCGGATTGGTAAAGCCGAGCTTTAGAATGCTCGCCTCGGGGAAGACTTCCTTGACGTATTCATAGGCGATTCCAGATGTGATGATGCCCAGGTCATCGCTTCCAGGCTCGATACGGTTGAGATTGGAAGTCTCTGCAACCTCTCGAAGCGCATTCGTGCGGTTCTCAACCTTCGGCCTCATATTTCGCGCATGCAATGGCGTCGGAATAGTACTCTCGATATGCTTCTCATAGGTTCTACCGGATGATGGTAGCGGTGTGAAGTCGCCCAGATCCACTATCCCGGATGAATGAGATGTACGGGTGGTCATTCGCAGAATCACCGGGGTGTGGTACTCCTCGGAAATCGCGAAAGCTTCGACCGTCATGTCGTAGGCTTCCTGGCTGTCAGACGGCTCCAGAAGCGGCACCTTTGCGAACTTCGCGTAGTTCCTGTTGTCCTGTTCGTTTTGCGAACTGTGCATCCCGGGATCGTCCGCCGAAACAATGACGAGGCCGCCGTTCGCATCCAGATAGGACATGGTCATCAACGGGTCCGCGGCCACGTTCAGCCCCACGTGCTTCATCGCCGTGAGCGTGCGAACTCCCGCAAACGCCGCGCCGATGACCACTTCCATCGCCACTTTCTCGTTCACGGACCATTCGCAGTAGATGCTCTCTTTGAACTTCGAGACGTTCTCGAGGATTTCGGTGCTTGGGGTTCCGGGGTAAGCCGCAGCTACTTTGCAGCCGGCCTTATATGCTCCGTGCGCAATAGCTTCGTTTCCGGAAAGAAATTTCTTGTTGTCAGTCATGCCACCAGCTCATTATCGTGATTTCCCGCGTGCAAGGTACCGCAAGCCGGATAAATGTTTACAAACTGAGGCTTATTCTACCATTTTGCGCCTCAGCCGTGCAAGCTCGATTTTTGCTTTTTCGCCAATGGACCAAATTACCAAGTAACTCTCCAAAGCGGGCTTGCATTCATCGTTGCCATACGGTATTCTATTTGAGGATGTATTGGCTGAAAAGTGCCTGAAGATAATGGTTTCACAGAGGGGGTTGACATGAGAAAGTTCTGGAACGAAAAGGCTGAGACGATGTCGAGAGATGAGCTTGCCGCTGTTCAGGCGGAGAGGCTACAGACGACTGTTAAACACGTTTATGGAAATAGTGAATTCTATCGATCGCGGTTCGACAGAGTCGGCGCAAAACCGTCCGACATCAACTCAGTGGATGATATACGAAAACTTCCGTTCATCAGCAAGGAAGATTTCAGGCTGGCCTATCCCCTGGCTATGCTTTGCGTTGATCGAAGCAGCCTGCGGGAAGTCCATTTAAGTTCCGGATCGACAGGAACACCGGTTGTTATGAGTTATACGGATCACGACTTAGATCAGTGGGCGGAGTGCATGGCGCGCTGTCTGGTCATGTCCGGTCTTCAGCCCGGCGAAACCATCCAGATAACCCCATCCCTTGGACTCTTCAACGGCGGATTCGGTTTTTATCACGGCGCTCGGAAAGTCGGGATGTTCATCATCCCCGCCGGATCGGGAAATACACCCCGACAAATCACCTTGATGAACGATTTCGGGGTGAAAGGCCTGATGGGCGTCGTTTCCTACGGCACTCGCATAATGGAAGTTCTTCAGGAGCAGGGCGGCGAGTTGCCAAACCTGAAGGTCGGGATGTTCGGAGCTGAAACTTTTTCGGATGGCATGAGAGAGAAGATTCAAGATGGTCTGGGAATCGAAGCGTACGATATCTACGGCATGACGGAGACCGGCGGCGTCGGTACGACGGGGATGGATTGCCCACGTCACAGCGGAATCCATGTCTGGGAAGATCAATACATCACCGAAATTGTCGATCCTGTTACTTTGGAGCCGATGCCTGACGGTCAGCAGGGCGAGGTGGTTTTCACGTCTCTCAACCGTGAGGCGATGCCGGTCGTGCGCTTCCGCACCGGCGACCTTTCCCGCATTTTAAGCAGGGACAAATGTGATTGCGGACGCACAAGCCTGCGAATCGACCGCATCACAGGCCGGATCGACGACATGCTCATAGTCAAGGGCGTCAACTTCTTCCCCAAACAGGTCGAGCAGGCGCTGATGGAAATTCCGGGAGTTTTGTCGCATTACCAGATTATAATCGAGGAAGTAGATGGAATTCGGGATGCGAGGATCAACGTCGAGGCTGAAGATGGCGTGACAGGATTCATGGTCGAGAAGCATCTGAAGGAGCGCCTCGGCTTCAGTCCCAAAGGTGATGTCTTCAAACCGGGCGCGCTCCCTCGTCAGGAAGGCAAAGCCGTGCGTGTCACCTATGCCAAGGCGGACAAGGCGAAGGGTTAGACCAGCAGTTAACCCCCGTGCGGGTTGTATTCGATATAGATAGAGGTGGATTACCATGTCATGGAAAGAACGAATTGCCGTCGATCCCGATGTACTGACCGGCAAACCTGTGATTAGAGGAACGAGGATTGCAGCAGAGTTTGTTATCGACCTTCTTGCCCAGGGATGGCGCAAAGAAGACATTACGGAGAACTACCCTGGGATAACGGATGAGGATATCAAGGCATGCCTTGATTACGCCAGCGAACTAATGCCCGCTGAGAGAGTGTTCCCGATAGCATCATGAGAATCCTCGCTGATGAAAACTTGATGCTTTGGTCGCAAAGCGAAGCGGCGCTGCCGAAGCTCCTATTTGTTCCTATTCCAATAAACGTTGGAACGGCGCTAGCGAACCCAATCGAGGTTCCGACCAATGAGAAGCTCATTCATGACTGCGTGGTGAGTGTTAGTCATTGCTACCAGGCGCGTTTGGAAACCATGTTTGTGAGCCATTTCTACTATGGCTTCTGAGTTATCGTAGGTCATCAGGAAATCCCCGCGTAGCATGCTTGCAATGTGGAATAGTTCCTGGTGATCAAGGGTACAGTGGTTGTATAGACGTGCCCCTGCTTTCTTTCCCGCCGCCGTGTATGGTGGATCTATGAAGAAGACTGCGTCAGTTCGGTGTGCGTTCTCCGTGAGTACCCTCATGCCATCCCCATGGATGAAAGTAATCTTATTCTTATGTGCATTTATGCTTACTATGCGCTTTCGTAGAGTGTCGGGATACCACCTGGAGTGCAATCCTTTGCCATTCTCACCGAGCTTAATCAGACCACTGCCGTTTGCCAGTATTCCGCCATGATATACTCTATTGCGAAGAAGCGTTTGGAAGGCTGTAGTTCTGGTGTCCTCGGAGGTATGCGAGAGACAGGAATTCACTGATTCCGCGCTCATCTGAAATCCAACAATTTGCTCAGCAAGCCAGGCACTATTTTCCATGCTTAGGATAGTTTGCCAAACTGCGGCAACCTGATCGTCAATTTCGACCATTGTGGCATGGGCCGTCAGATTCTCGAAGACTGCGGTCAGACTGACTATCCCACCCCCAGCGAACGGTTCGATCATTTCCGCCGGGCGTGTACTCAAGCTTCTGAGCCAGCGCCGTATATGTGGAACAAGCCAGGTCTTACCGCCTGGATAACGAAACGGGCTTCGCTGCGGCACCGAGGCTACATTGATTACGCGCTGCTCCTGGGTTGAATCATAGAGGGATAGTTGATTCATAAATGATCACATCACTTCATTCAGTGTCACATTATCCGGCGCTTCACCCACGTCCAGTTTTTCGTCCAGCTTTACCTGCAAAGTTTCAATGAAATCTGCCTCAAGGCCTGCCTCAGCTTTCGTAATCTGGCTAAGCGCACTCTGAAAACCCGTGTAAACTATACTGCACAGCTTTAGATTGCGCCTGTTGTTTTGCCGATCAAATTCGAGGTCATAAATGAGCCACGCCATATCCGCTTTATCAGCAGATACCTGTTTCAACTCGGGGAGGGTGTCGAAAAACCCCTTGTTCAAGGCAACTGCGGATTTCCTCTTCCAAGTGTTCAGTATACCACCTTTGTAGAGCAACTGCGGAGCCAACCGTTTTCTCGATGAACTAAGGTAATCGGGTCTTGGGTAGTTGGTCTTTCCCGACCAGTCCATATGTGATCGAGAGGTGGGGTCTTCCATATAGAACTCGAAAGCCCGTCGGATATTTCCTGAAATATATACAGATTGGACTTCGAGCGCGCCAAAGTCGGTGATTCGTCCTCTATCGTCATAGGCCACCATTACCATGTCTATGTTCCCGGCAGACCGACCGTTCTTATCATTGAGCCGCACCTCTGTAACGGAAGTCCAGGTTGTGCCGTCTGGAAAGAAGAAACCGGCGGCATCGTCCGCAATTATCCAGTTTTGTCTAAAACGGATGGGACAAGTAATCGCGACGTCCATTGTATCGAACACACTGCACACGCCTAAAGGGTTTTCCGCCTTATCCTTGGTGCAATTCGGCACTCTGTTGTTAAAAGGGCAGAGCTTGCTCTTGCGATAGCGAGAAGCTTCCGCTCCCACGTTGTCCGCTGGGAACCCAAATACCTCAGCAAGCGGGTGCTTTTCCATACGGCTCTCCTGCCCTCTAATGTCCTGGATTATACGTTCAACTTCAATGGATCGCACAGGCCTGTCGGAACCGCGCGGGCAAGGCCCGCTTCCTTCGCCACTTTGGCCACGGCGCGGGCGACCGCCGGCGCGACCGAACGATCGAACACGCTCGGGATGATATTCGTTTCCTTGAGATCGCCCGGTTTAACCACATCGGCAATCGCCTCGCTCGCCACAATCACCATCTCCTGAGTCACCTTCGTCGATGAACAATCGAGCAAACCACGGAAAAGCCCGGGGAAGCAAAGAACATTGTTGATCTGGTTCGGATAGTCGGAGCGTCCGGTTGCCATCACGCGAACATACGGCGCGGCCTCCTCCGGCATGACCTCAGGCACCGGATTCGAGAGCGCGAAAACAATCGGGTCGTTGGCCATGACCTTCAGTTCCTCACCCTTGAGCAGACCAGGGCCGGAAACACCAAGGAGGAGGTCGGCTCCCTTGAGCGCCTCGGCTAGTGTTCCCTTTACGTTATCCCGATTGCTGTGCTGTGCGAGCCACTCTTTGGCGGGGTTCATGCCGGCGGTCCTGCCCTCGTAGATTGCCCCTTTAGTATCGCAAACTATTACATCACCGAGGCCGATTGCGATCAATGCCTTGGTGCACGCGATTCCTGCCGCTCCCGCGCCGCTTACGACCGCCCGCATATTGTGCAGGTCCTTGCCGACGACTTTCACAGCGTTGAACAGGGCTGCGAGCACAACCGCTGCGGTGCCGTGCTGGTCATCGTGAAAGACGGGAATATCCAGCTCGGCTCGAAGGCGGTCCTCAATCTCGAAACAACGAGGGGCTGAAATATCTTCAAGATTGATGCCGCCAAAGGTCGGCGCGATCATCTTGACAGTCTGAATTATCTCCTCGGGATCCTGGGTGTCCACGCAGATGGGAAATGCATCCACTCCGCCAAACTCCTTGAAAAGCAGCGCCTTACCTTCCATGACGGGCATCGCGCCGAGCGGGCCGATGTTGCCGAGACCCAACACGGCGCTCCCATCGCTGACCACCGCAACCATGTTTTGTCTGATCGTCAGACCGAATGCCTTGATGGGATCTTCTGCGATTGCGTTGCATACACGCGCGACTCCCGGGGTATATGCCATGGAGAGATCGTCGCGGTCCTGAACCGGGGATTTTGAGTCCACCTCGATCTTGCCACCGAGGTGCAGGGCGAACGTTGCATCACAGGCGTCCAGAACGTTGATTCCAGACAGCTTGGAAACCGCCTCGACAACCTGGTGCTCCTGAGCAAGCGAATTGCAGTCAACGGTCACTGCCCGGACTTTATACTTATCGACCGGCTCCATGATCTCGACCGACCCAATGCTCGCGCCCATCTTGGCGATTGCATCGGTCAGGAGAGCAAGATTGCCGGGCTTGTTGGCGTATTGTACCCGGATAACCACTCTGAAGCAGGGAGTGGGTGCTATGGGCATATCGGATAACCTCCTAAGTGGATAAAGAATCGTTTTGTTTTCGACAACTTAGTATATCACAGGCGGGTATCCGAGGAAAAGACGACTCTGGCAATTGGCGCTCTGACACAGATTGACACGTGGAGTCTGGCATTGTATAATCAAAATCCACCTTGATCGAAAAAGCTTCGATCTTTGGAATTAGATCAGGCATTACCTGATTGGTATTGCCGGGCCTCGGTTTTATCCGAGGCAGCAGGTGAAACCTGCGGGACTAAAGCTAACGTCCTGCGGGTTTTTTTGTGATTTAGTCATGGCCAAACAGAATTCGAAAACAATGGCTGCCGCTATTTCCGTCGGCTCCAATATTTTACTTGTGGCTCTGAAACTGGTCATCGGAGTGGTGACCGGCTCGATCAGCATCCTGGCAGAAGCCGTGCACTCCGGCGTTGACCTGGTAGCGGCCTTGATAGCCTATTTTGCGGTTCGAGTCGCCGATCTTCCACCCGACGAGCAGCATCCCTACGGTCACGGAAAATACGAAAACATCTCCGGAACCGCCGAGGCTATGCTCATTATTCTTGCGGCAATCTACATAATCTACGAAGCCGTAGTGAAAATCGTCGTAATGGCGCCGATTGAGCGGCCCGGTTTGGGATTCGGAATTCTGATCATGTTTCTCTCGACCTTGGCAAACTGGCTGGTTTCGGCTAACCTGTTTAAGGTTGCCCGCGAAACGGATTCCATCGCGCTGGAGGCTGATGCTCAACACCATCGACTGGACGTCTATACGTCTGGGGCCGTTCTTGCAGGTTTGCTCCTGGTATATATGCTCATGGGCCACGTGAAGAATGCCGTGTTGATAGATCGCCTTTTGGGCCTCGGAGTTGGGGTCTGGATAGGATGGATCGGTTTTGAGCTTTCCCGCAAGGCGGTGTCGCCGCTGCTCGATGCCCAACTCCCCGCGGCTGAACTTGAGAGGATTGCCGAAATCCTGCATTCTGAGGACCTGATCATTGGTTACCATAAGCTGAGGACCAGGAAGGCTGGAGCGCACAGGCATGTAGATGTTCACCTGTTTCTTCCTCCGGAAATGAGCCTCATGGATGCACACGAACTAGCGGACAGGGTCGAGGACAGGATACGCGCCGAATTTGATAACGTGTATGTCCTAACTCATGTAGAACCCGCGGACGATCACGAGCACCATGACGTTTAGCTCGCTGCCGCTTCCGGGTATTGAGAAGACGTAGTAGATCGGAACCCACCTATGCGCATTGGCCTTCACGAATGGATTCTTACTGGCTACCCGTCTTAAGTGATGCGGTGGAAGCAAAATCCGAGCGCAGAGGCCGAGATGTTTCATTTGCGAAATCAATCACGGATTGCCGGGAATCGGCTGTTGAACCGGGGGTGACGAATACGTCCCCCCGGTTTGTTTACGCAGGACACCGATGTGCTTCTTCTTCTGCGCTCCTGAGCCGGTTCCGATCCTTGTCCATAGTTCCGATCCGTCATCATCTGTCTGAAAGGGGTTAAAGGTATGACTCCGCGCGTGTGCACCTCGACTATAGTGATTTCGATCTTCGCCGTCATCTCGCTAGTGCTCTTGAGCCCGGTTTACGCGCAAGCCCCTTCAGTAAACGCAAATCTTCAGACCCTCACGGCATACGGTAATGCGGAAGTCAGAGTCCCGCCCGATAAGCTCGTTGTGGATCTCGGCGTCGAGACACAGGCTCCAACGACGAGTCAGGCCAGCCGGGAGAATGCTCCTAAAGCTCGCGCGATAGTGGACGCGATGACCGCTCTTGGCATACCAATGGAATCGATTAACACCTCTGTTTACAGCATCCAACCGATCCAGCGATATCCAAGTCCAAGCGCCAATTCCCAGTTGCCGCCACCCATAGTCGGCTATCAGGTCGTGAATATGATTGCAGTGACTACAAACGATCTAAGCCTCGCTTCAAGGATTATAGATGATGGCGTTAAGGCCGGGGCGAACCGCGTGGACAACGTAGTCTTTACCGTTAAGAACGACACCTCATACCGACAGAACGCATTGGCACA
>Ga0326727_10021263_pt1 | contig 12737 bp, 10 predicted proteins | sample MB2enrmetagenome_FD_207643 | JGI IMG/M metagenome (GOLD analysis project Ga0326727, IMG submission 207643) | Lab enriched peat soil microbial communities from McLean, Ithaca, NY, United States - MB29MY | ecosystem: Environmental > Terrestrial > Soil > Wetlands > Peat | place: USA: New York...
TGGAAGTAGCGGCGCTTATCCCAAGGCCGCTTCGGAGCCGGGCCCAGGAAGCGCTCCCAATCTGCGGTCTGCGGGCTGGCGTCCGCCGGGACGACGTAGCGCCAGGGCGCGGGCACTGGGTCGGTGGGCAGGAAGTTCCGGTACCAGAAGGCGCGCACGGCATGGATCTGGCCGATGTCCCCGCGCTCGTACATCTCCTTGGCCCGCAAGTACAACTTGCTGCTGCGATTCTGCGTGCCCACCTGCAACACCAAACCGGAGGCTTCGGACGCTGCGACCAGCGCCGCGCCCTCCTCGATGGTGTGCGCCAGCGGCTTCTCCACGTAGCTGTGCTTCTTGGCCTGGATCGCCGCCAGGGTCATCGGGAAGTGCAGGTGCTCGGGGGTCGAGACCACCACCGCATCCACGTTCGGATCGGCCAGCAGCTCGCGGTAGTCCACATAGGTCTTGGGAGTGTTCTTTCCCATGCTCTGGACTCGCTCCTTGGCGCGGTCGAGCCAGCTCTGGTAGGTATCGCAGACGGCCGTCACCTCCACCAGCGGCGCGCTCGCCAGGTACAACTGGTTCATGCAGTGATAGCCGCGCGTGCCCGTGCCGATCCAGCCGATCCGTATCTTGCCGTTGGCGCCGAGTGCCGGCAGCACCGCCGGAGCCATCGCCAGCGTGGCGCTCTTCAGGAAGCCGCGCCGCGAGAAGTCGTCGTTCATCCTATGCCTCCTGGGCAGTCACCAGGATATCAGCCGGTAGCCGCGTCCGGAGGGCGGAGCCCACAGAAGGGCGCGACGCCTGCTTGCGCCACCGCGGCCAGCAGCGCCGTGACTTCCCCACCACCGCGCCGCCGGGTGTATAATCGTTCATAGACGGTGAGCCGCTGAAGTGGGCGAAAGCCCACTTTTTTGTTGGGCGGCCTCCCATGCCAGGTGAGCATGAACGACGTGATCGCAGCCCAGGTGACCCAGATCGCCGAACGTGTCGGCCAATCCGAAGGGATAGAGATTGTAGAGGTGCGGTTCCTGGGCGGGGGCAGCCGGCGGATGCTGAGAATCGTGATCGACAAACCGGACGGTGTTACCCATGCGGACTGCGAGTTCATCACCCAGCAGGTGGGGACCATCCTGGATGTCGAGGACGTGATCGCCGGCGGCAGGTACACCTTCGAGGTCAGCTCCCCGGGGATCGAGCGGCCGCTCCTCAAGCCGCGGGATTTCGAGCGCTTTACCGGCCGCAAGGCCCGCGTGACTCTCCGCGAGCCGGTCGAGAACCGCCGCCTGTGGGAAGGTGTTCTGGCCGGCCTGGCCGGCGACGTCGTGACCTTGGAACCCGTGCCCGGCACGAGGATTCAATTCGCCCTCCATCAGGTCGAGAAGGCGAACCTGAAGTTCGAGTGGTGATTCCCGACAGTCTGGAAGAGAGGAAGAACTTGGGAACGATTTACCAGTCCATAGAGATCCTGAGCAAGGAGAAGGGCATCGATCCGCAGATCGTGGTGGACGCGGTCAAGGACGCCATGCTGGTGGCCGCCAGGAAGCACTACCACACCGAGGAGAACCTGATCGCCGAGTTCGACGAAAAGACCGGCGGCTTGCATGTTTTTGCCGTGAAACAGGTCGTCGAGACGAAGGAAGACCCGCTCAACCAGTTGACGCTCCAGGAAGCGCGCCTCATCCAGCCCGACGCCGAGGTGGGCTCCGAAGTTCGCATCCCGAAATCCACCGATCTGCTGGGCCGCATCTCCGCGCAGACCGCCAAGCAGGTCATTCTGCAAAAGGTGCGGGAAGCCGAGCGCGAGACCGTCTACCAGGAGTTCTTCGGCCGCGTGGGCGAGCTGGTGAATTGCACCGTGAAGCGCGTCGAGGGGCAGGATCTGGTCGTGGATATCGGGAAGACCGAGGCGCACCTGCTCCGCAAGGATCAGTCCAAACTCGAGAGCTTCAGCGTCGGCGACCGCGTGCGCTGCGTCATCCGCAGCGTCGAGAAGAGCGGCAAGAACCCGGGCGTCCTGGTTTCGCGCGCCGCTCCCGAGCTGGTGGTCCGCCTGTTCGAGCAGGAAGTGCCGGAGATCTACGACAACACCGTCTCCATCAAGGGCTGCGCGCGCGAAGCCGGCGAGCGCACCAAGATCGCCGTCCAGAGCCGCGACCGCGACGTGGACAGCGTGGGAGCCTGCGTGGGCATGAAGGGCATGCGCGTGCAATCCATCATTCGCGAGCTGCGCGGCGAGAAGATCGACATTATCGAGTTCTCCGAAGACCCGGTCGGCTTCGCCACCCACGCGCTCAGCCCCGCCAAGATCAGCCGCGTCAGCATCGTCGACGCCAACGAAAAGCACATGGAGGTCATCGTCGACGACTCCCAGCTTTCCCTCGCCATCGGCAAGAAGGGGCAGAACGTGCGGCTCGCCGCCAAGCTGCTGGGCTGGAGAATCGATATCAAGAGCGAAGAGGAAAAGCGCCGCGAGGTCGAGTCGCAAATGGCCGCGCTGGTGGTTTCCGGCGCGCCGGTCTCGGTATTGATCGATCACGGCTTGGGGGAGAATGTGGTCGAGGAGCTGGTTCAGGCCGGCATCGGAACCATCGAGAAGCTGGGCGCCATGACGCCCGAGCAACTTGAGGAGATCTCCGGCATCGGGCCGCAGACCGTCGAGACCCTCCAGGCGGCGGTGAACAGTTACTACGCGCAGTTCGAAGAGCCCGTCGCGCCGGAGGTGGAACAGGAAGCCCCGGCGGCGCCGGCTGAGGAGGGACTTGAACCGCCGGCTGAGGTGGCCTCGGCGGCGGCGGGCGGCCAGGGCGTCCCCTCCGAGGTGGATGCCCCCACGCCGGAGGAAGCTCCGTCCGCGCCTCCGGCCGAATCGGAAGCTCCCATCAAAACGGAATAGATTTCAGCGGATTTGCTACGATGATAGTCTCGGATTGGAAAGCCTCGAGGTTAGAAGCAAAGCAGACAGGCTGGCGTGTGGCGAAGCCCTGGGGAGGGGCTGGCGCTAGAGATGGTGGTGTGCCCGCCGGGGACGGTCGCCGATTGAACGTATGAAGAAGATCCGTATTAACGAGCTGGCGCGGGAATGCGAACAGCCGAATGGTGTCATCATCGCGATTCTGACGCAGTTCGGCGTTACCGAGAAGAAGACGCATTCCAGCTCGATTGACGAAGACGTAGCCGACCGGATTCGCATGCATTTTGGCGTGGTTGTCGCGCCCCGCGAACCGGAGCCGGAGCTGGAGGCGGCCCAACCCGCGCCCGCGCCGGGAGCCGAGTCCGGCGTGGCGGAAGCTGAGCCCGCCGCGAAGACCTTCCTGGCGCCCCCCGAGCCTTACGCGACCGGCGGCCCGGCCCTGGAGACCGCTGCGGGCAGCCCTGCGTTCCCGCCCGGCCTGACCACCGAGGAGATGATGATCTCCCGTCCGGCGGCCCACCCACTGCGTCCGCCGCTGGCCACCAGCCGGGGGGCTCAGCCGGCGGCCGCGCCGGCGCCTCATCCGGGTGTAGCCCCCCCGCCGCCCCCTCCCACGGCCCGTGCGCTGCCCAGCATGGCCGCCAAGCCGCTGCCCAGCCCGCGCCCCGGCCAGATCATCTCCGGTCCCCGCCAACCGTTTCCCGCCGCGCCGGTGGAAGCTCCCGCGCGACCCTCGCGGCCGCTGGCGACCGCCCGTCCCGCGGTGCATCCCTCCGCGCCGCCCGCGGCAGTTTCGCAGGCCGGCCCGCCGGTCGCGGTAGTGACCTCGCGGCCCAGCCTGGCGGGTCAGCCCGCGGCCCGGCCGGTAGTTCCGCCGCGTCCCGATTTGGTGGCCCGGCTCTCGCAGACCAAAGCCATTCCCGGCCAGCCGCAGCCCCGGCCCGGCGCGCCTCTGCGCCCGGCTACCACGCCCATCCCCGGCCAGCCCATCTACAAAGGACCGATGCGCCCCGGCGCACCGACCTATATGCGCTCCCGCCCCGGCGCTCCCGGAGCGCCGGTGTCCCGCGCGCGGGGTCTCCATCCGACTTCGCCCTTGCGCCCCGAGCCGGGCCTGGCGCCGCCTCTCGATCAGCAGCGCCGCCCCCAGAAGGACCGCGGCCGTCCCATCATCGACCGCGAGGCCGAGCGCGAGGGGAAGCTCTTGCACGTCCCCATCTCCCGGCGCGAAGAGTTCGCCAAACTCGCCGAGGGCAAGCAGATCGCCATCGCCGAGGGCATCACCGTCAAGGAACTCTCCGAGAAGCTCGGAATCAAAGCCAATTTGGTCATCAAAAAGCTGGTGGACCGCAAGATCTTCGCCACCATCAACCAGACCCTGGACGTCAAGCTGGCCGAAGACCTGGCCAAGGAATTCGGCGCCACCACCTCGCGGATCAGTTACGAGGAGGAGACCACCCAGGCGGAAGTTCTGCAAGCCGACGAGGAAGGCGGCCCCGTTAAGCGCGCTCCCGTGGTGACCATCATGGGCCACGTGGACCACGGCAAGACGTCGCTATTGGACGCCATTCGGCTCAGCAACGTCGTGGATAGCGAGGCGGGGGGCATCACGCAGCACATTGGCGCCTACCAGGTCGAGAAGAACGGCCGCCGCATCTCTTTCATCGACACGCCGGGCCACGAGGCCTTCACCCGCATGCGCGCCCGCGGAGCCAAGGTGACCGACGTGGTGGTGCTGGTGGTAGCCGCCGAGGACGGCGTGATGCCGCAGACCATCGAGGCCATCGATCACGCCAAGGCCGCCCAGGTGCCCATCATCGTCGCCATCAACAAGATCGACAAGCCCAACGCCCAGCCCGAGCGCGTCAAGCAGCAGCTCTCCGACCGCGGCCTGGTGCCCGAGGATTGGGGCGGCGACACCGTCATGGTGCCCGTCTCGGCCCGCACCAAGCAGAATCTGGACCTGCTGCAGGAGATGATCCTGCTGGTCAGCGACATGCAGGACCTGAAGGCCAATCCCAGCCGGCCGGCGCTGGCCACGGTGCTGGAGGCCGAACTCGACCGCGGCCGCGGTCCGGTGGCCACCGTTTTGGTGCGCAACGGCACGCTGCACGTGGGCGACTATTTCGTCTGCGGCTCCGTCTTCGGCAAGGTTCGCGCCCTCTACGACGATCATGGAGAGCCGGTGAAGGAAGCCGAGCCTTCCCAACCCGTCCAGGTGCTGGGTCTGGAATCCATGCCCGAGGTGGGGGAGACCCTGCAAGTGGTCACCGACACCGCCAAGGCCAAGCAAATAGTGATCTACCGCGAAAGCCGGGCGCGGGAACAGTTGATGGCCAAGAGTTCCCGCATCACCCTGGATCAGTTGCACCAGCAGATCAAGGAGGGCGAGGTCAAGGAGCTGCGCGTCATTCTCAAGACCGACGTCGGAGGCAGCGCCGAGGTGCTTTCCGACACGCTCCAGAAGCTTTCCAACGACAAGGTGAAGATCCGGGTCATCTCCAGCGGCGTCGGCGCTATCACCGAGACCGACGTTCTCCTGGCTTCCGCCTCCAACGCCATCGTCATCGGCTTCAACGTCCGTCCCGACCGCAACGCCAGCGCGGTGGCCGAGCAGGAGAAGGTGGATATCCGGCTGCACACCATCATTTACGACCTCACCGACGAGATCAAGCGGGCCATGACCGGAATGCTGGAGCCGGTGTTCAAGGAAGTCTATCGGGGCCGCGCCGAAGTGCGCGACATCTTCCGCATCAGCAAGGTCGGCACGGTCGCCGGCTGCCTGGTGATCGACGGCACGGTGACGCGTGTGAGCGAGGTCCGCGTGCTGCGCGACAACGTGGTGATCTACACCGGCAAGATCGGTTCGCTCAAGCGGTTTAAGGACGATGCCAGCGAGGTCCGCAGCGGCGTCGAGTGCGGCATCGCCATCGAGAACTTCAACGACCTCAAGCCGCACGACGTGCTGGAGGCCTTCGCCACCGAGCGCGTAGCCCCCGAGGTTCTGGTCTGAAGCGGCGATGCCAACTATCGGCGTCCTCACGCTGGAAATGAGGCTGGACAATTCGCACTCCTTGAAGGATAAGCGCCACGTGGTGCAGAGTCTCAAGGAACGCCTGCGCCACAAGTTCAACGTGGCGGTGGCCGAAATCGACTGCCAGGACCTCTGGCAGCGGGCGGTGCTGGCCGCCGTCACCGTCTCCAGCGATCGCGGCCATGCCGCGGCGGTCTTGCAGTCGGCCGAGAAGGAAGCCGTCTCCCAGTTGGGAGCCGGCCTGGTCGGCGCTACCGTCGAGTGGCTGGAGTAATTTGCCATGGAACCCCACCGCGCCCAGCGCGTCTCCGAGGCGCTACGGGAGGAATTAGCCGAGATCGTCGAATACGAGCTGTCGGACCCGCGCCTCGCGGCCGTGACGGTGACCGGGGTGCACGTCACCCCGGACCTGCGCAAGGCCCACGTCCTGTTCCTCGCCGGAGGAGCTCCCGACCAGGGCCGTCAGGCCCGGGAAGCACTCGAGCACGCCGCCGGCTACCTGCGCGGGGAGCTGTCGCGCCGGCTGAGCATGTGGCGGGTTCCCGAGCTGTATTTCTCCGAGGATGCGCCCTCGGGCGCCGCCAGCCGGGTGGAGGAGCTGCTGGCGCGGGTGCGCAAGAATCGAAAAAAAGAACCGGAAAACAGCGAAAAATAGCCCAAAAGATGCCACCGTTCGTGCTACTTTTGTGTTTGTTGGCGTCGGGGGCTCCGCTGGGCCGCGGCCAAACGGGAGCGGCTGTCCCATCCGCCTCCCGCGAGCTGTTGCGGCTCCAGGAGAGCGCCGACGCCATGGGTACTACGTACAGCGTGGCGTTGTACGGTTATGATCGCAACCAGATGCTGGCCGCCATGGAGGCCGCCTTCGAGGAACTGCGGCGCCTGGACGGGATGCTCTCCAACTACCGGGCCGGGAGCGACCTCAGCCAGGTCAACCGGTTCGCGGCCGAACGGCCCGTGAAGGTGACGCCCGAGTTTTTCGAGCTGCTTGAGCGGTGCCTGGAGTACAGCCGCGAGAGCGAAGGCGCTTTCGACATCAGCGTCGGGCCGCTGATGAAGGTGTGGGGGTTTTACAAAGGCTCCGGCCGTCTGGCGCGTCAAAACGATGTGGATCAGGCGCTCCGGAAAACGGGTTACCGGAACATCCTGCTGGACGCAGGCAACCGGGCCGTGCGCTTCGCCCAGCCGGGCGTCGAGCTGGATCCGGGAGGCATTGGCAAAGGGTACGCGGTGGATCGCATGGTGGAAGTCCTGAAGGAGAACGGCATCCTCTCCGCGCTGGTTTCGGCGGGCGGCAGCAGCATCTATGCGCTCGGTGCGCCCGACCGCCAGCCCGGCTGGGAGGTGCAGATCCGGGACCCCAAGAACGCCGCGAAGACCCTGGCCAACCTGACACTGAAGGACGAATCCCTTTCCACCTCAGGCAGTTACGAGAAGTTCTTCATGGTTGACGGGAAGGTCTACAGCCACATCATGGACCCCCGCACGGGTTACCCCGCGAAAGGAGTCCTGGCGGTCTCGGTAGTGGCTCCCAGGACCCTCGACAGCGAGGCCTGGACCAAACCGTATTTCATCAACGGCCGCCAATGGGCGGCTCAACATAAACCCAAGACATTTCGCGTTTTCTTATGCGAGGATAAGGTGGAGCAGCCATGCGCATGGCTCCAATGAATAGCCGGTTCTTAGATGCCTGCCGGCGCCGGCCCACGGATGTGAGACCCGTGTGGTTTATGCGACAGGCGGGCCGTTATCTCAAGCCCTATCGCGACATTCGCTCCAAGCACGGGATTCTGGAGATCTGCAAGCGGCCCGATCTGGCCGCCACCGTGACTCTGCAACCCGTCGAGATTCTGGACGTGGACGCCGCCATCATATTTGCCGACCTCTTGCTGCCGGTAGAGCCGATGGGGCTGAAGCTGCGGTTCTCCACCGGCGAAGGCCCGGTGATCGAGAACCCGGTGCGGACCTCCGAGGACATCGACGCCCTGTCGATCTCCAATACCGACGACCTGGGCTACGTGGGCGAATCCATTCAGATCGTTCAGAAAGCGCTGGCCGGGAAGGTCCCGGTGCTGGGCTTTGTGGGCGCGCCGTTCACCCTCGCCAGTTACATCATCGAGGGCGGGGCCTCCCGCACCTTTCTCAAAACGAAGCGGATGATGTACTCCAACGAGACGCTCTGGCGGCGGCTGATGGGCAAGCTGGTGGACGTGCTGGGCCCCTTCGCCATCCTTCAGGTGGCCGCCGGCGCCCGCGCCATTCAGGTCTTCGATAGCTGGGTCGGCGCGCTCGGCCCGGACGATTACGTCCGCTACGTCGCTCCTTACTCCCGCGCGCTGATCGAGCGCATCCGCTCCACCGGCGTCCCGGTCATCCACTTCGGCACCGGCGCGGGCGGCTTCTTCAAGGAACTCCACGCCGCCGGCGGGGACGTGCTGGGCATCGACTGGCGCGTCAACATCGACACCGCCTGGATGGAGATCAGCTACCGTTCCGCCATTCAGGGCAACCTCGACCCGGCGGTGGTCTTCGCCCCGCTGCCCGAACTGAAGCTGCGCGTGCACGAGCTGCTGAAACGCACCGGAACCCGGCCCGGCCACATCTTCAATCTGGGCCACGGCATCCTGCCCGAGACTCCGGTAGAGCACGTCAAGGCGCTGGTGCAGTTCGTCCGGGAATTCCATCCGTGAGCGCTAAGCAGGCCGTTTTGCTGCTGGCTCACGGGGCTCCGGAACGCCTGGAGGACATCGCCGAGTACCTGCAATACGTGCGCGGCGGCCGTCCCACGCCGCCTGAAATCGTCGAGGAAGTTCGCGAGCGCTATGCGGCCATCGGCGGCAGCTCTCCGATGCTCGCCCGCACCCGCGATCAGGCCCGCGCGCTCCAGGAGTTGCTGGGCGTTCCGGTTTACTTCGGCATGCGCAACTGGCGCCCGTTCATCAAGGAGACGCTAGCGCGGATTCAGGCCGAAGGCATTGAGCGCCTGGTGGCCATTTGTCTCGCTCCCCAGTACTCCAAGGCCAGCGTCGGGTTCTACTTCCGCCGCACTCAGGAAGCCAAACAGGAGCTGGGCGTCCAGGCGGAAATCCTCTGGGCCAAGAGCTTCCACGACGCGCCGTTGCTGATCGAAGCGTTCTACGAGCGATTGGCCCCGCTGCTGCCCGCCGAGCGGGTCCTGTTCACCGCGCACAGCCTGCCCGAGCGGGTGCTCGAGCGCGCCGATCCCTACGACGCCGAGACTCGGGCCACCGCCGCCGCCGTGGCCGCTCGCGCCGGGCTAACCGCCTGGGATTTCGCCTACCAAAGCCAGGGATTCACGGACGAGAAGTGGCTCGGCCCCAGCGTGGAATCGCGCCTCGACCAGTACGCCGCCGAAGGCGTTCGGGATCTCGTCCTGGCGCCGATCGGGTTCGTTTCGGACCACGTCGAGATCCTCTACGACGTGGATATCCTGTTCCGCAACTACGCCCGGGATCGCGGAATTCGCCTGCGCCGTCCCGAGTCCCTGAACGATTCGCCGATCTTCATCGCCGCCCTGGCCGACGTCGCCAATCGGAAGCTATGCGCCGCGTGACCATCGTGGGGGGCGGCATCTCCGGCCTTTCCGCCGCCTACAACCTTGCCAAAGCCGGCCTCGCCGCGACCATCCTCGAGCGCCGCTCTCGCCTGGGCGGGGTCATCGAAACCCAAACGGTGCAAGGCTGCGTGCTGGAGATCGGCCCCGACAGCTTCCTGTCCGCCAAGCCCTGGGCCATGGAGCTGATTCGGGAGCTGGGCTTGGCCTCCGAGGTCATCGGCTCCAACGACCACCGCCGCGTCACCTATGTCCGCAAGCGCGGCCGCCTGGTTCGGCTCCCCGACGGGTTGATGCTCATGATCCCAACCAAGGTCTGGCCGCTGGCGGCAACTTCGCTGCTGGGCTGGCGCACCAAGCTTCGAATGGGGATGGAATGGCTTCGCCGGCCAGCCGGCGCGCCGCGCGCGGATCAGTCGGTGGCCAGCTTCGTCGCCGAACACTATGGAAGCGAAGCGGTTGACTACCTGGCCGAGCCGTTGCTCGCCGGGGTTTACGGCGGCGATCCGAACCTGCTCAGCGTGGCCAGCGTGCTGCCGCGCTTTGTCGAGTTGGAAGCCAAGTACGGCAGCCTGACCAAAGGCGTTCTGCACGAGCGGCGCAAAGCCGCACGGGAGGCCCGCGGTCAGCCGCTGTTCCAAACGCTCAAAGGCGGCTTGGGCCAGCTTGTCGTCGCCCTGGAAAACCAAACGAACCCAAAATCGGAGGTGCTGCATGCCAGCGCCGAGGCTTTGGAGCGCGTCCCCGGCGGCTGGCGCGTGCGGATCGGCGGTGAGTGGCTCGAGACCGAGAGTCTGATCCTGGCCTGCCCCGCCTACGAAGCCGGCACCCTGCTCACCGGCGTCGACGCGGAGTTGGCCGCGCTGCTCGACGCCATCCCGTACACGTCCTCCATCACCCTCTCGCTGGGCTACGAAAAGGCGGGTTTCTCCCATCCCCTCAACGGTTTCGGGTTCCTGGTTCCCAAGCGCGAGCGCCGCCGTCTGGTGGCCTGCACCTGGGTGGGAACCAAGTTCTCCTACCGCGTGCCGGACCACCTCGCCGTGCTCCGCTGCTTCATCGGGGGCGGAGAGGAATCCGACGAGGCCCTGCTCGGGATCGTGCGCGACGAGCTGCGCGACATCATGGGCGTGAAGGAAACGCCGCTGTTCACCCGCCTGGCCCGCTGGCCCCGCTCCATGGCCCAGTACACGGTGGGCCATCGCGACCGCCTGGCCCAGATCGAAGCCCGCGCCGCCGCCCTCCCCGGCCTGCATCTGGCCGGCAACGCCTACACCGGCATCGGCATCCCCGACTGCATCCGCATGGGCAGGCTGGCGGCCGATCGGATTGTCAGCGGGGCGGCGAGTTCACATCCTTGAAATCTCAGAGCGCGCAGCCGCTTACAAAGCCAACGAGAGTTGCGCGGACTTCGCGAACGGGGGCTCCAGCGGGTAAAGTCTCTCGATGGCCTCAGAGAGGGCTGTCGCCGGCACCCTGGCCAACTCGTTGGGTTCCAGCTTGTGCAAGCCCCCGCCGTAAACGCGCCCCTCACCTACCAGATCGCCGATGTCGATCGACTGAAGGTGCTGGAACACGACCGCGAGGAGTTCGGGATGCCCTTCCACTGCCCTCTTCAGCGCGCCTCTGGGATAGAGGAGCAAGTACACGTTGTGGGCTGTCGCCGCCGACTTGTTCCAGATCGCTCGAAATGGTTTGCGACCCGCGCTGGACCTACCCATGTAGGTGAACAGGAACGGTGCCGGATCGCGCTTCTCCTGTGAGTACCACGGGCTTCGCCGACTGGCAAGGTACAAAGTATGGACGTCCCTGGCCCTGCCATCCCGAAGATACTGCCAGAACTTCGGGTAACGGGCTTCAATCGCTTCTTCTGCCAAATCGCAGTCGATGAGAGCGAGCCGCGGTGCGTTGGCGGGGTACCCTCGTTCTCCCCACTCGACAACTTCGCTGGTCAGGTATCGGGGGCTCGGCAGAATCGGCCGTCGGCACTCTTCGGGGATTCCCACCCGCATGGCCTCGTCCTCGCTCAGGATGAAGAAGCCGTTAGCGCCGGTGGCAATCCCCCGCCTAATCGTGAAAAAATCGCCCAGTGTCACCTGGCTTCCATCCGCGAGACCGGCAGCTCCCTCGGTCGGGAACCCCGTCCACTTCCGCGCTTTGCGCAGAGTCTCGATGGGGACCATTGCGGTTCGGACGGGGGAGAGCAGGGAGCCGCTGAGGGAGAACCGAATTTCATGGCCATCCGCCGGCTGTCTCTTGCGGAACACGACGATCGCCGAGGAGACCAGGGCGTCGGCGAACTGGACATCCGCCGGGCTGAATCTGTGAATGTGAATGAGTTCGACGCGGTCGGTCAAATAGTATTTGATCGCGTCTCCGTAATTCACATCCATGAATTCGGATGGGATCAGCCAGATCGACAACCCGCCCGGCTCCAGCCACGCGTCGGACAGCAATAGGAAGTGGCAGTACAAACCGGCAAGCCCGCTGATGCGGATTCCGTGCTGGAGCATCGCCAGCCGCTGAAGCCGTTCCTTGGCGGCGGAATCAAGGTGATGATGCCGGACGTACGGGGGGTTGGTAACGATGAGGTTGAAGCGGGCTTCCGGCTGGGCAACGGTGAAGTCCGCTTCGATCACCTGCAAGCCGGCATCGGCCCACAGGCGCCGAGCGGCGTCTGCAAACAGCGGGTCAAGTTCAATTCCAGCGGCAGACTCAATGCGGTCGCTCTGAAAAACCTTTCGCAGTGCCGAGTAGAATGACCCCGTCCCAATAGCTGGATCCAGAAAGCGCACGCGGTCGGTCAGAGAGAAGGCGTAGCGCACAATCTCCTCTGCCAACGCCGGTGGTGTGGCAAATTGGCCCCACTGGTTCCTCTCCTCGGCGCTTTTCAGGCTGTCGAGCCGCAGTTGCTCGGCCCGCCGTCCCTGTTCCTTGGCATCCAGATCCGTCATTCAAAGACCAAGTTTCGCCATGTCCTCAATCCGGTGCTCCCAAACCCAGTCGATGCCTTCGGCTGCTTCGTACCCGAGATACCCGCTGTCGAAGTACCCGCAAAGAAACAGGATGAAACGGGCGCTGTCTCCGTACGTGGCTCGAATCTGCCGAATCTTCGTGGCTTCTTCCTTGCGGCGTTTGTTTACGTTCGTGAAGTCGCCCGCGGACTTGGCTTCGATCAGCACCGGTATCCTATCGGCGGCAGGCTTCCTCGGCTGAATAACGACATCGACCGGGAT